>Ga0116230_10006163_pt1 | contig 11803 bp, 14 predicted proteins | sample S1TSphfallax_3_FD_88678 | JGI IMG/M metagenome (GOLD analysis project Ga0116230, IMG submission 88678) | Host-associated microbial communities from peat moss isolated from Minnesota, USA - S1T2_Fd - Sphagnum fallax MG | ecosystem: Host-associated > Plants > Peat moss > Unclassified | place...
ATTGTTGAGAATTCAAGCTCAACTAGTTAGGTTTCATTAGTTACTGGAGTAGGAAAGTAACTAGGTTACTTTCACAAGGTTGAGTTACTTTCTTTACTTATATTAATTTGGTTATTTGTGTTTTGGTCTTGTAGTTAAATACCTTGGTGTTGATGGTTTGTTTCTTTTTTCTTCATTACACAAGTTTGTGTATTTCATGTGACAAGAACCTTGAGGAGTTCTTGATGTTATGTTTTGTGTTATGAGCATCGTGTTATAGTTTCCTTTCAATAAAGTTCTATGTTTCCACTTGAGTAAATCTCCTATTTGTTAACATTAATTACTTACTAACTTCATTTATATTCTTCCCAATCTGTATTTGGATAATTGCCATATGAATATCTATTGTTACAGTAGTTGTCCCTACCTCCGATATTAAAGAACCAACTTGTTTCTCTATGGTTGTTCTACTTAAATTATGAGTTTTCTTTGGTTTTAGCTTCTACTAAAAATAACTCTTTAACTCAAGAGTTATTTTCAACAATTGTCCAAAACTCAAAATATAACTTGTTTCTAACATCTCCTTACCAATGTCTAGAAAAATCTCTTCTACTATGATCAGTTTCTTTTATGAATTCATTACTTCCGAAGATTTTTGCGTCTCCACAAGAATAATATTTGGCATACCTGGCCAAGTTGTGTTCCATCCCTCCATGGATGTGGATGGCCCTTCTATCTGGGTCTATGTTTTTTGAATTTGTTGAATTGTCTCCACCATTGACTTCTTCAACCATTCTTCTTTTTTCTAATCAACAACATTTTTTGTTTTTTTTGGTTTTCAATCCTTGAACACATGTTTTTCAATTACTTTATTTCTTGTGGTAACATTAACATCCACCACATTCGCATATGTAATGACTATTTGTGTTTCAACAACAAGTTGAACTCTGCTATTGCCACAAATTTCCCATGAAAAATCTTTTGCATTTCAGCAAACTTTGGACAATTTGTCATTTTATGTCCATTCAAACCACAAATGTGGCATGCATATGAAGATATCTTTTGTGGTTTTTGAGTTGGTTGTGATGCCTTTATTGGTTGTGATGGTCTACTTTTTTTCTTTCTACATGTCTCCACATTGTGATTTGTCATCTCACAATTTGTGCAATGTTTGTCAATCTTCCCTGTATTACTCTATGTTTTCGCTAGTGCTACCTATTTGGTACTTTGTGGTACGAAAAAGGCACTCCTTGCTTCTATAGTATTCACGCCTTCTTCATTCAACATTGTCGCCTCCTTATAATGTTGTAGTGTTGACTACTTCATCCCTCTAATTGCAATTTTGAAGTATGATTACAAACCCATTTTAAACACAATAAAAAAAATATCTATGGTTGGTATTTGTAAACCATAGTCAGCTTCTGAATTTGCTCACAATAAACCTCCATCCTTTTAGCTTCTTCCTGCTTCATATTCTTTAGCTCCATGTATATTTGTTTATCATTCTAAGTCTTTTGATGACATTTGCAAAATGCCTATGTAAGCTCTGAAAAAATATAGTTAAGGAATTCTAATGTGTAATTATGACACCAGTCTGATGTTATATTTCTTTGCATATAGCTAAACGCAATAATGATACACTCTTTAGAAGTCTCTACATTTGCTTTTACTACAAAATTGAACACTCTAACATGAACATTTGGATTAACATCTTTTTTGAAATCAAAATAATTAAAAGCTACCTTGTTTAGCCCAACATAATGGCCATCTCTACAATAAAAAAATTGGTGCAATTACAACAAATGATTTTCGGTATCCTTGTTTCGAACTCACTACATTTGTAGTTTTGTACCCTCCAGCAACCATTGAATTCATTGGTGGTTGATCTATAGTCCTATTCACATGAGTGGTCATTATCGGATTGGTAAACACCATCTACGATGTCCCAACAACTCTAGTAGTTATTGTTGGTAATGCTGAATTTCAATTCAAATTCCTTCCTACCAAAACTCCATTCAATCCATAACCTAACTTTGTTATAAATCTAATTAATATTCCCCTTTCGACAACATCCATGTTGGGCGCAACCTTTTCCACTATTGTGGTTGTTATACTCACACCAAATGATTAGGTAACTACTATTCCAACATGTTGTCTTTGGGTATACTACACCCATTCATTTAGGTGAATAGTCAATTGCATCTTCCTCCATGGAGATTGTCGTCTGTAATTATGCCTTTTCTTAAGACCCCTAGTCCATATTTCATGTTGTACCACCTTTTGTGGTAGAGACGACCTATGCCCTACAAATCTTTCTTTTATTCTCAAAACTCGTTTGTCCAACATCAAATTCCAATATGGGGTTTCTATAAGCCCTTCATACTCCTCTCTATTTTCAATATTATCTTTTATTTGTCTTTTAATAACTTGTTGATTTGCCTCCAAGTCCAATTGTCACTATAAAATCTAAGTCACCATCCGATTCATCTTGTTTCACAATCCTTTGCCTTCAAAGTCTATAAATCACTTTGCAATTCTTATAGTGTCAACCACTTAGACCTTTGATACTTTCTAACACAACCCTTTAAATTTTGAATTAAAAAACAACATTACTCATATGAACACTCTCAACTATAATATAACAACAAAAATTGTAAAAAACCTTTTCATTATTATAGAAAAAATAGAAAAACATTCCCCACAACATGGTAGCCAAATGGTAAAAATGAAATTTAATTCCTATAGAATTATTCCATTCTATTGTAACAACATATTTGCACTTCACATGCATACATCCACTATTTTTGCCTCAATTCTCAACACATTTAACATGACCATTCATTAAAGTGCCAAATTCAAAGTTATTTCATGTAACCAGAATCTACACTTCAAAATACATTGTAAAAAAGTCCAAAAACAAAATTATAATTCATTTCATCATATTTTGATACTATAGAAAATTCACACAACAATATAAACATAAAATTCATTACAAAAGTCTATGCTTCTCCGTATTACTAAAAAAATGAATCAAAATTGCAACTTAATCCCATGTTTTGTTGAAAAAAATCAAAACAACAATTAAAATATGTGGTATATCAAAACATAATTTGTGGTTTTTTATCACAAGTACCTACAACTCCTCTTCCTCTTCCCAAAATTATGTGTCTAAGAATTCACCTTCTTTTCCCCAAATCTTCCCTCTTTGGGCAATCCCAAGTCATATCATCATGATTCAAAACCAATAAAAATTCAAAATTCAAACTAACAAAGTTCTCTGATCAATCCCTATCCTGAATTCCTTATTCATCCAAAATCATGTGCTCATCCTACCCCTTAACAATTATTCCTTTGGCATTGATGCCAAATTACTTAATGATTAGTGTTTGGTCAATGGTGATTTTTTCACCACAAACAACTACCCGAATGCGTCCATCTTCAATGGACTCCCAAGTGTGCAAAAACTCCTCCAATAGGTTTGGTCACGGAATTTTCTAATGAACAACAAACAAGCCACCCAAACCAGCTCGCTCTACCCATTATCATCTAAATCCACTGAAATATTTTCTAAATTTCCTTTGCTTTAGTAGGTGTTTGATTCTAAGTTACTTTGGTAAGTGAACTGCCCTCCACATGTTCCCTTCTTGTGTGCCTCATCATGTACTTAGACCAAGACTTGGTAGGTACAAGATAGGTATGTCAAAATTCAACTTCTACATCAAAGAATCCTCCAACCGATACTAATGAAAAATCTTCCAATTATTCAACTTTAACAAGTCACTCAACTTTTTCTTCTTTCTTTGCAACTTTTCTTTCAAATTGTTTTTCATCCTCAAAATCACTAATTACTACAAATGTAGGTGTAAGAGGTGAAAATTGTCTTTGAGGACCTCTCAATGTTTCTTCAAGTCCTCCCACAGTAATATCAAATTTTAATGTTTCAAAATTTTCACGTTTTATGTTTCTTTCTTTCCCATAGCTCTCACAACTTTCTTGAAATATAGGAAGCAACCTTGATGCAAGTGGTTCAATGTAAATTGCCCCAGTTGTTCTAAAAGCTTCCTCCTTAACTCTCTACAGTTTTCTTTCTTCTACCTCTTTCTCTTTTCTTTCTCTTTTCAACTCTACCTCCCTCTTACTTGCTTTCTTTCTCAACTGATCTAAAGCACTCATTGCTTCATTTTGGTGCAGGAATCCAAAATGAAAAAATGAAAAGAAATTCCAAGGGGCACACCGATTCTTTGTATTACAATTGTAAAGCAAAAAATGGCAACATTTAAAGAATGATGCAATTTTTAAAGCATACTTGCCTTAAAAAAATGATAGCTTAGGTTAATTGGAATAGCATTACCTTGTGTGAAATTAGGGCTAACAAGTTGATTCCCAACCGATTAGCTCTTCAATATGTCGTTAATACCCATTTGAACAAGTTTTGGTTGAAACAAATCATTATCCATTCTTCTTTTAGTTAGGTTGTTTGTTGTCAAACCTCTAATGTTAGACTAAACTAGTTGTTCGACAAATAGGTTATTAGAATGGGTTATTTCAATCGGTTCCTCATTTGACAAGTTATCAAAATGGGTTTCTTTAGCCTATTCTTTGGTGGACAAGGTGATTACACATTAAGGTGGACCAAAAGTGGAAGATTTTGGAGTCCATAGTTTTCCTTTTTCAAAAAATTTAATGCAAATATTTGATGGTTTGGGAATGCAAATTAGTCCATTTGAAGGTAGGAAGCAAGAAGAATACTTAAACCCTAAACTGATAAGTTTTCAAATTATGAAATATGTTCTGATTTGATTAGTTAAGGGAAAAGTTGGAAGCAAAAACATGGATTTTTGGAACTTTTATAATTGGTAGATTTTATGTTGGGTTATAATGTCACTTTTTACAAAACAACATTTAACAATTTTTCCATTTCAATAAATTATGGACTTTTTTAACTATTGGTAATCTTGCAAAATCCTAATAAATAAGAATATTAAATTAGATTAGAAACCCTTATTTTAAAATTATAATAGCCTCACAATCATAGTAGGAGAAACAATTAAAACATATTTATTATGTAATAAAAGTCCATAACATTTTTTATGGACTATGATCATCCATCTTGTATCACTTGAAAAATCCACCTTGTAATGAAATGATGACATTTTATCTTCAATTTTTAAATTTCATTCTTCAAGTGTTATAATTTAATTAAATGAATCTTTTTTTTAAAATTCAATCAAACCTCGACACATATTATACCAAACTTAAAGGTACCCCATAAAAATTGCCCTTGTGACACCAAAAAATGGATTGTTTAGTTTACAACTACGCGATAGGTTGTTGGAATGGGTTACCTCCATTGGATCTTTTGGTAACAAATCACTAAGATTAATTAAAGCAAGTTGAAGTGTTTAATCTTCCATAAACCTATAATGTTTCAACAAGGATTAGGATTGAATTTATTGATGGTCATTAGTAGTACTATATTGTTTGGTAAGGAGTATTGGATCTTATATGGTCTAAACCATCATCTCTAAAACATAAGGGTATGTATTTTGATAGCTCCTGGAAACCATAAAACATAATCTCCAAACTAGTATTTTGTTTCAATGTACTGGTTCAGAGACCATAACAACTAATTCCGTTGGTTAGAAGTTATCAAGTCTTGTGCTACTAACCAGTTCTCCTATAGTTTCTCTAGTTTTGACAAGTGATTAGTTAGAACTTTGACAAGTTTTAGATCAAATGTATGCCCTAACTTGGATGGTAACAAGTACTCTATAGGTAGTAACAAGTGTAATCCGTAAACAAGTTGAAATGGAGTGTGATTAGTTCCAACCTTAAAAACAATTCTATAAAAAAATAAAATTGTGTATAGGTGTTCATCCCAGTCATTTTGATTCTCATTCATCAATTTTGTGAGTAATGTACCAAAGACTTTGTTAGTAAATTCAACATGTCCATTCCCTTGTGGATAATAGATAGTAGAGCTAGTATGTCTCAAGATAAAATGATTAATTAATTAAAAAATAACATTGTTAGTGAAATGGGTACCTTGATCTATCACAACAATAAGTGGACAACCAAACTAGGTGAGAATATGGTCATATAAAAACTTCGGGGCATGTACTTAAGTAACATGTAGGTTACAGTCTACTAAGCCTTTTAGGTACCTACTAGGTCTATGTTTATACCTATCTAGTAAGCTATGTATGCTTATGTTATTTAGTAGGCTATGTAGGTACCTACTTAATAGGCGAGGTTACTTACCTAGTAGGCCTAGGTGGCCTAACCTACTATCTTAATTAGTAGGATAAGCTACCTATAGGTAATTAATAAAAATAATTCAAAATGATTCTTGTATTACTATAAATTATAAATAAACAAATAATATCAATGATTAATAATTGATTATTTCCTAAAAATTACTAAAAATTATATATTAAATAATGATTATTTACTATTAATTATTAATTATTCAATATAAATGGTTGATTATTGAATATTTCCTTTGAAATATTAAACATTAAACAATAATAATATACTATTAATTATTGATTTTTAAAATTTTAAATTATTGGTTATTGATTATTGACTATTTACTATTTATTACATATATGGTTCTTATTGTACTAATTTTTTGTATGGTAACAATATTAGTTCCCCAATTGTGGGATACTTTTGCATTTCTCAACCATGGGCATCTTAGTAACATTGAGTAACTAGAATCTAAAACAGTGTTGTTGATAACGATAAATGTAACCATATAAGGAATTCCATGAACAAATATTTTCATATTCATAATAAGGCCAAATGGTTTGGCTATAGTTTGATACGTCATATGCAGATTATAAGGTGTTAGATTAGGTTTTGACAAACTTAATTGTACTCCCAAGTTTTTAGTAATGATGTTAACTCTAGATCCTCCATCAATTAGCACATCATTAATGAAGTTCTTACCAACTTGGACTTGAATCACAACCATCTAATGATTGATAACCATTGTTGCACAAGCAAGTTCAGGTTGAATAGGTTCAAGTTGAATTGGTTGAATAGATTTATTTGGTTTCAAAATGTATTGTTTGATGTTCAACACAACCTTCAAAAGTTGCCCCAAGTTGATAACATATTTAGTCTCCAAAACTTGAGTATTAATGTCTTTCAAAATTTCCTCCAAAGTCTTCTCTAGTGATATTGTTTGTGGAGTCAATTGAATAGGTTGCTTGCTAATAGCTAGTTGATTTACTAATTCTAGTGAACCAACTGAATTTGAATGAAGTGGTCTATTTAAATTGACAAATGCTTATGACATTAAGTCACTTCCGTGTAACTCCTTCATAGTATGAACAAAGGAACCACATAGTTATTCTTATGTTTGTTAATCAAATGTTGTTTTGCCTTCACTAGTTCACAATTTCTAAGAACTTGTTGTTTCAGTACTTGGTTATGTGTCGTGACAACAACAACTACATTGACCAATACAAAATCAGGTTTAGGGTTTTTTGTTACAATAGTGGCAATAATGGTTGGCTTAGTCTAAAACATGTTCTGAACTTTTGTCTTTCTAGGATAATTAGATGCATGATGTTTAGAACTAGAATAGGTAATACAAGGATATATGAATGGCACTTTGGTTGGTTTAACATGTTGTGCAATTATTTTAGCCACTAGTTCAACAATTACTAGTTCGTACAATAAGAATTACTAGTTTTTCTTTCTTCTTGTTATGATAGGTTCTTTCACATGACATTTTACCACAATTTGAACATGTTAACTATTGCTTCATAGTGGTATAAATGACTATGGGCTTTGCAATTGGTTTAGACTTTGGTTGAGTTATCAAGGCATTGTAATTTGCTATGATCGGTCCACTTTCCTCACAAATCATTGCATATTCCTTATGTTTGATAAGGGTATCTTTCGTCATACTTGTTGTTGCTAATTTAAAGTATGGTTATAAACTTGCTTTGAAAGTAATAATAAGGAAAACATCAATAGCTTTCACTTCTAAGCAATTAACTAGTTTAAACAAACGTTTGTAGTAGACCTCTACCTGTTCGCCAACTTGTTGTTGGAAATTCCTCAACTACATATAAATTTCTTCATCATTTTTCACAATTTGAAAATGTTTACAAAATGTTTGCTCCGACTCATCAAATGTGTATTTAAGATGATATTGTACGAAGTTTTACCCTACTTTGAAATGTTGTCTTGTAAAGTGAAACCAAATAGTTTGATGATATCAATTTCCACAATCTCACCATTGGTTTTAATTACCTTCTTGAAAACTCTAATGTGAACATCTGGATCAATATCCTTCACATATGTGGGATATTGAAACTTTTGATATGGCAATTTACTAATCAGTTTACTTCGAATTGGAACTAATTGATACCATGGTGGCATGAATATCCTTGGATCAAGTGTCGGCCATCCGTAAAATCCAATAGGTGGATCAAGTGGTGGTCCTCTAGGTGGGTTGCGATCAAGTGATCCTTCTCCTAACAATCCTCCATTAGGCAAACCTCTAGGTGATTCTCCATTCGGCTATGGATATGAATTAGCCCTTCTAAGCTATTGGATTAGAACACCATTACCATAGACATGTAATCTAATCCAGTTTCAAGTATATTAATAGGTAAAACTACTGTCATTGTTTGTTGAACATGTACACCTATCGCAACAGGAACCAATTGTTTTAGTCTAGAAGTTGGAACTTTGATAGGATATTGGTTCTCCACCAATTGCTCAACATGTGGCAATGGTTGAGTAACATCAACTACATAACCATTTTTTCTTCCAAAACTCAATAGATCAAATCCCTTGATTCCCGAATAGTACATAAAATACATGCTAAGATCCATAGGTACAAAAGATGGAACTATACTATACCACATTGGGTACAATACAGTTTTAGGTTGCTCTATTATCAATGGTGTAATAAGTTGTGGCCGACGTAAATGTTGATTAATTGGTATTGGGTTGGTAACCAAATTCGGTTGTGGTCAAATTTGTTGCACAAGTACACCAACATGTGTCACTTGTGTGCTTGGTACCACAAGATGTAAAGAAGTTCTGAATTATTCTTTCATCAATCTCTTTAATTTATCATCCTCAAAAGGGACAATTCTTGAAGTCATGTCCAACATGTTGATAATATGCGCATGCTAATGCAACTTCAATAATGGGTTGGGTGGTTAAAATTGGTATACTTCATTGAACAAATGGTTGTTCAATGGTTCCCATGGCAGGTATATTTGGCCAAATAATTTGATGAAATGGTTGTGTTTGTTGAACATCAAAAGGAGACGCGATTTGCTTCCATTGGTTCTATAGGCTATTGATAACCAAATCTATGTGAATGTCTTTGTTCCAAGTTACATAGTTGTTCCAACTGAATTAAAAGTTGGTTGCGCTCCAATTCTGAATCTACTGTGGTTGGATTCAAAATAGGAACTAATTTAAATATATAATAACCAACAATCGGTGATGATCGAGAAGGCATAATGGCTCTAGGAATATAATAATTGGGTGTCACAAACTACCATCTTTGTCTTGCAAAGGTTATCTCATCAGCATGTTGAACATGTTTGTTCAGTGTTTTACCCACCTGGTTGTGCATTTGACCTTTGTTGTTGGGATGACTGTTGGGGTGCCAAAATCAACCAATTGAAAATACTTGTGATTCCCTTCTTTCCTTTTGCTCTATTGGTATTTGATGAAAAAGTACATCTACTATAACAAGTTGTTGAAGCTCATTGTTAGGAGCTTCAACCAGTTGTATTCCCTTTGTTTGAAAATGTGGTTATTCTTGTGGTTGAACCATTTCACAAACAAGTTGTTACAATGCTTCTAATTCTAATTGCCTTCTAAGGCTCCTTGTGACTATTCTTAACATCTCACAAAAATCATTAATTCAAGTTTCTTTTGGTCAATAGGTTGTTAAAAAAATCAGGGATCAACATGAAAATCCTAAGAAATCCTTAATTATTGGTTTGTAAAGAGAAACAAAAATTATGAACATAAAAATAATCCTAGAAAACGACTAAACCTAAATACAAATCCAAACCTAAAAATAAGAACAAAACAATTACTAAAAACCAAAGATTGTAAACATGATTGTTCACACTTTTGTTCCACTACATGATCACCAAATGTTAAGGGTGTTTTCTATTCCCTTTAATTTTACATGCTCTCTTCTATTTTCCAATTTTGGTTTACTGAAATTATCAATAGGTATGGTTTGTTTCTCCAAATCTAAAATATTAAAACACAAGCATTGAAGTCTCTTGTTAATTCTACATCCTGCATTCCAAAAAAAATGAAAAGTAAAGGTTTCAAAGAAAATCAAAGTAAATTGATTCAAAATTCAAAAATTCTCCAAAAGTTACAAAAAATAAAAGATCTCTTAATCTAGCTTTAAATCCTCCTATTTATACCAACTCACAGTGTTGTTTCAACTTAAACAATCTCTAGCTAATATAAACTTCAAAATCAAAATAACAAACTTACTAGTCACAAATTTAATTCAACTTGTTCTATTAACAACCGATTAAGTTAAGACCTGTTATCCAAAAAATAAAATAATCTTAAGATTATACTGCCTCATTGGTTACCAGTTGATTCCAACAAGTCACTATATACTGAAAAATTGGGATAACATAAGGTGCCAAATAGGTCAAGTTTGTCATGGTCATTTGATCTCCATCTGGAAAGATGAAAGCTGGACTGGAGAAAACTTGAGGAACTTAGAGGAATGATGAACTTAGGATGTCAAAAGTTGTGGTGCTGCAATTGCTGAGGACCAATAATAGCAGACCTTCAGCTCCTTCAAACATCTCAAGTACAATTTTGTCACGGATGTGTGGCTCCAAACATACTCAACTCTCTTCCTCAACCTTTACTTGGGTAGCTGTTTTTTGACAATCTGTAGCTGATTTCAAGTACTTATGCCATGCCTCTTGGGCATTGCCATGGTAACTTGGCAGCTTCCATACTAATTACATTATTTTAGAAACATGAATTTTTTTTATAATATGTCTTTCAAAGAACAAAATTCTGTGAAGGAATAAAGAGAAATTTTCACACTACTAAAGAATATTTTACTTTTCCACATGGGATCTTCAAAATTAATTAATTGTGCATCAGACGTGTGTCCAAGCTGCTAAGGTACAATGGTGGTTTGTGACTCTTACCATTTAATTATCATCAAAGCAAAGAACCCAAGTTTTTCTTACTCTGCAACCAGCAGTACAAATTCTGCAAAATTAATGCTTGCACTTTCCATTAGCACACAAATACCGGGGCAAATCCTGGGCAGATTCTCATAGTGTAATCGGAGGGCATGTTGCAGCCATAATCTTTCCTCAACGGAGGGTGGGCATTTTGAAAAATGCAATGCTCACTCCTTCAGCCGTTTCATTTTTAAAAACACTTGCCCCCCCTTTTTCCCATGATACCCAGTGGGTATGCACCAGTGGGTATGCACCAGGTATCACAGGAAAAATCCGCCCAGGTCTTTGCACTCAGCCCAGCCCAGCACAAATGGTGCTGAGAACTGATCCTGTGCACACACAGTAGTAACCTTGCAGGGAAGGGGCAGAGTGAATTAACAGCCACCAATGCACCAGTTGGCCGTTCTGTCCACCGGATGGGTTGCGTTTTTTCATTCAGCGCCGGATGGGGCTCATCACAGTCGTTTTCTTCTTTTTGCTGCTGACCACTGTACTTTTTTTCTTTTTTTTTTTTGGTTCTTGGCCGTTTTTCCTGGACCTGACCTCACACATACCTACCCTGCTCACTTTCCTATCGTCATAAGTATTGCACCAGCCTA
>Ga0116230_10006165_pt1 | contig 11802 bp, 5 predicted proteins | sample S1TSphfallax_3_FD_88678 | JGI IMG/M metagenome (GOLD analysis project Ga0116230, IMG submission 88678) | Host-associated microbial communities from peat moss isolated from Minnesota, USA - S1T2_Fd - Sphagnum fallax MG | ecosystem: Host-associated > Plants > Peat moss > Unclassified | place: USA...
TCTTTAGCAGCCGCAGTCCGTCGATGAACGTGTAGCCTTTCGGGAAAAAATTGTCCCCTGTCGATTTTTTCATCGCCGCTCACGCTAGCCTAGTCAAGAAACATGGCGAAAGTCAACGCACAACGCTATATTAATTGGCATGGCTTCCGCAACCCTCACAACCGGTCAGAGCCTTGTTTCCGAACCGGCCCAGCCGAAAGTTACTTCCAGAAATCATGCCGTGGACGCTTATCGCGGCTTCGTCATGCTGCTAATGATAGGCGAAGTGCTGCGCTTCGAACAGGTTTCCAAGGCGTTTCCCGGCAACTGGTTTTGGAGCCTGCTCGCCTATAACCAGACGCATGTGCAATGGGCGGGCTGTTCGCTGCACGACATGATTCAGCCCTCGTTCTCATTCTTAGTGGGCGTGGCGCTGCCTTATTCCATTGCCAGCCGGCGCGCGAAAGGGCAGGGACCCGGAAAGCTGTTTCTGCATGCTGTCTGGAGATCGTTCCTGCTGATTGCGCTGGGCATTTTTTTGCGCTCACTGAACAGCCCCATCACCTATTTCACGTTCGAAGACACGCTGACGCAGATTGGCCTGGGCTATTCGTTTTTGTTCCTTTTAGGATGGTTCGCCAAGCCACGGGGGCAATGGGTCGCGCTGGCGTTAATTCTGGTCGGCTACTGGGCGGCGTGGGCGCTGTATCCGGCGCCGGGCGCGAGTTTCAACTGGTCCGCCGTGCAAGTAACGCCGGACTGGAATGCGGCGCATAACTTCTCGGGCTTCGCGGCGCACTGGAACAAGAACAGCAACCTGGGCAATGCGTTTGACCAGTGGTTCCTGAACCTGTTTCCGCGCGTGAAGCCCTTTGTGGACAACGAAGGCGGCTACCTGACGCTGAGTTTCATTCCTACTTTGGGAACCATGATTCTGGGCTTAATCGCCGGCGAATGGACACGCACCACTCCTCCGGCCCAGGTGATTCGCAAGTATCTGCCGGCCGCCGCGGCGGGAATCGCGCTCGGATTGCTGCTGCATTTCACAGGCATCTGTCCGGTGGTGAAGCGCATCTGGACACCGGCCTGGACCATTTTTAGCGGCGGCGTCTGTTTTGCTTTTCTGGCGGCGTTTACCTGGCTGATTGAGGTGCGTCAGTGGCGCAAGTGGGCGTTTCCGCTGGTGGTGGTGGGCATGAATTCCATTGCTGCTTACCTGATGGATCACCTGTGGGAAGATTTTATCTTCCGCAATTTGCGCACGAATCTGGGGCCGAACTTTTTCGGCTTCTTCGGTTCGGGCTTGCAGCCGCTCATGGAAGGCGCGGCCGTGCTGGGCATTTTTTGGCTATGCCTTTACTGGCTTTATAAAAACAAGATTTTCATTCGCATCTGATTCTTCATCAATAAACAACAATCAACTATCATCATGAGTTAGCATTCTTCGTCGAATGCAAGCAAGGCGAGCCCAGTGTGCCGAACTTTCGAAAGAGAATTTGCATATCATGCCTGCACCGACTAACCGACAATTCATAACTCACTTACTTAGACTCTTTTTGCTCGCGCTCAGTTCCGCGCTATTGGTTTTCGCTCAGGCGGATGCAGGCGCCATTTCAGGCACCGTGAAAGACTCCAGCGGCGCCATTTTGCCTGGGACAAAAATCACGCTGACCAACACAGGCACCGGGGCCAGCGTTTCCACCACCAGCGGATCGGCCGGCGAATATACGTTTGCGCCGGTAAAAATTGGCCGCTACAAGATGGTGGCCGAGTTCAAGGGCTTCCAAAAGGTGGAACAGAACGACGTTACCGTCAACGTGCAGCAGCGCGTTTCGGTTGATTTCGCGCTCCCGCCGGGGCAGTTGTCGGAGACCGTCACGGTGGACAGCCGGCCGCCTCAGCTTCAGGTGCAGGATGCGTCGGTGGGCCAGGTGATTAACCAGCAGTCGATTAATAATCTTCCTTTGAACGGGCGCAACTTTACTTTTCTGGCGCAATTATCCGCGGGCGTCACGCAGGACCAGGCGGATACGCGCGGGCTGGGTGCCAGCGGAAGTTTCGCCGCGAATGGTTTGCGTCCGGCGCAAAACAATTATTTGCTGGATGGTATTGACAACAACACCAACTCAGTTGATTTTCTGAACGGCACCGCCTATGTGGTTAAGCCACCCGTGGATGCCATTGCGGAATTCAACATTCAAACCGATGACTACAGCGCGGAACTGGGTCGCTCCGCGGGAGCGGTTTTGAACGCGAGCGTGAAATCGGGCACGAACCAATTTCACGGCGATGCCTGGGAGTTCCTTCGCAACGACGCGCTGGACGCGAAGAATTTTTTTGAAAATTCAGGCGGCATTGCCAAAGGTGAATACCGGCAGAACCAGTTTGGGTTCACTGTCGGCGGCCCTATTCGCAAGGACAAGACATTCTTCTTTGGGGATTACGAAGGCACGCGGATTCGTCAGGCGATTCCTTCCGAAAACACCGTGCCCACAATGCTTGAACGCGACAGCGGCTTTACCAATTTGTCGGAACTGCTGACGCAGGGCGGTAGCCGTACGGACGTTCTGAACCGCACGTTTCCGCTTGGTCAAGTGTTTGATCCTTCCACCACGCGCGCCGTCACTTGCGGCGTGGCTGACCCGGTGACGTCCATTGTCGCGGCCTGCGCGGGACAGCCTTCGGGAACAGTGCTGGGTTATGTGCGCGATCCGTTTTCGGGCAATATTCTGCCGGTCAGCCGGCTGGACCCCAATTCCATCAAGCTGCTGAACCTTTACCCGCTGCCGAACAGCAGCAGCCTGTTTAACAACTACGCCTCCGACCGGATTGAGAAGAATGACGTGAACCAGTTCGATATTCGCGTGGACCACATCATCAATGAGCGGGACAGCCTTTTCAGCCGTGTCAGCTATTCCGATAATCCTGAATTTATCCCCGGCCCGTTTCCCGGCATCGCCGACGGCGGGTCGTTCGCGGACGGCAACCAGACGGCGAAGGCCATTAATGCGGTGCTGGCCGAAACGCACATTTTTTCACCCGGCCTGATTAATGAAGTGCGCGCCGGGTTCAACCGGCTGGACACCACGCGCATTCAGCCCAACGGCAACACGGTGGGCATTCCCGCCGAATTCGGAATCCAGGGCATTCCCCAGGGCGAATCGAACGGCGGTCTGGGTGCCATCAGCATCGCCGGATTGAACACGCTGGGTAGCAACAACTATCTGCCGTCCGTTGAATACAGCAACACGCTGCAATTTACCGACAACCTGACCAAGCATGCCGGCAAGCAGACGTTGAAGGCTGGTTTCATGTATCAGGGTCTGCGATTCTCCATTCTGCAGCCGCCTTCCGGACGCGGAAGCTGGAGTTATAGCGGCGTTTATACGGAGGTGCCGGAAACAACCGGCGGCAACACCGGTCTGGCGCAATTGCTGCTGACGCCCACTCCCGCCAGCGTGCCGGGCGGTTACAACTATGTGGGCGGCGCGGACAGCATCAGCGCTTCCAACATTGCCAACACCGACATGACGCGCGCTTACTACGGAACTTATTTTCAAGACGATATTCAGCTAACTTCGAAGCTGACTATCAATCTTGGGTTGCGCTGGGAATATTTTGGCCAGATCCAGGAACGCTATGGCGCGCAGGCGAACTTTCTGCCGTCCGGCACCAGCAGCCCGTCGGAACTTCTGCTGCCGAAGAAGCGCTGCAATACGCCTCTGTCCGCCGATTTCTATGCGGCTGCCGCAGCCGACAACATTGACATTGTTTGTTCCAGCCAGGCTGGCCTGGGCGAATCGCAGAAATTGAATTTCGCGCCGCGCGTGGGTTTTGCTTACCGCCTGACGCCGAAATTGGTGATGCGCGGCGGCTATGGAATTTTCTATGGCGGTTTTGAAAATTCAACGGTCGAGACCTATTCGGCCTTCCCTTTCCAGTTTGAATTGAACTATCCCAGCCTGACGCCCTATGCGCCCATTACTTTCGCGAACGGCTCCATCGGCACTTTGGAGACCGGCCTGACCGGCATTCCGGTGTCGCCTTCCCAGGCCGAACCGGGAGGCATCAGCCTGCTGGGCGAAGATTACAAGCTGAAGACTCCCTATACACAGGGCTGGAACTTTACTTTGCAGTATCAACTGACCCAGAACGATTCCGTGCAAATGGCTTACGTCGGCAATACGGTTCGCCATCTGGGTGTCTATCTGAATCCGAATTCTCCGAATCAGATTCTTCCGCCGGGTTTGAACTCTTACAACTATTCGCCGTATCCGGATTTTCCTACCGGATTCACTTATTCCAGTTTCGCCGGCGACAGCTTCTATGACGGACTGCAAACCAATTATGAGCACCGCTTCAGCAGCGGCCTCAGCATGCTGGCTAACTTCACCTGGTCCAAGTGCCGCACGGATGCCGTGGACGTGCTGAATTCCACAGCCATCAGCAGTTACCGGGGCGCTTATTTGCCAGGTTTCGGAATTCAGAGCGACTTCGGGCTTTGCGACTTCGACATTCCTTACGTCTTCCACTTGAGCGGAATTTATCAGGTTCCGGTGGGACACGGCCGCAAGTTCCTGAACAACAGCAACCGCGTGGTGGATGCGCTGGTGGGCGGTTGGGGAACCAACTTTATTCTGACTTTGCAGGACGGGCAGCCAGGAACCGTGCCGTGCGTGATTTCCACTACCTCCGGCTCAGGCTGCAACGCCCTGCTGGTGCCGGGAGAGAACATTTATGGCGGAGCGCATGACGTGAACAACTGGCTGAATGCGGCTGCGTTTCAGAGTCCGCCGGTGGCCACGGCCATTGGGCAATCGAATTACGCGCCGCTGGGCGGAGCACCGAGCCAGTTTCTGGGGCCTGGATTCCACCGCCTGGACTTCTCCCTGTTCAAGGACTTCCGCACCACGGAACGTACTCACCTGGAGTTTCGCGCCGAAATCTTTAACCTGACGAATACGCCAAACTTCTCAAATCCCGGCTTGAGCGGCAACGGCGTGTCGGCTGCTCCCGGATCACTCGATTACACCAGTCCAAGTACTTTTGGCGTGATTAATTCAACCAGAGACGGGCAGAACGATCAGCGCGAGATTCAGTTTGCAATGAAGTTCTATTTTTAATGAAATGTGAAAATGCGGACGGAGGTCGTTTATTTATTACTCCGGCAGGGATAAGAATTAAACTACCTCCGTCCGCATTTTCACCGTCCGCATTAAACATGGAGCTGCTCATTTCAGGATTGGACGGTCCGGCGACCCGGCTTGAGCTAGGCAAGAGCCCGCTGTCGCTGGGGCGGTCCGTGGATAACGATCTCGCCTATCCCGACGATCCCTGGCTTTCGCGCTTCCATCTGACGTTCCATAGGCAGAGAGACGTCTGGCTACTCACCGATTGCCAGAGCAGGAACGGCACTGTTTTGAACGGTTTAGCGGTGAAGGAAGTCATGCGGATCAAGGACGGCGACCGCATCCATGCCGGCCATCTGACCATCGACGTCCGTGAAAGTCCGAAAGAGATCAAGCGGCCGGTAATCTCATTTGTGCCGGATTCCGAGGAACCTGGCACGCGCGAGGCGACCATTGTCACCAGCCTGGACAAGCTGGCGGGCAGCGGGCGCGTCGTCGGAGCGCTGTTGAAAGCGGGCCAGGAACTGGCCGGGCAGAAGCCTTTGGAGGCGCTCTTCGAAGTGATTTTGAACCTGTCTCTTTCGGCGGTTGACGCCAAACGCGGCGTGATTCTGACGTTCGACGATAAGGCCGAATTGGCGGTGCGCTGCAGCAAGGGCGAGGGGTTTTCGGTTTCCACTGCCGTGCGCGACAAGGTGATTCAGGGCAAGGCTTCGATTGTGATCACGGACGCCATGCGCGACGATGCATTTAACCGTCAGGACAGTATTCTGCTGCACCAGGTTCGCAGCATGATGGCGGTTCCGCTGCAGACCGGCGACCGCGTGATCGGGCTGATTTACGTGGATAATGGATCGGTCTTGCGCTATTTCTCGCCGGAGGATCTGGACCTGCTGACGGTGATGGCGAATGTCGCCGCGATACGGATTGAGCACGTGCGGCTGGCGGAGATTGAGCAGTCGGAAAAGCTGATGGAGCTGGAGCTGTCGCAGGCCAGCGAAATTCAGCAGACGCTCTTGCCCGCCTGCGCGCCGCTGTTTGAAGGTTTTGATCTGGCCGGTTTGAATATCTGCTGCCGGACTGTCGGCGGCGATTACTTCGATTTTTTGCCCTATCCGGATGGACGCCTGGGACTGGTGGTGGGCGACGTCTCTGGCAAGGGACTTCCGGCGGCGCTGCTGATGTCCAGCTTGCAGGCCCGCGTCCAGATGCTGCGCGAAACCATGCCGCAGCCCGACCAGGCCGTCACTATTCTGAACCGCAGCATTGCGGAGCGCTGTCCTGCCGGCAAATTCATCACGTTCTTCTTCGGCCTTCTCGACCGCCATGGCGGATTCGAATATAGCAACGCCGGACATAATTACCCGCTGATTCTGCGCGCCGACGGGCGGGTGGAGCAATTGCTGGGAAACGGCATGATCATGGGATTATTTCCCAGCGTCTTTTATCCGTTAAACTCAGTCCATCTGGAGCGTGGAGATTTGCTGGCCCTTTACAGCGACGGCGTGACGGAGGCTGCGAGCGCGGACGACAAAGAATTTGGAGAAGAAGGACTGGCGGAATTTCTGCGGACGTGCGGCCATTTGAGCTGCGACGATCTGGCGCAAAAGCTGGTGGAGCAGGTGCGCGTTTTTCACGGCAGCACTTCGTTCGCGGACGATTTCACGGTTCTGTTTGTAAAACGATTATGAAAAAGATTCTTCTGTTGTTTGCCCTGGCCGGCGCCGCGCGTGCGCAGCTGGATCAAACCATTGCGCAAACTCTGGCGGCCTTCGGCGGAACCAGCGTTTCGGTTGCCGTTGTTGAAGACGGCAAGCTGGCGTATGCAAAAGCTTTCGGCATGGCGAATCTGGAAACCAAGACCGCGGCTACTGTTGAGACTCGCTATGCCGTCGGTTCCATCAGCAAGCAATTTACCGCAGCCGCGCTGCTGCTGGCGCAAGAGCAGGGCAAACTGTCGATTGACGACAAAGTAAGCAAATATTTTCCCGAACTGACGCGCGCCGGTGAAATCACCATTCGCGAATTGCTGTCGCACACCTCCGGCTATGAAGACTACGCGCCCCAGGATTACATTATTCCCGCCTGGACCAAGCCCACCACCGCGCGCGCCATTATGGACAACTGGGGCCGCAAGCTGCTGAATTTTGATCCCGGCACGCGCTGGCAATACAGCAACACGAATTTTGTGATTGCCGGCAGCATTTTGGAAAAGGTCACAGGCCAGAGTCTGGTTTCGTTTTTGCAGGAGCATTTTTTCGGGCCGCTGGGAATGCAATCGGCGGGCGAATGGGTGAGGCCAGATCGTCCCGATGGCGGTCTTGATGCCAGCGCCTATACGCGTTTCGCGCTCGGCCCGCCTCGCCCCGTGGCGCGCGAAGGCAACGGCTGGTATTTCGCCGCTGGCGAGCTTTCCATGACGCCTTCGGACTTGGCGAAATGGGATATCGCGCTGATGGAGCGCAAAATGCTGTCCGAAAAATCGTACAACGAGCTGGAAAAGGAAGTGAAGCTGAAAGACGGCAGCGGCACGCACTACGCGCTGGGATTGAGCGTGGGCCAGCAGATGGGCACGCTCGCGCTTTCACACAGCGGCGAAGTCTCCGGCTTCCTCGCTTCGAATACTGTGTTTCCCCAAAAGAAGGCGGCTGTCATTGTTTTGTCAAATGAAGACGGCCTGGGCCTGTACACCGCTGTGTCGCGCCAGATTTCGGAAATGATTCTGAATGGCGGCGACACGCCAGCCGCCAAACAAGACCGGCTGGCGAAGCAAGTACTAGAAGATTTACAGCGCGGCGAACTGAAAACGGAACTGTTCACGGATGACGCGCGCGCCTATTTCAGCGACACTGCTAGAAGAGATTATCAAGCTTCGCTTTCTCCGCTGGGTAAACTGGTCTTGCTCACCAGGCAGAATGAGCAGCAGCGGGGCGGCATGACGCACTTGACGTACCGTGCGCATTTTGAGCACGACAGCGTGGCGCTGAACATCTATCTGCAACCCGATGGCAAGATAGAGCAATTTTTAGTAGAAGAGCAATTTTAAGAACTTATGTCAATTATTCAAGTTATTATCCTGGCCATCGTGCAGGGACTCGCCGAACTTCTGCCTGTTTCCAGTTCGGCTCATGTGGTGGTGGCGGAAAAGCTGATGGGGCTGGACCCTTCGTCCCCGGCCATGACGCTGGTGCTGGTGATGCTGCATACAGGGACGATGTTCGCCGTGATTTTTTATTTCTGGAAGCAGTGGAAGAGCACTTATTTTCAGAGCATGGATGTATTCAAGCGTTTTGCCTGGCTGGTGATTCTGGCCACCGCTCTGACCGGCGTGGTGGGCGAAGCCATCATCAAAGTGATTGAGAAAACAGCCTTCAAGAATGCGCCGAAAGCGGAGATTGAGCTTTTGTTTAGCCGCCTGGATTTGATTGCTCCCGCTTTGGCAGCAGCGGGCTTGATTATTTTAATTGCAGGGCTTCTGGAAAAGAAAAATCCCACCGGGACCTTGGCAAAGACGGCGGAACTGACCACCCGGCAGGCTGGCGTGATTGGTGTGGTGCAAGGACTGGCGCTGCCGTTTCGCGGATTTTCGCGATCCGGTTCCACCATTTCGGCTGGCATGCTGGCCGGCGTTGCCAAAGTTCGCGCCGAGACGTTTAGTTTTGCTCTTGCAGTTGTCCTGACTCCCGCCGTTGTCGGCCGCGAAGCCTTGCGCTTGCTGCATGCGCAGAAAGAAGGCGCGGGCGTTGATTTGCATGGCGCCATCGGCTTCAGCCTGCTGGGCGCGGTCTGTTCATTCTTGGCCGGTTTGGTGGCGCTGAAGTGGCTCAGCCAGTGGCTGGAAGGCGGCCGCTGGTATTTGTTTGGAATTTATTGCTTGTTAGCCGCCTGCGTCGTAGAGTACCTCCACTTGCAAGGCTATTAAACAGCACTAACGCGTTTACCTGGTTTTTTCAAGGTAAACGGGCTGACTGTCCCCAAGTTTTAAAACGCGAAGCGAAGCTGGATGTCCAGCCGTCGCTGGTTGCTGGCCGTGGCCTCGGCTCCGAAACCTCCGCTGATTCCGGTCGACTCCAAAAAGTACGGCGAAGTCATTGAACCGTTCGGCTGGTTTAAATTTTCGTGGTTAATGACATTGCGCGCGTTCAGCGAGAGCGTCAGGTTATAGCGATGGTTCGTCATGTCGGAACCGCCGTGGCCATGACCGCCGCCACCGCCAAAGCCTCCGCTGCTGGCACGAGATCCGCCGGAAGCACCGGCAAACTCAGTCGTTCCGAAACCCCATGTCTTGCTCACGCGCAGATTGATGCTGATCTGCCCCGGCCCGGTCGCGTCGTTGCGCGGAATGATGGCCTCGCCCACCAGCGGATCTGGATTCAGATAACCAATTCCCGGCGCGTAGTAAGCAGTCGGAGTGCTGGAAATGCTGGGCCGAGCTGAAGGCGAACCGCTGCCTTGCAGATAAAGATCGGTGCCAGTGGTGATGTTGTAGGGCATTCCCGACCGCAAGATGACAAACGGGGAAAAGCGCAGTCCCCACTTGGCGTTGAGCGAACCGCCCAGGAAGAACGTGTTGTCCGCATTCAGCGACGAACGGCCCCAATCCAGCTTCAAATTATAAGGATCATCGGGCATGGTGCCCAATCCGTCGGTGTCGCTGTAGGCGCGCGAAATCGTGTAGCGGCTGAAGAGCGTCAGCCACTTGCCCACGGTGGAGTTGACATTGAACAGAAGCTGGTTCTGCTTAAACGTTCCCGTGGACTGAAAATCGTAAATATCGCCATCGAAGATGGACGCATACGGGCGGCAGCAGATGCTGGCGCTAGAAACATTGGCCGCTGCCCCAGGCGGCAGTTGCCCCGCCACCGGAATGGGCGCGTTGATATCCACTGTTTGCAGCTCATGCACGCCGCGAGAATTCACATAGTTCACATTGAACGTGGTGTGGCTGAATAACTGGCGCTCCAGGCCGATGGCGGTGCTCATCAGATACGGCGACTTCAGGTTGGAGTCAATCTGGTATTTCTGCGGCGTGCTGCTGGCCAGCATCAGGTTGCTCAGCGGAATTTGCGTGTTGAACAGCGCGTTGTACATGGTCGGGCTGTTCACCGTGTAGGTGTTGATGTTCTGGCCTTCGCTATAGCGCTCGGCTTGCTCCACGCTGGCAATGGCGAAGCGGTCATAGAAGATGCCCCAGCCGCCGCGAATCACCGTCTTCGACTTGCCGCCGGGAGACCACGCGAAGCCGACGCGCGGCGCCCAGTCGTTATGGTCCGGAATATCGGTTTGCGCCTCGAAGCGCAAGCCCAGGCTCAGGGTGAAGTTCGGCTTCACGCGCCAGTCGTCTTGGATATAAGGTCCCAGGTCTGTCTGCTGCAGGTTGAAATAAGGGTTGCCGACATTCACCGTGTATTTGGATGGGCCGTAACCCATGGCCGTCACGGCCGCGCTGGAATAACCCGCATTCAGAAGCTGCACCGTCATTAGATATTGCTGAATCGAACTGAGGTTCGTCCCTCCCAAAAATTCATAAGTGCCATTGAAGCCGAGCGTGGAGCAGGACGTGTTAGCGGACGTGCCGGAAACCGTGCATCCAGCGCCGAAATCGGTGATAAGCGTGGTCCGGGTGCGGACGCCGATCTTGGTTGTGTGCGTGCCCCACGTAATGGACGTCGCATTCTGAACTTCAAAGTAATTCTGAAGGTCGGAGTTGTTAGGATAACCCGGCGCGCTGTAGCCGGAACCGCCCGCCGTGAACGATTGCGAGACCATTAACTCCGGCGCATCGCTCTGGCTCAGGCTGTTGGTCGTGGTGCGCTGGTATTCAAAGTGCGTTTCATTCACCACATGCGAGTTGAGCACCGCCGTCTCCACAATCTGTGCGGCCTGGTTGGTCTCCGACTGGCTGTAGCCGCTGCTGGGATAACTCAGATTGCCGAATTGGATAGCATTTAAGTCAAATCCTCCAATGCCGGAAACCGTGTGATCGTTTTCCAGATACACATAACGAACGCTCAGAGTGTTGTTCGCGCCCAACTGCCAGTCCACGCGCGGGCTGACTGTGGTGCGCCGCTGCGGAGTGGGCGAAGAAGACTGAAAAGAAGTGGTGCCCAGCAGATTCGCCGTCGGAATGGTGGCCGTGATGATTCCATTGTCATCGATATCGCGCCGCTCCACGTCCAGGAAGAAACTCGATTTTTTGGTGATGGGCCCGCTCACGTTTCCGCCGAATAACTGCGTTTTGAAAGACGGGTTGTAAGTCAGAAACGGATTGCGCGAATTCCATATTCCGTCGCTGATGTCGTAGTATGCTTGGCCATGAAAATGGTCAGAGCCGGGCTTTGTGAAAATCTGAATTCGCCCGTATCCCAGCTTGTCGAACTCGGCTGAAAACGGGTTCGAGTTAATGCGAATCTCGCGAATGGAGGCTTTCGGAGGAAGCCGCCCTCCCGTAAATCCATCTACGTAAATCTGCGCGCCTCCCGGTCCGGCGGATGGTCCCGCCAAGGCTTCCAAGTCGGTCTGGAGGTCATCGGGGTCGTCCGGCAGGGCATCCAGGTCTTCCGCTTTCAACACCAGTGCCGTGGCGTTGTTAGCCGGGTCAACGGATACGACATTGTCAGTAGTTCCCGTGACGGTAATTGTTTGTTTCTCTTCCTGTACAGTCATGGAAAGATTGGCCGTTACCGTTTGGCCA
>Ga0116230_10006168_pt1 | contig 11799 bp, 12 predicted proteins | sample S1TSphfallax_3_FD_88678 | JGI IMG/M metagenome (GOLD analysis project Ga0116230, IMG submission 88678) | Host-associated microbial communities from peat moss isolated from Minnesota, USA - S1T2_Fd - Sphagnum fallax MG | ecosystem: Host-associated > Plants > Peat moss > Unclassified | place...
CCTGATCGAAGTAATCCAGCTTGATGCCCGAGTGCTTGGAATGCTGGGTGAGATCGTATTCCCCGCGATGGGCGACCCCTTCCAGTTCCCCAAAATCGGGAGCGGTGAACGGATACAGATATTCAATATCAACCGTGGCCTTGGAATAAAACGCCAGCTCATCCTGAGCGTGATCGCGGAAGCGCAGCCGCGAGGGATCCACCCCCAGCGACACCCACCACTTCATGCGCTCGGCCCGCCAGAATTCGTACCACTTGATCGCCTCATCCGGCGGACAGAAAAACTCCATCTCCATCTGCTCGAACTCGCGCGAGCGGAAAATAAAGTTCCGCGGCGTGACCTCATTGCGGAAACTTTTTCCGACCTGGGCGACGCCAAAGGGGACTTTGACGCGAGTGGTGTCGCTGATGTTTTTGAATTCAAGGAAAATGCCCTGGGCAGTTTCAGGGCGGAGATAGGCTTTGTTTTCCTCTTCGCGAATCGGTCCGGGATACGTGTCCAGCATCAGGCTGAACGCCCGAGGCTCGGTCAAAGTCCCGGCGGATTTGGTGTCGGGACCAACAATTTTGGCGTACGCGTCGGACGGCAGGGTGGTAAGCACGACTTCGGTGTAATCGGCGACATTTCGCTTCGCATCGCGCTTGATCTTTTTCTCAGCTGCATCGCGATCGTCGACAAAGGCAAAGCTGAATCCCTGCCCGTCAACGGGGCTCAGCACCTTCACATGATCCGCGCGGTATCGCGATTTGGTCTCCCGGCAATCGACCATCGGATCATTAAAACTGTCCACATGCCCGGACGCTTTCCACGTCATCGGATGCTGAATGATCGCCGAGTCCAGCCCGACGATGTCCACGGGATGGCCATCGGGTCCGATGGGCGGACACTCGACCATGCAGCGCCACCACCAGTCGCGGATGTTGTTTTTCAGCAGAACCCCCAGCGGGCCGTAGTCCCAGAACCCGCGGATGCCGCCGTAGATTTCGCTGGCGGGATAGATGAACCCCCTGCGTTTGCAGAGCGAAACGATCTGCTCCATGATCGGGGCGGCGGGCGCGGGGGTTGATTCGGACATGGTTTCTTTCTCCGGGGTCTACAGTTTTTCGATGTTCGCTTTGAACTTAAGGCGTCCGTCAACGCAAAGTGTCGAAGCGTCCGTGTGTCGATGCATCAGAAGCACTCAAGCTCCGACACACCCTGACACCGACGCTCCGACACTCTTATCAAATCAGAATCACCGGCTCAGGATACAACTAACTTGGTACCCTTTGCACCGGCCTTGAGCAGGTTCAACCGCTTGGTCAACCGGCTCCGCTTGCGGGCGGCGGCGTTCTTGTGGATGACGCCCTTGCTGGCGATGCGGTCCAGCCGCTGCACAACCTTGGTCAGCGCCTCGCCACTTTTGCCGGCATCGTTGGACGCCAGCGCCGCGTTGAATCCCTTCAAGTCCTGCTTGAGCAGTTCCTTGCGGGAACGGTTGCGGGCGTTCCGCTTGATGGTTTGGCGAACGCGTTTTTTTGCAGATAAAGAATGAGCCACGAATCGTCTCCTAAACCGAGCTAGAGCCCACCTTACTCAAGATGGGGAAGGGGAATCGTAATGATTTTGCCGGCGTTGTAAAGCGGTCGGTCGTTTCAGCATCGCAGCAAATCAGAGCCGGGAAGCAGCTCCGCGCCGCGCAGCGCGGTCGAAGATTGCCTGTAATGCATACGGGGGCAACTTGACAGGAGCAAGATATGCGATGGGTGCTGATGCTTATGGCGGCTTTGACATTGACGAGTTCGGCTTCAATGGCGGCGTCGGTCCGCTCGGCCCCTCCGATTGCCCAAGCCCAGATCGATGACACGGTCCGCCAGCTTCTTCCGCCCAGCGGCGGAGGTTCGCCGATTCCTGATTCTAAGCTGAACTTAGCCTATGTCGCTGGCGGAATTGGATTCATCATCGTGTTCGGCCTGGCGATCCTGCTGGTGCGATTGGCGGCGGTGTTGCTGATGATCGCCTGTTTCGTCGGGGGCATCGTCGTGGTCTGCGCCGAACTTCATGCTGGGGTTGTGAAAACCTGGGAGCAGCTCGCGGCGCTGGTTGTCATGTCGGCGGTGCCGGCGGCGATCGTCTTCATCAGTGCCAATGTATACGCCTGGGGAACCCGCAGCCCGGCTGCCAACAGCCATTCCTGATTTGGCCGTCACCGTCGCTCAATCGCCGGCGTAATCACCTCTGCCGCCGAGATTTGACTTGCAGCGATCTGTATTGCATGTGGAAGCATGGGAGAGATGAGCTTGGAAGAACACTCTTAACGGTGACAACTATGAACAGCAGAGAAAAAACAATCAGCCAGCAGGCGTACGTGCAGCGTGAAATGCGGGCGGCTCGACGGTCGGAGAATTCCGGTGCGACGGTGACCACGGCCCGGGCGTTTGCCGAGTTGGGGCGATACGTATCGGACTTCGGTCGCCAGGCGCTGCTGTTCGCGGGCCTGTTGCTGCTGCTTGCAATCATTGCCGCCGCGACCACGGGCAACCGTGCATTTGCCGAGTTCATCGCCTGGACGGGTTGGTTCAACTGATTGCGGAGCGGAATTTATCGGCCGGGTCGAGCCGGATTCGTCGTCGTTGAAATTGCGATGACCGATCCACTCGGAATAACCGGCGCACGTTGATCGCCGGCTGAACAGTATTTTGATCGCGGCTGAAAAGCCGGCTTTGCCCAAACAACGCATCACCCGATGCAGGGAGTGACGTATGACATCGCTTGGAACATTAGCCCGAGGCTATTCGATGAGACAGAACTCCCTCCGCGTTGAACCGGTCGACAATCAGCATCACGCCTGGGGACAAGTGCTGGCCGCCATCTTCCGCACCGGTAACCGCCAGGCGTTGTTGCTCAGCGACGATGGATGGTTGTCGGCCCGCCAGACGGTGCTGGCCGCCTTCGATGCCGACGCGGTGGTGGGGCACCTGTGCTTCCGGGTTGAACCGCGTCGATCTGATTTGGGCCGCGCAACAGTGGCATCCCGGATAGACTCCTTTGCGGTGGAGGATTTCCACGGCCGCCAGGAAGTCGAAGAGATGCTTCACGAGGTTGCTGAATACCGCGCGAAGTTGATGCGCTGCCCGCCCCCGCGGGTTGCAGTACCGGCGTGAACTTCGGGCCGAAATCCAAGGCCATCCCAGCGTTCGGCATCTTCTTCATTGGGCATTTCCACCTCTAGCTTCTTGCTATAGTTCATGCATGGAGTATCGGCGGATACCTAACTTAACCCGTACAAATTTCGCGATGGGAAATTCTCCCGCGGGGACCGGCGGCTTGATTCAACCGGGTGCGGCTGAACATGCGTGACGCCATCGCAAAATTTGAACGGTACACCGCGGCAGATCCGTACAACGCGACGCACCACCTGCAGCTGGGCGCGTTACTCTGGCGTGCCGGGCGTCTCGACGCCCAGTCGGCGCTGAAAAGAGCGACGGAGCTGAACCCCGCAATGGCGGTTGCGCATGCGGCGCTGGCGTCGTGGTCTTTGGAGCACGGGCTGGTCGAGGAAGCCGAGGTGTCCAGCGGCATCGCGATGCGGCTCGCGCCCGCAGCCCAGGCGAGCATTCTTGCCCGAGCCGCCGTGCTCGAAGTTTTGGGACAGGTGCATGAAGCCTGGCAGCTGGTGCAACCGCTGGTCGTCGCTGGCAATCGTGCGATACCGATCCTTCGGCTCTACGGCAGGATGGCCCGATATCAAGGCCAGCAGGAGCAGGCGCTGCAGGTGATCCAGCAGCAGTTGCCCCTGATCAACCAATCGCCCGCGGATCTTGCGCGATTGTACTTCACTGGTGCCGACCTGCTCGATTCGCTTGAGCGATATGATCAGTCATTCGAATATGCCGCACGGGCCAATCAACTTGAAGCAAAGCCATATGATCCCAAAGGCCATGAGCGGACCTTCGACACTCTCATTGCTTATTTCACGCGCGAGAAACTTGCATCGCTGGCCAGCGCTCGCGATCAAAATGCCACGTCGGTTTTCATTGTCGGCATGCCCCGCTCGGGCAGCTCGCTGGTGGAACAGATCCTGGCTTCACATCCCATGCTGCACGGTGCTGGAGAGCTGGATTTCATGCAGCACATCTGGGCCGGCACGATGCAGATGCTCGGCGCTGCCGGAGATGAATACCCCGCCTGCCTGGATCGGCTGACGCCCGATCAGGCCGAAGGGATGTCGCAGATTTATCTTCAGCCGCTGATGTCGCTGAACCCCGCCGCCGCCCGGATCACCGACAAGCTGCCGCTCAACTTTCTCCATCTGGGCCTGATCGCAATGCTTCTTCCCGGCGCCAGAGTCATTGACATTGTCCGCGACCCGCGCGACACCTGCCTTTCCTGCTATCTGGCCACCTTCAATTCCGGCAACGACTTCAAGCACGACCTGAATCACGCCGCTCACTTTTATCTGCAATACCGGAGACTGATGCAGCACTGGCGAGAAACGCTTGGCCTGCCGATCCTTGAAATTTCCTACGAGCAGCTCGTGCTCGACCTCGAATCGCAAACCCGAAGAATGCTTGAGTTTCTCGGCCTCCCCTGGGACCAACGCTGCCTGAATTTCCACAAAAGCCACCGTGCCGTCAGCACCTCCAGCCTGCAGCAGGTCCGCCAGCCCCTCTACAACTCATCGATCGGGCGATGGAAAAAGTACCAACAGCATCTTGGCGAGTTGGACAAGTGGTTCGGCAAAGCGTGAGACGCAGCGGCGCTCATGCTTTTCCCCGCTACCGCCCTGCATTGTGGTTGAAATCATGTTCGGATCACTCGACACCGATCTTTTTGAACCACTGCGGACGAAGATAGCGCAGCACGACCGGCGTCAGCAGGATCAGCGTGAGGGACGTGATCGCCACGTCGAAGACCCAATCGTGAGGGTCGTACCCGGCGCCGAACGCAACATGCACCGCAACCAGAGGGATGGCTCCGAGAAAGGTGCCGAGGATGATGTCCCGATAGGAAATTTTGCTCAACGCAATCGCGTAATTGAAAAGTCCAAAGGGAACCAGCGGGATCAACCGGGCGGTCATCACGAACAGGAAACCGTTGTGTTCGAGATTTTCGTCGAGTTTTTTCAGTTGTTCCAGCCGGTTTTCGATCCGCTGGTGGAACCAGTCCGATGCCACCCATCGGATAAAACCCACCGCGATGGTGACCGCCAGTGTGGAACCGATCACGCAGATCATCGTGCCCCGGACCAAACCAAATGCGATGCCGGCCAGCAACTGCAGCCACCAGACCGGTAATGCCAGCACTGCGAACGTGACATAGACCGCCAGATAGACCACCGGCCCGGCTATTTTGTGTCTTCGGACAAACAGATCGATCTGGCGATGAAATTCCCGCCAGGACTGCCGGGGATGCGCGCGCACCATTGCGCCCTGCGGTGTGGCGAACACAAACCAGCAAACCGTGGCGAGCAGCGCAACGACCAGAAGAACCGTCAGCCATTTTTTCACCGACGAACTCGCCGGCGGTGAATCGGGCAGGGGCTTTTCGGCGAGCTGCAAATCGGACTCGGATTGCATGCTGCATAGTCTAAACCACGGCTGACACTTTCGCGCGGTACGTCGTTAGCAAAGACGCCGCCGAACTCAGCGATTGGCGTACATCATGTTTCGCATCCCGATCCAGTAGGTGTTGAACAGATAGATCGCGCTGACCACCACCTGGGCGGATAGCACGTAGAGGTAGATCGTCGGCGAGTTGTAGCCCATGACCCGGTCGAGCCAAGGCCACCTTACAGCGGTATACAGCAGGCCCTGATAACCAACCACCGTGACGACCGCACCGATGGCGACGGGCAGGTAATGGGCGGCGTGGTAATACATTCCCCGCAGCACGACCGGATACGGCAAACGCAAGCCGCGGTACGTCGCCTCCTTGTTGGTCAACCACGCTGCCAGGCGGGTGATCCAATCCAGAAAAAGGTAGGTCAGGACCGTCAGTCCGAAAACCATGGCGACGAACAAACCCCAGGCCCCGCCGTAAAAGCTGGGCATCGTGGGAGCGGCATAGTAGGTGTACCAGACCGAATGCACGGCGCCGGCAATGCCGAACAGCATCGATGCGATCGCCCATTGCCAGCGGGCGAATCGGCGTGCGGGTGGCACCGGTCCCCACACGGTAAGCGTCCGATAAAAACGAGCTGGGTGGAGAATCACTTTCGCGGAGGTGAAAACAAAACGCCGGAGGGTTTCCCGACGTCCTTGTTGCTTGCCCGTTGATTCCCATGATGGCGGTGTTCGTTCGGTGCCGATGCTGTCGATGATGGGTTTACCGCATTCTGGGCAGCGGCCGGATTCGGCAATCCCGGTGAGGACGTAGCCGCACTGGGAACATAAAATTTCCCCAAGTTCCGGCACGCGGGGGGCGACTCGACCCATACAACTATGGTATACTCTGTCCAGCAGGCACGTATGAAAACGCGAACAAAGATCTTGGGTTCGGTTCTTTCCTCGGCCATTCTGCTGGGCGCGCTGTCGGGTTGCGATGATCCCAACAGCAGCGCGATGCGCCCCAGGAACCGGCAAACCACCGCCGGGTCCTCTGCGGTCGCTTCCAATCAGACCAATGACTCGTCGGCCGTTTCCGTGGCGTATCCGACGACGCCACCTTCGGTTCTGCTGATCGACGGCAACGAGATTCAATTCCCCGCCGCCAAGCTCGCGGTGATGCACCGCGGTACCGGCGGATATGTCCTGCGGCTTTGCACGGATGATCCCCCGACAGCGATCGATCCTGGTTACGCCGGCAACAGTTATGTGCTGGACTTGTGGGTGCCGATCGATCGAATCTCGAATCTGCCGGGATATCAGATGGATTACAAACCCTCGCCTGATGATTCGGTCAGCGGCATCTTCCTGCACGGCTTTCGCGAGCAACTGCACCTGCTGGGAGCCCATCTGCTGTTTCAAAAAGACGGCGACGGGATGGTCATTTCCATCACCGGCCAGTGCGAACGCACCGATCCCCGAAACCCCGCCGCCCGCCCGCAGCGCGTCACGCTCAGCGCCCATCTGCAGGTGGATGAACCCACCGATTAAGCGATCGAACCTGTAAGATCATTTCAACGGGTCGCGCGTGCATCAGGTGCGGTGCTCGCAAGGCAAGCGGGTTTGTAAATCATCCGGTTTGCTCCCCAACTCCGCTGCTTTCGCGGTTCTTTCCTGTCACGGGTGCATTTCCGCAAAAAATAATTCACGCAACTCGAATGACGAATCAATGACGAACCTCGAATGACCATTGACGAAACCAAGACGGAATATCGCGATTTTTCGGTCGCAATTGCATTTGTTTCGTCATTGGAATTTCGTCATTGGGCATTGATTCGTCATTCGAATTTCGTCATTCGAATTTCATGCGGGGCCTCATTTTGATCGAGCGTAATCGCGCAGGGTTATTTAGGCTAGAGCAAACCATCAACCAAGACTCGATCGTTCAAATAACTCGGAAACATTAGCCGGGTACGCCCCTGTTTCATATGCGAGCACCGGGGTTTGGGTAGAAGTTGCTGCTGGGGCTTTGAGTTTCTGGGCCTCTGAGTTCTGAGCAGCACGCCGCGTCGCACTATCGTCGATGCTGATTTCGCGATATTCTCCGCCGCATGCGGGTGATTGCGTTTATGAATCAGAAGGGGGGTGTTGGCAAGACAACCACCACCGCCAATCTGGGGGCGGCGTTGGCTGAGCGCGGGCATCGGGTTTGTCTGATCGACCTCGATCCGCAGGCGCATCTGACCATTAATTATGGCTTGGATCCCAAGCCGGAGGTGAAGAGCCTTTACAATGTGCTGGTGGAGGAAGCGCCGCTGGCCGAGGCGCTGCATGCGGTGGGGGAGCGGCTTTGGCTGGTGCCCAGTTCGATCGATCTGGCGGCGGCGGAGGTGGAACTGGTGACGGTGCTGGGTCGGGAGATGCTGCTGAAGAATGCGATTGATGGGGCGGGGGTCGAATATGATTTTATTCTGATGGACTGCCCCCCATCGCTGGGGTTGCTGACGATCAATGCGTTGTGTGCGGCCAGCGAGGTGATCATTCCGATGCAGCCGCACTTTCTACCGCTGCAGGGAGTTGCCAAGCTGCTGGAGACAGTGCAACTGGTCAACAAGCGGATGAACCCGAGGCTGAAGGTGACCGGCATCGTGCTGACGATGTACGACAGCCAGACGAAGCTGACCAGCGAGGTGGTTGGGGAGTTGAGCAGCTTCATTACGGCCGCCCAGGGGAAGATGCTGCCATGGTCGGGGGCGAGGATGTATGCCAGCCGGATTCGCCGGAATATCAAGCTGGCGGAGTGCCCGAGCTTTGGGCAGACGATTCTGACTTACGATTCGAGCAGCAATGGGGCGACGGATTATCGCGCGCTGGCGAACGAGGTGGCTGGCCCGGGTGTTGAAAAACCGACGACGGTTTCGGCATCGCCTTTCAGCGATGGACCGGCAGACCCGGCGGTGGCAGACGCGGATCATGTTATCGCCGATGCCGGGTCGATCGTGACGGAACGGTCGTTGTCGGATACGGGACAACCTTTTCCTGAAGAATCGGCTGTTGATGCATGATGCGATCACCCATCAAAGGAGATCCATGCATATCGACCAGGCGATCACCTGACGATCAAGAATGCGGCGGATGCGATTGAGTTTTATAAGAAGGCGTTCGGCTTCAAGGACGTAAGCCAAATGCCGATGCCGGATGGCCGATCCGGAAGGGAATCATCGCCTTTCGGTTCCCTCGATCGTTGCAACAGCGTTTTTCACGATTGTCGGCACGAAACAGTGCCGTGCTATCGAGCAAACCGACCCGGATGATGCGATGCGCGTCATTCAACACTGCAGGCAGGCATCACCCCACTGGGTTTTCCAGCTTCCCGATCTTTTCGATCTCCACCACAACGCGATCGCCGGACTTCATCCAGACCGGGGGAGTGCGGACGAAACCGACACCGCTTGGGGTGCCGGTCAGGATGACGGTACCGGGGCGGAGGGTCATGGTGCTGCTGAGCGATTCGATCAGGGTTGGCACGTCGAAAATCATGCTGGCGGTGGTGTCATCCTGCATGGTTTGACCGTTGAGCGTTGTCTTGATCTTCAGCCCGTTGGGATTGGGGATTTCGTCGACGGTGACCAGGACGGGGCCGAGGGGGCAGAATCCGTCGAAGCTTTTTCCCCGGCAAAATTGTCCGCCGCCAAGATCTTGTTCGCGCTGCCAGTCTCGGGCGGTGACGTCGTTGGCGATGGTGTAACCCAGAACATATTTGAGCGCATCAGCTTTGGAAACATTCTTAGCACTCTTGCCGATCACCACGGCCAGTTCACCCTCGAAATCGATCTTGCCGCTGAGTTTGGGCATCGGGATCAGCGCGCCGGGGTGATTCAGCGTGTTGCTGGCCTTGATGAACAGCATCGGATGCCTGGGCAGCGACGACTGGCTTTCAGCAGCGTGCTCGGAGTAGTTCAACCCGATGCAGAGAATGTCGGTCGGCATCAGCGGTGCGAGCAGGCTGTCGATCGGGATCATCTCATCGGTGACCTTCATCTGGCCCAGAAGATCCCCTTCGATGATCCGGGCGGTGCTGGAATTATTCTGCTGGCCGAGGAATATCTGACCGCCCGAGATAAAGCGAACGATACGCATGAGCACCTTCAGTGTGGGTAACAGGATGAAAATCCGAATGCCGAATCCGGATTTCATCCGGCTCTAAGGCCCGGCGGGATCTTCGCCGGGATTCCTGAAACTTTCCACCTGCCGGGCGGCGTCGGCGGCAAATGAATTCATCTCATCATCCGCCGCCGTCCACTGGCGATGCCGGCGGTTGAAGACCTGCTTCATGGCTTCGGTGGCCTTGTCCAATCGGTACGGTTCGGGACCGGCATCGGTCAGGAAGGTGAAGCTGGGCACAAATTTCGGCGGATACGCCGACATCGCGACCATTGCGTTGTAACCGATGTAGCTGCCGGTCATGACGCAGGTGTTGATCGCCAGCTTGCTGTGATCGCCGATCATCGCGCCGAGAAACCGCCGGCCAGTCTCGATCGGCTCGCTGCCCAGCGACATGCTGATGTGGCTGTACGTGTTCTTCAGATTGCTGGTGGTGCTGCCCGCGCCCAGATTTACCCATTGCCCGATGTAACTGTCACCGACAAATCCCTCGTGGGCTTTGTTGGTGTAGCTGAGGATGATGGAATTGGAAACTTCCCCGCCGATCTTGCACATCGCGCCGATGCTGACCCCGGCGCGGATATTCGCCAGCGGAGAAATCTGCGTGTGCTCGCCAACGCAGCAGGGGCCTTGGAGCACGGCGTTGGCTCCGATACTGACGTGGCTGGCAAGAACAATCGGCCCTTTCGAGGCGTCCAGCACACAGCCGGGGCCCAGCTTCACCTGCGATCCGAGGATGATGTTGCTCTCTTCCACCATATGATATGGCCCGGCTGGTTTGGGCTCCGATGGCTCCCCCCAGTTGATTGCATCTGCGACAATCGCCTCTTCATTCCAGCTGATCAGATCCCAGATAAAGTTCGGCATCCGCGATTGCTGCATTGAATGCGGAAGATCCAGCAGCGCCAGCCAGCGCGCGGTGCGATCAAACAGATCGGCGGGGGACAAGCCCGGATCTTTGGTCCAGGCTTGCCGAATGATCGGCCCCGCGGGTGATTCATCCACCACCACCGACGGCGAATCATCATGCTCGAACCGCGTCAGATGCAACGTCCGCCCGCTGAGCAGGAGGGCCGGCTCGTCATCCAATGGCACATTGATTTCCGTCGGGCACGGGAGGTTGGGCAGAATAAATTTTCGGCAATACGATTCCAGCCCCGGTCGGACCCAGAGTGTCAAGCGCGTCGGGGAAGTTGCGCGGATCTGCTTTTCAAGAAGGGTGCCGATCCCGCAGGAGAGATCAAACGACGGTCTGGAAATGGAAAGCGGCGCGAAATGCCGCCACTGACTGCCTTCAAAAATGACGACATGCATGTTCGTCCATCATATCGAAGGGTGGGCGTAAACGAAGACTTGCAGATCGGGAATAAATTGGATCGCAATGCCGGTCGGGCAAAACGGACGAAAAGAATAGCCCGGGGAATTACTTGCTGTTGGCCAGAAGCATGGGCTGAACGTTCGCACCGGCACTGCCGAGGACCGCCTTGCTTTCAAGTCCGGTCTGACTTGCAGGCTGACTGGATCGAGAATTTGCATCCTGTCGGGCACCCGCAACCAGCACCGTGATGCAGGTTACAAGCGTCAGGCAAGCAGCACTAAGCCCTAACTGAGCGGTTCTACGTGGTGTCAGCATCGCATTTCTCCCAGAACCCCCCGGCTCGACAGTCCAAATTCAGCCGAACGAAAGGATCACGGCCGGTAGATCTGAGCAGTTTGAAAACAAACTGCACTCCCAAAGCAAGCCGTCCTTAGCATCTCGCTCCAATGCGAAGAATATTAACCCATCGGGACGGAGATGCAAGGTAAAATTTGGCCACGACTTTAAAAAAATTGGCCATTTAATGTTATCGCAACAATTGCGGACCTCCCTCCATATTTTGAGCACTATTAAGGGGGACAGCGCTCGCAATTTTAGAGGCGGGGCTCGGCCCCATATTCTGCAACTAATCCAGCTTGGCCAGCACCTGAAAGTTGCCGGTGGGAACCGATACACCGCCGGCCTTTTCGTTGGTGACCGCAGCGGTGGTCAGACGGCCGATGCCGGGGGGAATGTGTACCTGGAGCGAGCCGCGGCCCTGGGCATCCACATCAAATACCCCAGCACTGAAGG
>Ga0116230_10006170_pt1 | contig 11795 bp, 6 predicted proteins | sample S1TSphfallax_3_FD_88678 | JGI IMG/M metagenome (GOLD analysis project Ga0116230, IMG submission 88678) | Host-associated microbial communities from peat moss isolated from Minnesota, USA - S1T2_Fd - Sphagnum fallax MG | ecosystem: Host-associated > Plants > Peat moss > Unclassified | place: USA...
CCTTATCAACCATCTTGACATAGGGGTCCCCTGAACCATAAATAATTATGACCATGTTCCAATTGGCTTGTGCACCATCAGCCATGAATCCCTTGAAATTGGGTTTTAGAAACCCATACTTCAGCATCATTTCATTAAGTTTTGTCCACATAAGTCATTGAACTTTAATGTCTTTAAACTACATATCACAAACCACTATGGTCATCACTTTATATTAGGTGAGATCATACACATGACAAACCATAGTTGTCCAACCAACAACATGCTTCACATGATCAAACATGATCCAAGCATTATGTAAATCCCCTATAGGTTACATTCATGAGACGAAATTGATTCCACTCCTTACACCATTTATCAACATCTTAAAAATAAACACCTTTTGTCTTAGAACTTGTCCTAGGAAGTAACACTCCAAGATGTAATCTTGTGACTTTTGGACTTCAATTCAAGGAAGTTATCAATATAGCCACCTCTTAAATGACATTTGAAAGAAACAACAAGGTTATGAATGTTAGGAGAATTTAATTCACAAAACTTGTCTTGGATGTGCTCTAGCTACTCACCCTTGAAGAGCTCCACTATGCCATCACTAGAATCATCAAACAAGTAACTTGCCAAGAAGGTCTTGTTAACACTGAGGGAAGTCGCAAAGACCTTTGCATTAGGCATGCGATCCACCTTCTACTTTCCTCAACAAATTCCCAACACTTTCCATCCACAATAGGATGGTTGTGAACACAAAAATGAATAATTGTTCTTAACGAAAATTGGAGTCTATGCACAACATAATATATTCACCCATTGTAGTTTATGACACAAAAGGGAGCACATGAAAAAAATCACATATAAGGAAGGAAGCGGACAAAATCATTATCACTTTACCTACAATTGGAATATGAGTGCACTCACTACACTAGAAGGTTTCATGCAAGAAGTAGAGTGCACAAAGCTTTCACAATCATCATGCACCCATTACAAGTGACCCAAACAATGAGCCTTCTTGAAGTTAAACCCAAACAAATGTTTTATATTGGTTGTGATCAACTTACGCCAAGCATGGCCATCATACTTTTTGTCCATGCTTTGCATTTCGGAAGGGTTGTGATTGGTCGAAAGCATCAACGATAATTCAAACAAAACATCCCCATCAAAAGTAATTGACAAGAATTTTACTTTTTAGAAATGGATCTTATCATAATCCAAATTTCGCAATTTGTTCAAGGTTTATATTGGCAGCACCATCATGTGTAGGCAAGAAATAGTAGATTGAATACTCCCCACGAGGGTGGATGGTTTCCTGATAATTATGAGCCAAACTATCGCCAACAATGCAATAATGGCCATAATTAACGACCCATTGTCTTCCTTGCAAGGAGGTTGTAGGAATTTGGTATAAAGAACTTGAGACAAAGTTATTATAATCATACAAAATGCCCTTAGATATATGTAAAAAATATGGCTGAAAAGCAAACATAGCACACAGACAATGTTCAAAGACAACAATTGTCCTTGAATTGTCGACCGTGATGGTGAAATTTAAGCGTCCAGGAACATGAAATGTCACCATGTTACAAGGGGCACATAAGTAGTAATGAAGGAACTGAGAGGGAATTGAAGTAGCAAGAATAAAATCATACACCAGGGAAAAAATTAAAAGGTTTGGAGGAAGAGGTGGCAAAACCCCAAAACTATAATCCAAGTGCGAGACAAATATGGAATTGGACAAAACACATCAACAATGAAAACCACAAATAAGAAGGTTAGGGAATGTATTAACCAAACATCAAGCTAAAATTGTCAAATTCATGTCCTTGTAACCAAAGATAATGTTTGCTGATGGAATTTGGTGCAAAGAATAAAATTTGGAATGGGATGATCAATTTGAAAATTATATAAGTGAAGACCCAACCTAGAATTTCTACAAGCTGTGATTCATTATGTCAATGAAATAAATATATTGTAGGCTTGGAAATAAACAAAGAATGAGGGAAAATGTAAAGAGTTGCTAGAAAACAAAATTATGTTTCATTCAACAAAGATTAATTTTTAAAAGGACAAATGAACCAGAAAAAAAATTGAACAAACACCAAAAATTCTAACAAATTAATGGCAGTAAGACATTAAAAGAATAAAAATATCATATTGGAATTAACATTCAAGTTAACCAAAACAAGGTTGGTTGTTTGTACAATGTGCAAAAATCCAAAAAAATTGCAAATGCAATAATAGGGCAATAATTTCATGCAAATAGGTGGAGGAGAGCAATTACATAAATTGTTAGAAGTAACACATTGGAACATGGCAATAAGTGTCAGATCAATGATAAGATATGTAATCCATATTCTTTATTAGTCAAATCGTGTGAAATATTTTTGTGATGATATTTTAATAAGAAAAATGGAAGCCAAAGGCAATAATCATTAGGCATAGTTGGCACATGTTTCCAAAAGGATCTAATTAATGTTTTAATATTAGATTTTGTGAGGTGTCAAGAATTACGGGAAATATTTTCCAAAACACAAACTACACTTTCTTGAAGAATCAACATTCCCAACAACATTCATATTTTTTAAAAAATCAACATAATAATAGACATAATAATTTATCATTATTTATGTGAATGTTAGAATTAACTAAAATTTACATAAATTTCATGAAAAGGGGAAAAAACATTGTAATTTGTAATGTCATATCTAGGTTGGTGGAAAGGAAAAAAAATAAAATAGTTCTTATAGAAAGATAGCAATTAGAAAAGGTTAAAGATGTATATTATGGAATGGAACTTGTTGTAAGGAAAGAATTGAAATGCATGGGCTTGAAACTATGTAATTTTTTTCACAAATATTTATGGGCCTTCCAAATATATGCTGACAATTCAAGAAATCCCTTGAAATTTGGTGTGCATGATTAGTGGCACATTTTATTTATAGTGAAGAGGTTAAATTAGGTAAATACACTACCATAAGAAAAGTCTTTTGACTTAGCCACAAGTTACTAATAAACTTTAAATATGATGGCCTTGTCATGTCTAAAATATTGAAAAATGGATATAATCACTATTGCGAGGGCAATTACCAACCGTTGGCCCAATGTTTCCATATGTATTAATATCTTGATGTGAATTTTGTGGAAATCATATATTCACCTTCCAAGCATACAAGATTAAAAAAAAAAAATTCTTCAACAACATCATTTTTTTACGCATAAAACAAAATTATTTACAACAATGCAATGTCAAAAGCATTCATTATCATGAAGGACAATTACAGTTATAGTTACTTCTCAGAGTTATGATACATAAAGATGGCAATGAGCAAGGTTGGTGAGATCCATTGTGCTAAAGAAAGAGATATTGAAAAATAAATTATGCCACAAAATGTATGAAATTCATCAATAGAACACCAAAAATTATCAAAACATATAATTAATAGGATTATATTTCCTTTCAAAAACAACTTTTTACATGGTGACTCAACATATAAAAATATTTGGAATATGAATAAAAATGAAAATAATAATTACAATAGAAAGATGAAAATTCAATATTTAAAAAAAAAAGTGATTAAAAGAATAAATATGTAATTCAAAATATTTGTTTTTAATTATGATTTATAACTATCAATAAAACACTAGTTACCTTTTATTATTTTCCAATTAATATATATTATTTTCTTGCTTGAGATTGTCACATATAAATTCATTGTGTTCTTATTCTTGTAGGAGGTGGGGGACACACAAACAACACAATAATTATAAGTAAGCTTCCAAGCTTTTCCAATTTCATGTTTTTGAGTTCTTTCTCTTTCAAGTTTGTTTTATGTTTCTTTGCTTTTAATTTTTGTGTAGTTTTCTTTTCTTGTAGCTTTTTAGAGAGGCTAAAAGCTTCAAGATAGGTTGAGGCAAATTTTTAGGTTTCTTAAGAACTTCATGCTAAAAAGTTCCATGAAAGGTTGTGTGTAATTGTTTTTGCTCAACTTTTAACTTTTGGCTCCGAAAGTTGGAGGCCAAGCAGAAAAATTTGGGTTCAGCCTTTCATGGAACCCTCGAGCTTTGTGCTTGAGGGCTCCATGAGAGGCTAAGCACAAATTGTTTTGCTCAACCTCCAACTTTCGGCATTGAAAGTTGGAGGTCAAATAAAAGAATTTGCCTTGAACTCTGCTGAAAAGCAAAGTTCCCAAGCTTAGAGCTTCCAAAGGTCCAAAAATTTCTTCAAATCAGTTTCATCGATGCAATTTTTTATTCTTATTTAACCTTATTTGCCTCATTTGCTTATTTTGCAAAACTTTGTCGAAACAAGGAGTCCATCCATAGAGGTATTTTTTACTTTTTCTTTTCACATTATGTTCTCAAATTATGCATCTTACTTTCTCCCTCATTTAATTCTCTCCTGTAAGTTCTTCCATCTGTAAAAGGTGATGAGTTGATTGAACAAAGGTTAGTGAAAGAGAATTTTGAAGAGGTATTTTCCTTATTCACAACTCTACATGATATTGATGTTTTGCAATTTAATGTATTCTTCAAGTTGATTTTGTCCACACTTGTTTGTAGGTGTAGAGCTTTGATTCACAATAAGGTAGAAATATGGATGTCCATGAATCTCAATTTGCGTTGGAAACCACTTTTACATAGGTACTTTCTACCTAGTTTTTCTTTTAAAATAATATTTACATCTTGTTCCTCTTTTGTTTATTCACGTAAATTATTTCCAATTTAACTTAACTCCATCATGATCTTGTCTAATCAAGATGTTGGTTTCACATCTAGGTTTTCTATGCAATTCACTATGAAAAAAAAGGTGTTTTACAACTAGCCTTGCAATTCAATTGCAACTCTATCAAAACAACTCCTTTCTAACTACTATGGAACTCCATTATAATTGCACCTATGATGTCGTTAATTGTCATCCATCTATAAAAGTTTAACATGTGGAAATATGAAATTTTTTTGACATAATTTTTTTGTTGAAATATTGATCTCCATTGTTCATTATGATTGTTATTGATGTTCCAAAATTGTGACTCGTGACACAATTAAAAAATTGCCACATGGCATATTAATTATATTTTGGAATAAATAAATATAAATATTTATTTTAGTAGCTAAGTAGGTCATACATAACCATAGGTAGATAAGTTGGTAGGTCTTAAGACCTACATACCTACCTATTTACTTAAGGCCTACCAACCTACCTAGGGTCATAGGCAGGTAGAAAAATAACTATGAATTTTTTTTTTAAAAATTATGTTTTGCCTTTGGGTTAAGCTTTTTTGAGTTCATCCCAAAATGGCACTTGTATTTTAATGTGAAAATATGATAGAACAAGCCTTCTTTATATAGTTTATAACATGGGATTCAAAGACAAAATATATTGGTTAAATCTATTAGTTAGTCTTTAGTTGCAAATTAAGTTGCAATTAGAACATTTAAGCGCCTAGGGTAAGCCAAATCCAAGGGGAGGGCTCCATTTTTTTAGTGTCTAAACAAAACTTGAACCCTTCTTATTGGCACTCATGGGGGCACTAAGAATCATCAAAAATAAAATAGAATTAAGAGAGTTATGGCCCCAAAGTAAACGGGGTCAAAAACTCAAAAAAACAAACCACTAAATAATACAAAGGCCAATTCCCAAACACCTAAAAAAATCCTTGTATGTTGCTCTATTGTTATTAGAGTTAAAAGATGTTTGTAAAACTTCAAGTTGTGCTCCAATAACACTTTAAATTGTTTTAAATGAATAAAAAATAAGAAAGTTATGAAGTTTGAAAGTAAGAGGAATCTAAAGAAAGAAAAAGGAAAACAAAAAAAATGTTTTGTAAGTTGGAAAACTTATTTCTTGTTTTGTTATTTTTTCATTACTCCTTTTCCTTTACTTTTCAAAGATGTTTTTAAAATCTTGAAATAACACTCCCATAACCTTTTAAATCATTCAAAATGAAACATATATGATGAAGATATAAATAATTGATGAATATGTATATTTATTAAGTTACAAGTAATTGTATTATAGTCATAATTTAGTTGAATAGTAATACTTTAGTAGTGGTGCACTAATGGTTGGGCTAATTGTATCCATGGGAATCATAATCAAAAACTAATTGTGCAAATGTATTCCATAATGGGTGGTGGAAATGTGGACACATGGCATGATCGCACTTATGTACATTGTACCTAGTTGCAACATTGTTGTTTTAGTGGCACATTTATAATAGTTCTAAAGTAGTTGCCACATGCAACCACAATGCAACTCCTTAAAAAATCAAACATAATTGACTACATATGTATATATGATGTGTATAAATTATTGTATAGAATACCCATTTTCAACTCACTTATAATTATAATACAACTTACTGATTTTTTGACATGGTAATGTATTTATCAATACATCATATTTTTAAGGGGATAATTACACACTAGTTGTAATAACCAAGAGATAGTTGCAAAATAGTTATATATGAATTTTTTTTGAGTTTTAGTTCCAGGGTAATGTGGTTTCAATGGACACAATTTCTCATAGTGATTAGAGGCAATCAATACAATTGGAGACAAGGGCATCCTCCAAGTCCAGATGGGGCATAAGGTCAAAACAATCAAAGTGTTAGAAAGGCATAAGATTCATCCCAAAGCCAAGGCTCAGATGGACATACCACTATGTTGCATGATGTCCATGCTAGTTGTAAGGCTAGCCTTTAAGATCAATGTGTTCAAGATGGAACAAGCTTTCCAAATGGGCTATCAAAAAGGTGACAAAATGTTCTATGTCTTTCCCACGAATTGGAAGGGGGAGGAGGAATTTGTTGCAAATCATATCCACAAGTGGGACATTCATTAGAAGGTTACAAATGCATCCATTTGAAGAAGCATTCAATGCAAATGAAGATCTGCAAAGGTTCAGTGGGAGAATGTTCTTTGTGTGCAATGGCAACCATCAACTCCAAGCTTGGATGCCGTAAATCGCAAGAGATCACTCATATGACCTCTCTTGGCACATTGCAGTGGATTCTATCATGCTAAATATGAGAAAGGGCCTCGGCCACCCCCTCAATGCAATAATAGACATGAATAAGTAATATTCATATTAAACACTATGGATTTCAAAGTTCTAGTTTTACTTTCAATCTCTTTCCTCTCAATTTATTGTTTCGTGCATTAAAGTTGAAGTTTTCTTTCAATTTTGTTTCAACCCCCCAAGTCTGTTGAATTTGATCATGTTAAACCAAATCTGGTGCATGATTTCTTCCACATCCAAAGCATCACCATGATTCCATTGGATTAGTTCAAGGATGTCATTAGTCCCGATGTATTATAAAGATGTGAAAACAAGTCAAGGAAGACATGGTACTTTCTAATGTAAGAGAGTTTTTTTTACTATATGTACAAGGTTTGATTCTTGCCTAGTCTTTCCATTTGAATCTACCAATTTTTTTAATTAAAACATGTGAGTTACAAAATTCATTTCTTCTTGGTGCAATGTGAGTTTTTGGTTGTAACGAGCATTACTATAAAGTTTTATTATGAAGAAGTTCTAGATGAAAAAATTAGGTCAACATCTAGATTGCAAGTGCTCATGGACAAGGTGATGGATCAAATTTGGAAGGATCATACCTGTTCCTTCACAAAAACATTTGTTAGTTTGTGACCCAGCTTTTGGTCTTAAGTTTTTGAAATAGATTCAAGTCCACTACGATATGAACTCAAACCCAAAAATGCTTATCAAGAAGCTACATATGTTAGATTCTACACAAGTCACAAATGAGTAGAAGGTATTTTGGTTGAAACTTTTGAACTAATTCGGTGTGTTGAAGGAAGCAACAAAATTTCCAAAACATGGATTCTCGAATGGAACTTTTGATAAATGGCTTCACAAAACAACTTTTTGGTTTCAAATAAATGTTTACCCATTCGAGGCTCTAAATTTATTGTCCTTGAAGCGATTATAATTTGACATTCAACATATTACAATTGGAGGTGGAGGCACATAAACTATTTTTTGCCATTGTCACCGATATCTCCATTTAATTTATGGAGTTTAAAGATCTACCTTCATTATAAAACTACATTCAAGAATGGAGACTTTCTCTTTAGGAAACATGTTTCTTCAAAGAATTCAAGTCCAAATATAAGATTTAGAAAAGTTAGTTGTGGGAGTAGCAAATGAGTGGGACCAAAACCTTTAAATGAGTGGTTTATAGATGAATTCTAATCCAACCGTTCCACATTCATATCATCCATTGTCAAGTGCAAATTAATCTTGCAATGTCATCTTGATTTTCATTGCCACTAACATTCGCATTGTTTTTTAAACATTATAGGTATTTCCATTTTATGCTTTTCCAAAGGGGGGCCATATATGAGATTCCAAGACTCCTCAAGATATGGAGAGATCTAAAGACAGATAATAACATAATGTATAGGAAAGACATGTTGAGAGATTGGACATCTACATATTTCTTAGATTGTGCTTAGTATCTTGACTACTTGAAGGAGAGCATTCCTATATTAGAGTTTGAGACTTGAGAAAAACATGAGCTAATATTTCTTTAGGGACTTGGAGCCTTGGAGAAGGAGACATTAAACAAGAAGAGATTGGAAGGGGGCAAAAGGAGGGGAAAGAAACAAGTTCAAGAGTCAAGATTAGAAATGTAGGACAAGGAAAATGTTCCCACTCAATCCTAGAGAGAAGCAGAGCTTGGCTTGGTTGTGGCATCCCTTCAAGTGATTCTAATGATTTCCATTCAAATAATCCCAACTGAGGTAGAACATGCAACTACAAAAGTCTAGGAGTTTTGTTCTCCACAACAACATCAGAAAAGACAATAGGAGTAAACTACACCTAGTGTAGGAGCATCAAGTATTAGGAAGAGAATTCCATTGCTCATTCCTTTGTTGATTCCCAATTCTGCAGACTATTTTTCAATTATAAGATTGATGAATGTGTCTTGGGCCTCAATTCTTGCATCTTGAATCTAAACTCGAGTATGGCCACCTGAACATGTAGGCATTAAATATTCATGAAAGAGGTATTTCCTTTCACAATTTGATGTTCTAATTTTGAATTAAGGTTTCTCAAACAACTTTTGTCCAAACCATTTTTTTTCTTCCAAGAGTAGATGTCACTTCAAATAGCTCCTAGGTTTCAACTTTCGGCATTGAAAGTTGAAGTCCAAGAGCACTCAGATCTTGGTCTCCAACTTTAAGTGCCAAAAGTTGAAGACTAAAAGCCCAATGCTCTAGGTCTTCAACTTTTGGCACCAAAAGTTGAATGCTAAGAGCTTAGTTCAAATTTATGTATAACTTCTACATGTCCATCTTTTTTTTCTGTCTCTTTTATGTTAATTGGATTGATCTTGAATGTTTTTTTCATTCATTTGGTCTAATCCTTCTTCTAAATGCTTGTGTTTTTAGGTGTCCTCTGATAACAAGGTTGACCTTGTAACAGACATACCATTTAATCTCCCAATTTTGCACATCTTTGAGTCCTTCTCCTTCATTTCTCAATGGAACAAGTGCATGGATAGTATCATTGAGTTTGTTATGGTTTTTGCTAATAGATTTCTATATGATAAAAGGCTCATCATTATCATGTATGCAGATGACCCGCACATGTTGAAGGAAATTCATTCCTACTTTGAAAGCTACTAGTTGAAGGTTTGCATGAAATGGATTATTGTGAATTCAAACCCCCAAATGAGTAGCAAGGATCCATCTTCTTAAGTACCACTAAACTCATTATATCCATATGTCTTCACATTCCACACTCTTTTAAATTTAAGATTGACCTAAATTCTTCCTTTTTCTTGTAGACTCTTGTAAGCCATGTCACCCTTCTCGTGAAGGATCCAACTTCAAGCGTCGTGTTTTCTTTGAGGTTTCAATTTTCCACCCCTTCTACCAAATTAGTCGAGAGGGGTACTAATCATGAAATTGAGGATGTCATCTACAAGTACATTAATGTGACAACCTCAATGACCTAATCCCAGGCTAGACGAGCTTTTAGGGTGGCAAAGGAGTTCCATGTGATCACATTATAGGTTCTTATTGATGTTTGCTCAACACCAAACACTTCAGTTGTGGACCTTAATTATGGGATAGGTATTTCAATTCATCCCTTTTAAATTATCTTTTATTATAAGTTAATTATGTAGTTTGATATGTCTTTAACTTTTGTATTTGATGGTTCATACAAGGAATAATACTCATGCTTGTTGAGTGTTAGGGAGGCCCATCTTTGCACTTGAGGTTGATTCAAAGATCTTTGATAAAGTGTTGAAGCCACTTTTGGATGTTGATTCAAGTGAGATTATTGTTCGACTTGTCTTCAATCTTGATGATGATTCTCCCATTAAGAAAAGAACCAGAATTGACCTCAATTGTGAGTAAGTATGGCAACATCCTTTTACTTATGCATCTTAATTATTTTAATGTTTTTACCTTTTTTATGATGTTCTAGTTTCTATCTAGAAAGAGGCCACTGGATCAAAAAGATGGAATGTATCATTCTTTGCTCATCTTGATTTCCTTTGAAGTCCATGTCAAAGTTTTATCTTGCCTTCATATGCTAAGGCTTCTACATTTGCATTGGTGGACCTATGATCCATCCCCCCATCTCCAGAGCTTAAGACCCATTATCATGCTAATGTTAAGATATTGATTGATGATGAAGTGAAAGAAGCTAATGTTTAGGACATTTTTGGACTATTTTTACCTTTGATTGTATTGCGTTTGTACTGAATAAAGTAATTGGTATTCATTCATTTTTTATTATTAAAGTGGCAGTGCTTTGAGTCATTTCACTTGAGTTCTTGAGAATTTCCTTTCTCTTGTGCATCTTATGCATTTAGCTTTTCTTGTAAATGTTTTTGAGAAGCTTTCAATAGGTTTTAATTTTTTGATCAAACAATTATTTTGTTAGTATACATTTGCAAACTATACAATTTGGAGACAAATCAATAAGGTGCAAGGAAGAATATATTTCAAGTAATCTAGAAAGTTTTGCTTAAGGTAATGAAAACTTGAAAAAATCTCAAATATAACTTTTCTTTTGCAATACGTTCAGAGGTACTGTGAAGTTATATTTAATAATGGATAAATATTTTACTGTTGCTAATGGATTACCAAAAAGCCTTTAATGTTGAGTGCATTTCATATTTTTATTTCTATTCCATTACACAATTTCAATACATTGTTAGTTTATCCCTAGAATTTATAAAATTACTCTTCATCTTTGAAGAGAGCACAAGAGTAAGTGATTCCTAGTTGACCTTAAGGAGTTCATCAGCTTTATTTTTTGTCCCATGTTGTAATAGTTTCTATTATGCACTCTTTATTAGGACCAAATAAATGTTTTCATTAAACTGTTCTTCTAAATCCTCTATGATATCTGATTTCCCATTTCACAAATTTTTCATATGTGAATATTGATTTTCCTTATTATTTTCTAGTCTATCATCTTCATTGCAATTTGAACTCTAAAGCAAAGTGAACTACTCCTGTGATTCCTTTTCATCTATTGATTGAACTAATTACAAGCTCATTCTATCAGCAAGGGGCGTTTTGATTCTCTAGATTCTTTGAATTATCTTATATGCTCCATGAACTCATTTTCAATTTCTGCACGTATATTCAAACATGGATGTCAATCATTACAAAATTAATATTGAAATATAGATCTTTTGGGAAAAAAATCAATGATGTCAATGATGGTATTTATATGCAGTGGCTACTTTTACTTGCATTTTAAAACTTGAATATAGAGTCTCCAATAAATTTATGATTTCACCTAAACATTCAAC
>Ga0116230_10006171_pt1 | contig 11794 bp, 9 predicted proteins | sample S1TSphfallax_3_FD_88678 | JGI IMG/M metagenome (GOLD analysis project Ga0116230, IMG submission 88678) | Host-associated microbial communities from peat moss isolated from Minnesota, USA - S1T2_Fd - Sphagnum fallax MG | ecosystem: Host-associated > Plants > Peat moss > Unclassified | place: USA...
ATCCTCGTCGGTCAAGGTCAAAACAGGCAGCTTCCGTCCTCGTCCCATGGCTCCGCTCCTGCCATGGTAGACGGATCAAAATCCATATTAGTTTAGTGAACTAATGATTCACCACACTAGACCGGGAGATTGCTGCCCATCCCGGACTCGTTCAGATCGAGAACGGCTGGCGCAATCCCAAGGAACAGCGACCGGGAGCAGTCCAGCGGGGCCACGTTCGAGAAATCCCCGACGTGATCGACAACCCGGATGCAGAGCCGCAGATGCCATGCTCCGCAGCCAAGACCGCAATCGTGGTTTACGGCAAGCAACTTGGCCGCAAGCTAACAGTTTGCACCGATAAGCACTGCCCGGTGCATGACCCACAAGCCGCAGCCGAAGCAGCCGCCCATCCCGTCCCGACGATGGCACCCGCGCCGGAGATCGAAACGGAGGAGGAGGCCGCAGAACGTGAAGCCGCTTTCGAGCGCCAGAGAGCGGAGTACGAGGAAGAACGCCAGCGCAGGGAGGAGGAGCGCAAACAGCAGTTCGACCGGGAGCAAGCGGAGATCGAGGCCGACCAAAACCGAAGAGCCGAAATCATCAAAGGTCGTGAAGCTACGTTTGAGCGCATCCTTGAGAACGCACCGGCCACCCTGAACGCAGCCCAACTTCGCGTCTTGCTGCGCGCTCTCGTCAATCTTGACCCCTACACCTTCGCCGACGATTTGGCCGAGGACATCGCCGGAGACAATGAGAACGAACAACGGAGCGCCGAAGAGGTTCTGCTTTCCACCATCGACGCGACCGCAGACGACAAGCTAACCCGATTCGCCCTGCGCCTCGTGCTTGCCGGACAGGTCGGCATCCCGCGCGAAGGCGAGTTCGACTTTCTCATGGAAGCCGAAACTGTGTTTGCGCCCCCGCCGCCAAAGAAGAAAGTTGCCGCGAAGAAGGCCAAGCAGCCAACCTCCATCGAGTCTCCTAAGAAAGCCGCTCCGAAGGCTAAAGTGAAACTAGCGTCACCTTGCAAGAATAAGATCGCAGCATAACCAGAGGCGGGAGCCGTCATTGGCTCCCGCCCCTTAGTCTAACCGCAGGATCGCGGCGCGGGAGAAACCTCTTCGGTTTCTCCCCATCCCTTTTCCTGCTATTCTCGACCCGCTCATGGAAGAGGCGCGCGGCGGGGCCGTTCCCTCCTCGAACCCCTCCCTAAAGGCAATTCGACCGGTTACCAAGCGGATAGGTTCACAGGAGAATCTCGATCCTCAAAGGCGGACGATTCACTTCGCTGTGGATTTTCTCTTGATCGCGTCTTCCAATTTTGTGATTGTTTGACGTTGATAGAGTTCGGCGTTGGGTGAATCGAAGGACGGCTTCGCCTTTGCAAGATAGTCCGATGCGGTGGGATAGTTCTTACGGGCAAACGCCAACTGAGCGCGTGCGAGATCAACATTAGCTCCCCACGCGGGATCTGCTGTGGTGGCGTCTGCACGTTCTATGTTAATGGTATCCAGTAATCTTTCGGCTTCAACCAAACGAGGTGCAGAAGGCGTCTTGGAGAGCTGGGGCAAGAGGATGCACGTCGCCAAGCTATACTCGACGACACCCTTCAATCCCACGCTCTGGCCTGGCGCGGATACAAGCTTCAGAGCAGCGCGGGCATGTTCCTCGCCAGCGACGTATTTGCCTGATCTGCACTCCGAGAGCGCAGCATCCGAAAGTCCGCCCACCGCGCTAAACCCCGACGGGTCAGTTTTCTTCGCGATATTGGCTCCCATCAGGTCATCGCGAATGGAATCGTCCCATTTCTCCGACTCTCCTTCTGCCTGGGCCCGAATTCCCAGGAGATGCAAGGTTGCGGCATTGTCAGCACCATACTGCTTTACGAAACGGGGATAGATGGCATTGACTTGGTTTATTGCCTCATCGAACTTGCTCTGGAACAACTCCGCTTGGGCGATATTCTGATCAAGAAGAAGAAGGTTGCTGTCGTCCTGTCGCTCGGAGGATGCAACGTCAGCCCTTAAGGTGCGAAAGCACGTCTCTGAGCTTGCGGCATCGCCGGCGAATAACTGCGCGACACAGAGCCGTTGTTGTCCGACGCGACGTATCTCTCGCGGTATAGTCTCCGACTTGTTGGCGAGATCGACTGCTGCCTTGAACTTATCCTGCGCCAGTTTGGTGTCGCCGCCCGCAAGTGCCATCATACCTTCTGCTTCCAAACTGGCGAACAAAACTTTAGGCTGCGGTCGGGGAATCTGATCGAGGATAGGCTTTTCCCGAGCAAATAGCGCCTTCGCTCTTTCGACCGAACCGGGGCGTTGACTGCTTGCCTCGATGAAGACGTGCTGCATTTCATCGAAGACTGCTTCCTGCGATAACGGTCCGTCGGCCTTGATCCAGTCGGCGGCAGCGGCATCGTACTCTTGGTCCGCGAAATCGTACCGCTTGGCGGTTTCAAGACTCCCGGCAATCTCAGAGTGGACACCCGCTGCCACCTCGGGTTTTCCGGGGAAACTGCCGTCAATCTGAGGTGCGACAACTCCGACAGCCTGTGTCAGAGTTTCATCGACTCCCCGCCCAACGGTGGGGTCGATTTCGCGAAGCAGCTTTTCAGTGAGGAAGCCATCGATCTGAGCTGTCGTTTCGCGTTCTCGCGACGCTCTTCGATAGAACCACAGACTTACAAGACTGGCGCATAAAGCGACGATAAGAGAAATAAAGATTGCCAAGATAAACGGCCGGCGCGCGCGGCTCCTTTCGACCTGTTCAAGGGCGGCTTCGGCTCTCTGCTCCTTTTCTAAGCGGCTCTTCTCCTGTGCGCGTCGATCCTCGATTGCCCGAAGACGTGTGGCCAGTTCTGCCGCACTTTTGAGCCGCATAGCTGGGTTGAGATTGACAGCTTCTTCGATGTCCCTTTGAAGGAGTAGATCGTCGATGTCGTTCTGCCAGCCAGGAGTGGGCGTCTTGGCGAAGTCTCCACTTAGTAGTTGATAGAGGATAACGCCTATAGCGTAGATATCCGCTGACCGCGTTGACGGCTGGCCGGGTTTCACTTCCGGGGCGTGATACATGGCGGAGCCGATTGAGGTAGCCGTAGGGTCATCGCCAAAACCATGGTTTGTGATGTCCAGGTCAACTAGGCGCTGCGGTTCGAGCAGTGTTGCGATGCCGAAGTCGGATACCTTGACGTGCCAGGCTTCGTCTGTGCCGGGTTGCGAAAGGAGGATGTTGCTGGGTTTCAGATCATTGTGAAAGACGCCGATTTCGTGGGCAATATCGACCGCGTCGCAGAGTTCAGCTATGACCTGGAGGCACAACTGGCGTGGCAGGCCCCCGGACTCCGGGTCGCGCAGTTTGGCTGCCCATTCTAAGAGGTTGATTCCTCCGAATTCAGCTTCCAGATAGTAGGGGCTTGTGTCCAGCCGCCAATCGAATACTTTCACGAAGCAGGTGGCTCTTGGGGCCGCTTTAGCAAGTAGTCTACTGAGAGTGATTTCGCGCTGCAGTGCGCCGTAACGAACGCCGTCCTCGGCGAATTTGAAGACCCGAACCAGGCTGTTTGAATCCTGTTTCGCCGCCCAGACCCAATGGGGCGTCGTCCGATCCAGAGCGTACTTGAGGTGCCAACTTGGTTTATCTGGTACCGGCGCGTCCTCTGATAGGCGAAGCCGAGGAGTGACAACCTCGTCCACTTCAAGGCATTCGACAGGCACCCCCATCCGATAACCAACTTTGAACACGGTCAAAATGAGCGTTTGTTCCTGATCGCCCAGGATTTTGCGCAACGTGCTGACGGTCACCTTAATGACCGATTCCTCGACCGCGTAGCCGAGCCAAACTTCCTTGATGAGTTCGTCCTTAGTGACGTTTGCGGTCTTTGCTTCCAGGAGACATATGAGCAGGTCGAGGGGTTTGCCCCGGATCTCTACGGGCTGCCCTGCCTTGCGCAGCGTCCGGCCAATCTCTTCGAGCTCAAACGCTCCAAATTTCCATATCCGTCCCTTCACTTTAGTAGCTGTTCGCTCCGCCGCCACCGTTAACCTCCTCTTGTCTCTAGAAACTTGGAAGTTTTCTCATTCCTGGGATGTTTTACCCGCTTTTACCTACTTCATACCCCGGTTTACCGCACGCTGTGCCAATCTGCAATCACTTCGGAAAGGAAGTAACCGCCGATGGCAAGTGAAGCAGGGTATCGGAATTCCAATTTATCAGAGGAGTGCGGCATGAAGAAACGTGGACGGGTTCAGCTCTATACGAACGTGGGAGACGGCATTATTGCCGTCGATGGGGTTCAGTACGCGTTCCAACTGCAGGGGATGTGGCGGTCGGAAATGCCTCCAAGGATCGGAATGTTGGTCGAAGTGACATTCGACGCACAGGGAACACCGGAGAGCATCGTGGAGGTGCCTGACAGTCAGATCGCGAAGGAGCAAGCCGAACAGGCACTCGCTTCGGCCAAGCAGCATGGAACGGCTCTGGCCGGCACGGTCAGGTCTCGCTTTGCCATTCCCGTATTAGCGGCTGAGGTAATCCTGCTCATCGGTTTCTTCGTTCTCCCGAACGTGACAATCGGTTTCGTCAATCGTTCGCTTACAGGTTGGGACCTGATCGGTCTGGATGTGAACACCCTGAGCACGAATGCACACGGATTTCTGAGCCTGCTTTGCCTGTTGTGCTTGTTTGCTCCCCTGGCTGTACCTTTCCTGAAGCAATGGTGGTCGCGATGGCTATACGTAGCACCACTAGGATTCACGGTCCTTGCGCTAATTACTGTCTATTTTCAGATCGAAAACGCAGGCCACGCCGCTAGAGAGAGCGCTAGCGATCTCTTCGGGTCAGCCGCGGCGCGCGAGATGACAAATCAGGTTGCTGGGATGTTTCACATCGGCATGGGGGTATTCGTGGTGGTGATTTGCGCCTTATACCTCGCGAGCAGAAGCCTCAAATCCACCATGTCGCCAAAGTGAACCATCATTCAGTGGAACACGGACTGAAAAGCTAAAGGAGAAACGATATGAGCGCCACCGCGATAGTGCCATTGATCGACGTTTGTCTCCCACTCATCGGCGAACCAGCCGACGCAATCACCGGACTACGTTTGGTCGTGTCGCAATCCGTCGCGGCTGCGGCCCAGCCGATCCACCGAATGTTCCACAGTCAGTCATACCGCGAAATCGAAACCACGGTTGCCCCCCAGGAGCGAGCATTGTGGTGCATGATGAGGCCCAGTGGCAGGCCCAGCTTCACTCCCGAACTTCTCGCCGATCTCTCGGACATGCAGATAAAGATTCGCGAGGCGTTCGCCGTTTGCCCGGACGGCCAGAGGCCGTTTGACTTCCTTGTCTTTGGTTCGCGGACTCCAGGCGTCTTCAACCTTGGGGGCGATCTCGGACTCTTCCAGGGGCGAATCGAGCAAGGTGACGCAACAGGGCTGCGGAGTTATGCCCATCGGTGCGTCGAGGTGGTGTTTGCGAACCATATTGGCTACGGCAACCGCATAATTACCATCGCTCTGATCCAAGGCGACGCGCTCGGAGGCGGCTTTGAGTCCGCCCTGTCGTGCGATTACATTGTGGCCGAGAAACAAGCAAAACTAGGCTTCCCTGAGATACTTTTCAACCTCTTTCCGGGGATGGGTGCCTACACGTTTCTTTCGCGGCGTGTCGGGGTCGCGAAGACGGAAGAAATGTTGCGAACCGGACAAATCTACTCCGCAGAAGAACTACACGCACTCGGAATTGTCGACTTCCTCGTGGAAGAGGGACAAGGCGAAGCTAAGGTGAAGGAGCTCATCGCGAAGACGATGCCACGGCACAACGCGCAATCTTCCATTCACCAGGTGCGACGCCGTATCAATCCGGTCACGTTGGCAGAATTGAAAGAAATTGCGGACATCTGGGTCGAAGCAGCCATGCGCCTCGATGAGCATGACCTGCGCCGAATGAGCCGGATCACCGCAGCTCAAGACAGGGCAAGAAAGCGCCCGCCCATCACAACGAATCCAGCCACCTGACCTGCAAACCTTTCACTTGGGTGTGTCCCTAAACGAGGTAAAATCTCTAATCACCGAACGACGACTCAAATTCAATACTTGCGCAAGTCGGGCCTTATGTACCCGACGTGTGCCCAATCAATCCAGAAAAGGGCAAGAGGACATTTATGCGTTCAATGTATCGGAAATCATTCGCTTTGCTTACCGTCGTGGGGCTTTCGTCCGCAATGGCTTTCGGGCAGGCTGCCGTGGATACACTCAAGAGCCGTTTGGTGAACCAATCAGTGACCGTGAAGATCGAAGGATTGCGGATTTCCCGTGGTGTGCTTTTCAAGTCCGTCGACGTTCGGATACTGGACGGTGTGATCCAAAAGCGAATGTTCAGTACAAATGCTGCTACAGACGAGGTGCTGAATCCAGGTGACAAGGTGCGGATCACGAAGGTCGAAGCAGCTAGCGATAAGAAGAACGATTTCCTGCGGATCACAATAGCGGCAGCCGATGGGCCGACCGTTCCAGTTGCATTTGTCTTCCCAAAAGGGGCTCTCGCAACCCAGGATGAATCCCAGTTGGAGCAGGTGGTCGGAACGACATTCGATCTATCAGCTGCTGGTTCTCCCGCAATGCCGGCGATCGCACCGCCCCCGCCACCGCCAGACGCTGGGACGACCAGCAACGCGGCACCTTCGGGCTGGCGCATTCAAGCCTCTAAGGATGGCAACGAAGCGGCGATTGCGGGAGTGAGCCGGGTGAATGGTCGACAAGCGTCTGCCGTCATGGCTCTTACTTGTACCGGTGCGGAGATTCGTGTCCGTAGAATCGGACTCCCCGACGCTGAACCTTTGAAGTGCATAGGGGATATGGATAGGGGAAATGATGTCGTTAAGTTTTCCGTTGGCGAACGCCCATTGGAGGCAGGTTCGATCTGTGTAGCCTATGAGGACGACCCCAAGATACCCGTGTTGAAGCTGCCGGTTGATCTGGGAGCTGGTGGATTAGACGAAGTGGTTTCATCGCCCGGCAGTCCGATGGTGATTCATATTGCCTTCAGCGACAAGCCAAGCGACGAGTTTGTGGCACAGTTCCAACTTCCTCAAGACGCCTCCCCTATCGATTTCCTTCACTCCTGTAATAAGGCCGCCGCACCTGATGCTCAGGCAACTACCGATGCCTGTCCGGTTCTTCCGGGTAAGGGGCTCCGCAAAGCTGAGGTCCTTACGGCTCTAGGCAAACCTTACAAGGGGCCGCCCACTGACAACGATATCGGAGTTGAGTGGGCAATACCAAAGGCGACCAAGGCCCATCCAGTTCGTCCGAAGCTTACCCTCGCTTGCTATTACGGCGTTGGTTTGAAGCCAGGTGATCCCAACGAACCTTTGGAAAAGAAGTTGATCCCAATTTCTTCTAAAGCGACGGACTGTAGTGCTCGTGGTGACACCGCGCTCGGCGACCTTAGTGCCACTTGTACGGGTAACTGAAGTCGTAGAGTTCGTACTCTCCATCGATGCGATGCATACAAACCAGCAGCAGGTAAATACCAAGGAGCCAAATATGGAGCAGTTCAGGATCGTGATTCCGGTTTTCCGCTTGAGGGTACTCGCCGCAGTTCTTGGCGTGTTTGCCGCAACAACGTTGATGGCTCAATCGACTACCAACCCGCCAAAAAAGCCAGCTCCGGCAAAGGCCACTGCTGCTCCGGCGAAGCCCGCAACGACTCCCGCGAAACCAGGAACTCCTTCGGCTCGGCCGGGAGTAACCCCTGTCTCGACGGCCCATCCTGGAGGCGCGGCGATTCGGCCGGGTACTCCCGTTGCAATGAGCCGTCCGGCTCCGAGAGGTGCAACCGAACTTCACAGTCAGGCAGGGGATGTCCGTATGCGTCCCGGTGGACGCGGCCCCATGGACGTCCACGATGCGCGACGCAACATGGATATCCACCATAACCTCGCCGGCGCTCGACGGATCGAGTCTGTTAGGCCCGGCGGCGTCCGGCTCGTTTCAGAGCGGGGGCGCCCCGGCTTCATCGAACGCCCCTACATGGTCCATGGTCGCGAGTTCGAACGGCGAACATATTACGACCATGGGCGCGCCTATGATCGCTTTTATCGTCCTTATGGCTACCACGGTTACAACCTGCGTGTGTATGCTCCGGGCCGCTATTTTCCGGGAGCCTACTATGGCTGGGCCTACCGCCCTTGGGGTGCTCCAGTCCGCTACGGCTGGGGATTCCGAGGACAACCGTGGTTCGGCTACTATGGAGCGTATTACCAGCCCTATCCCGTGTACGCGAGTCCGTCTCTTTGGCTGACTGACTACATGTTGTCGCAAACGCTGGCAGCTTCGTATCAGGCGCGAATGGATGCGGGCGCAGATGCTGGATCTGCACAAGCGGCCTACTCCGGTCCTCCGATCTCACCCGAGGCGAAGCAGATGGTCGCCAATGAAGTGCAAAACGATATCGCATTGGAAAATCAGGAAGCTACGGTCAACCAGCAGCAAGGTGTGCCTGATCCTGCCTCCAGCGGCATCGCGCGACTTATGAGCGATGGAAAGCCACATGCGTTCGTGGCTGGCAAAGAGGTTGATGTTGTAGACGGTTCAGGTTTGGAGTGCGCCGTTACCGACGGAGACGTTCTTCAACTCGCCGGCGCTCCTGGAGCTCAAGACACAACTGCAAACGTCATTGTCGTGGCAAGCAAAGGTGGAAAAGATTGCCAGCAGGGAGCCCAGGTAGCGATCGGATTGGATGAACTACAGGAGATGAATAATCACATGCGTGAACAGGTCGACGCTGGTCTTCAGGAGCTAGCTGCGAAACAGGGGACCAACGGGTTGCCTCCGGCTCCGGCGTCCGCTTTAGCTAACCCGCAAACAGCCTTGGTCGCTCAAGGTGCGCCGCCGCCGGACCCCAATGGTGCCCAGGAACTCGCTCAACAGGATGCTCAAGCGCAGCAAGCGGAAAAGGAGGTACTCGCGTCAGCGAACCAGACTCCGGCCCCGCCGCCAGGAAGCAACGAGGACCTATTCAAGCCGCAATGAAGATTTTGTTTGCCTTAGATTCTCAACAGCCAAATTCCAAGGGAGAAAACAATGAAGCTCAAGATATCGATCTCTATCCTTCTGCTCGCCGTCCTAACCGGCTGCACAGACAAAAAGGCCGCCACTGACTCAAACTTCGAGACTGCTCTGAATCATTTCGTCGCCCACGAACGCAGGTGCATTGCCCTGGAGGATTCAACCTTCCTTACCAAGCCACAGCCTGCCGACGCTGGCCTGGACCTTCTCGTTACGGCAGGAATGTTTACCAAGACGGCGGCTGCGAACGACGCTAGTGGGCGTCCTCTTTTCCAGTACGCTCTCACCAGCAAAGGAAAGGCCACTCGAACGGAGTTTGTCGCCATGAACGGACAGCCAAGAGTTGGCTATCTTTGCTCTGGCCGCCTCGTGATCGACAAGATCTATTCATTTACAGAGCCGGCGGACAACCAGGGCGTTCACCAGAGCCAAGTCACCTACGCCACCAAATTGGTGGATATCCCGAGCTGGGCACAAGACCCCGCATTTCAGAAGCAATATCAGTTCTTCGAGCCTGTAGCCACGCGAGTAGCTCAGGGCGCGAAGGAACGTCAAACCATGGTCTTGACCAGTGAAGGCTGGAAAGTACAGGGAGATATGTAAGCAGATAGTTGCGGGGCAGCGTTCGAGGTTGCTCCTCAACTTATCTTCTTAGCGCACGGGAGCGCCTTATCTTTACCGATAAAAACTCAACGACCTTTGGCTGTGTAGCCAAGTCAATCTATCTACTCTAGGGAGCGAACTCAAATGACGAAATTCTTCTTTGTGCCGTACATCCTCGGGCTTCTCTCTCAAGGAACCTTCTTTCGCAAACTATTTTTCTACCTCTTTCGAGTGGCGGCTGTGATTTCAGCCCTGCTTGGACTGGTCATCTGCGCCGGGCTGCTCAAGACAGTCCTTAACCTGCCCGCGGTTGGTGTTATTGGCGGATTCGTCTTCATTGCCCTAACGATAGTAGCTTTCTATGCCGTCGCCCACATCTATTGGACAAGAGCAGGGGACATACAAAAGCTCGCGGACGCGAAGTTCACCATGATTCCCATTTACGCGATCATGATACGGACAGTGGGTGAGGTCTTAGCCTCGTTCATAGCCGTCATGTCGGTGGGCGGGTTCATTCTTTTTCTCTTTGCTCCGCAAGAAGCAGGTGGAATGTTGTCCGGCATCCTGCCGATGGGACCTCTGTCGATGATGATGGAACGCGGCGGCAACTCGTTCATTGAGGCCTTGGTCGTTCTCGTGGGCGGGGCCATATACGCGGTTCTTCTTCTTGCCGTGTTTTATCTGATTGCTGAGTTCATCTCAGCCCTTGCAGAGATTGCCATAAACACCGGTATCACCGCCTCGAATACCAGCCTCATGCTCTCGCCGACTGCCGCAGCTCTTCCCGTCGCGGTGCCGGTCCCCGTCGCCTCTGTGCCGATGAGGCCGACCAACAAGGTATGTGGATCATGCGGTACGCCAAACCCGCTTGGTTCCACCTTTTGCGAGAATTGCGGCAAGCCGCTATAGGTAGGCCAGTCGGCGTTCGAACATTTCCGATGAGGTAAAGCTACAGTCGCAGCAGTTACAGCCTGATCCACGGAGCGAGATAATGGCAGCTAAATTTTGTACGCAATGCGGTTCTGAAGTAGCAGAGGGGAAGCGGTTTTGTGGCCGATGCGGGGCGGCTATCACACAGAAGCCACAGACCGTAGAAACATTCAGCGATCCCGTACAAAATACTTCTGTTTCTCCCTCTTGGAGCCCAACTCCGCAAGAACCGGCCATCAATGCCGCTGTCTCAGTGCCAGCGCGTGAAGCACCAATGACGCAGCCACTTTCGGTCCCGCTCCCCGTCGAGGAGGAACATCCTGTTGAGTCTCTGGAGTTGCTACCAGAAGAACCTCAATTTCCATACGCAGTTCCTATACTCAGCGTGCAACCGGAACCGGACGAACGGCAATCACTGCCAGAACGAGAAGCATTCGCGGAAGCACCCAAACCGACAAATCGTCGTTCTCCACGTCTCTTCGTCGGCATTGGACTCGCAGTTGTTGTCATAGCTGCCGGAGCCGTCGGCTTCTACGAATGGCATAAGAAATCCTCTGAGGCTCCGGTAGTGGATACAACTGCACAGACCCGATCTGTGCCTGATACCCCTCCGACGCCCTCAAGCCCCGAGCCAGTTGAAAAGCCCGACGCCGGTACGTCGGCTCCAACCGCGGGAGCGCCCGCTCCAGAGGTCAAGCCAGAGGCTCCGATTAAAACTCCTCAAGCTGCCATAGGTGAAAGGGTGCGACCCGCAGAGAAGACTACGGATGCGTCAAGAAATACCGCCCCTGCAACCACTGAACATGTGGCCCCTGCACCGATCGTCCGTGAGACACCTGCAAGCTCAAAGGCCGGCGTCCTCCATTATTCCGGCCCTCCCGTACATTATGGTGAAGTTGTAACCTTCAGCGGCCTACCGGGCGCAATGCTCCGGTTCTCCTTCGATCATTCATCGTGGGCGCCACGGATCTCGCACCAGCCGGATGGCACCCAGACACTCACGCTCCGTTCTCTCACTCAACAAGATCAAACACAATGTGAAGTTCGGTGGGAAGTCGCGCAGTGAGAGCGAATCTCTAGTTGGTTGGAAACGGACGGCGGAAGCTTCTGATCGAAGGAACTGGGCGTCGAACTTCAAATCGTACTTGTGCATCAGGAGGCACCAATGGTTACACGCAATACATTTCAGGCACGCGCGGCAGTTCTAGC
>Ga0116230_10006172_pt1 | contig 11793 bp, 6 predicted proteins | sample S1TSphfallax_3_FD_88678 | JGI IMG/M metagenome (GOLD analysis project Ga0116230, IMG submission 88678) | Host-associated microbial communities from peat moss isolated from Minnesota, USA - S1T2_Fd - Sphagnum fallax MG | ecosystem: Host-associated > Plants > Peat moss > Unclassified | place: USA...
AGTACGAAGTAAAACCTCACCATCTTCCGGATCATTCACAGGTGTTTCTATCAGTTTAAAATTTTCGTCCTTAGGCTCACCGACCGGGCGTGACTCAAGAATAATTTGTCGCGAAGTAAATTTGGACATGTTTACATAACCCCATCAGCAAGCCGGCAGCTTGAACATTATCCGCCATAAAGCAGCTGTTTTTATGCTGTGTGCTCACACACTGCAACTAAATCAAATATTGGCCGAGCAAATTACAAAGGCCGTCCGGGGACTGGAATAGCAAGCGTCTTTCGTCTACTATTTAGGTCATGACAGAGGTGGCTGTAAATCCTTCAAATCCTATCGGGGTCTTTGACTCCGGTGTCGGCGGACTGACTGTTCTTTCCGCCATCCGCAGCCTGCTACCCCATGAAAACCTCATCTACGTGGCAGATTCCGGATATTTGCCCTACGGTCAAAAATCTTCTGAGTTTGTCACAGAGAGAGCACTACTGATAACTGACTATTTTGTCAGCCGGCAGGTCAAGGCCATTGCCGTCCCCTGCAACACAGCAACCGCTGCAGCAATCAAAGTGCTCAGACAGCGCTATCCTCATATACCATTCATCGGTATCGAGCCGGCAATCAAACCAGCAGCCCGCATGACTAAAAGCGGGACAATCGGAGTGCTGGCTACCACCGGTACATTGATAAGTCAAACTTTTGGCGAACTCGTCCGCCGGGAAGCGCCCAACACTGAGGTCTTGCTAAAACCATGCCCAGGCTGGGTCGACCTGGTCGAAAGCGGCAAAATCAGTGGCCCCGAAGTAGAGAAATTTGTAGCTGAACCACTGGCCGAACTACTGGAAAAACATGCCGATGTACTCGTTTTAGGTTGTACACATTTTCCATTTTTACTGGAAGCCATACGCAACTTTGTCGGCGGTGATTTTCCAGTTTTGGAAACAGGACAACCATTTGCCAGACAATTACACTTTCAACTGGACAAGCATCACATGCTAAATCATTCGCCGGAGAGCGGAGATTTTGCCATGCTCACCAGCGGCGATGCGGTTAAAACATCCAAATTAGTCAGCATGCTTCTGCAGACAGAGATGGAAGTTTCTACGCTGCCGGCTCATTATTGTTAGAACATTTTGGACACTTTCGCCGTTTTTATATTAAGGTCATACCAGTTAAAAGTAGCCGTATGATCGGAAAATTCTTCATAGATATGAACACTATATATGGTGCCTTTAGAACGATCGACTTCTAGACTGGACTGACCACCATTTTGACTTTTGCCTGACAAAATAGCTTTACCCAGGCCATCACCTCGGGCCTGCGGCGCACAAGATTTGCAGCCTTTTCCTCAGGTGTTCCGGCCTTTGAAGCCTGAATAATGCCTAACCGGCAGATACCACCGGAGCTGGCGTGGCGACATGATGCGCTGGAAGGGGAGTATGTTGCTCGGGAGGGGGAGTATGATTTTCAGCATGCTCTTGTCCCTGGGGCGGGTGTAAAAAGACTGTTTGATGCCAGTTGCCAAAATAGCTTAATTTGTCCTGCGACCATTGGCCGGTACTGGAGTGATTGTCAAAGGCAGTACCATTTTCACCTACTATACCAACATGGGCTCGACTGAGACCGCCATAACCAAAAACAACATCTCCCGGTTGAGGCGTGTGCGAAACTGTCCACCCTTCTTTTTGAAGAGCGGCCTGCAAGCGGTGGCACTCCATCTCGTGGACATTTGATACGCCGGCCTGGCGCAAAACAGAGCTTACCGATGCGGCGCAACCTTCGCGGGCGCCGCTAGCGCCGTGATTGGTCTGGCGCCACATTTCCTGATGCACATCAGCATGTGTGGCAGCAAGAATGCGTTTAGCCGCATCACCCGAAACATTGGGATTGTACTGAAATTTACCGGGACTGCCCTGCATATGCGGATCGTAAGATGGTCGGGGTGTGTAGCCACCTTTACCGCTCCTACCGCCGCTGGGGCTGTAACCGGAGTTGTAGCCTTCTGGACTGGCTGAAGGAGCGGGAGCACCCTGAGACCTGTCGGCATACTGCTTCTGTCTTTGCTTTTGTTCCTCAATCCATTGAGGATCGGTCTGGTTGCGAACAAGAAAACCACCCTTAGGGGTCATTACTATTTCCATGCCAGGCAACCAGCCGTCTTCGTGCAGCTTTAGATTGATTGCTTCAAGGTCTTTGGCAAATTTTTGTGGATCTTCGCTTTTGCGCAGCTTATCCAGGTCCTGAAAAACATCTTTATAAGCGTTTGGATTTTTACTAAGAATGTCCTCAGCATGATTTTCGATCTTCAAGAGAAGGGCGTCATGACTATCGGCACCGGTGGCGTTTGCCGGATTTGCAGGATTGGCGGGATTTACCGCAAGAGGTTGGATCGCATCGGTTGGAGGCATGAAAGATACCCTCGCCAGGCAACTGGCACCTGTAACTGGACAGGAACGGATACTAGAGAAAATGCCGTGAAACTCTCGTGAAAGTGTAAGCAAGAATGGGAGAAATACGGCAAATACGTGCCACAAAAAAGATTACGAAAAATGCCGAATTTAAAAATGGTCGCAGGGCCGGTGCTGCCCACGGTCGAAACCATCCCTGATTTCTCTCACTGGAGTGCCTGCGATAAGTCAGGAGACAGTGCCTGAAACTCTGCCCCTAACTAAATGATAGCAACTTAAATTTCTTTTGCCCTCTTGTTCTGGCTACAGCCTGTGCTAGTCTTGCCAGTGCAGATCCACTCTGGCCGTGCCATCCGACGGCACGGCGTAGCGCTGGGAGACTGATTGAGATTTGATTACTTTGCCGTCCTTATCTAAAACGACCAGATTCACGTCCACCGCAAGACCGGCAGGCATGGGCAAGCACAAGATATATTTATTTTCGTCATCAGAAAAAATCATCGGTCCGGCTGCATCCTGCCAGGTTGTTTTTCCATTACCAAGCGTGGCGCAAGAGCCTGTGAGAAACAATTGCTCGCCATTTTGCAATGGCGGTTTATCGAGCACAAAACGTACAGGTATGACTTTCTTTTCTACCACACTTAAAGTAGCCGTCTGACTGCTCGACTGAGACTGATTGCCGGCTCCGGCTTTGGTCACAACCACTGACAAAGGTCCGGATGAATGATACGGAGCATTAAAAGATACGGCCTCATCACTCCAGGAGGCAACAGGCAGCTTTTCACCACCCACTTTAATAACACCGGTATCGCAGCCAAAGCCATGTCCGTAAACAGTAACGGGGGTGCCTGAGCTAACGGCCGGTGGCCGCAGGGAGCTTATCCAGGGAGATGTATTGGTAGCAGTCACTGTTGCTTCCGGTGTCCAGACAGCAAAAGAAGCAGGCGGAAGAGTCAGTGAAGCCAGGCCTCCGTTAACTGTAATTTTGCCACCCTTGAGCACGCCTTCCAGCTTGTCTTCATAAGTGCCGTCAGGCAGAGCGGTTTTGAGATCGTTTAAATTGATACTCTCGCTGCCTTTGTTGATTGCCACAAGAGCACTGAGCTCACCGGCCTGCCGGGTAAAAACATAGACATTTTTTGCCGCCTGCACGGTATGCTGCGCTCCTTCACTAAAAACTTTGTTTAGAGTGCGCAAACGAGACAATCGCTGTATGAGTTTATAAGCGTCAGTGTTTTGGTCAAATGAAGACATCCACTGACGATTATAGGGATCCTCACCGCCCGCGGTATCATCGTGCAAATATTGTTCCGTACCATAGTAAACGATAGGAATGCCTCGGCAGGTAAAAAGAAGAGAAAGGGCCAGCGACATCATTTGCTTGTCCTTGTTTAGACTCAAAAAGCGCGGCACATCATGGTTGTCGAGGAAGGTCAAAAGGCCGCGACTATCATAAAAATCGTGATCTTCCCGGGCGATTGTCTCAGCTACAGTATCAAGCCCTCCTTCTCCACCATTCTTAAAGGCATTGCGCAGAGCCATTGCCAGTGGAAAGTCAAAAAGCGATATGCCACCTTTATTGGCAAATTTTACGGCATCTGGATAGAGCGGATCGGCTGTATTGGACATCCACCATTCACCCATAACCAGGTGATCGCCTCGGCTATAAAACATATTGGCCAGTGTTTGCTCCCAGGCCCAGTTGGCATGCTTGGCGGCATCAAGCCTTGTACCATCGGCACCGTGGCTACGCAGTTTTTGTGCCGCCATCTTGAGATAATTATCGATGTAGGGATTTTCCTGATTTAAATCGCCCAGATAAAAAATAGTGTGATACTGCAATTGGAAACGGTTGTTGTAATCGGTCACCATCGACAAGTGATTAAAATATTTATTGCGGTCATTTTCTACATCGCCTCTAAACTGGCCACTATTGTAGAGAGCACCATACTCTCCGTGATTGTAAGGACTGGTATGGTTAAAAGGCATGTCGACAAAAACTTTGATGCCTTTTTTGTGAGCGGCATCAATCAGTGAGTCAAAGTCGACAAAGCTATTGGTCGGATCGCCAAAATGTTCTTCTATGCGCAAAAAATCACGGGCGTGGTAACCATGATAAGGTCCGCCCATTTTGCCGCTGTCGTCGTTGATTGGCTTATTTTCGTTGTCTATGACAGGCGATATCCATATGGCTGTACAGCCCAAATCTTTGACATAGTCGAGCTTCGCTTTTATACCAGCCAGATCTCCACCCCAATAAGCTTTCCAATTTTTGTGCGACTCATCAAAAAGGCCGGGACTCTGCGCGGGATCATCATTGTCGCTTCTGCCGTTAAAGAATCGGTCGGTAAAAATTTGATAGATGATATCTTTGTTGTAATCAGCGGCCATGGCCGGCTGCTGCAGTTGCACATCGAGGATGAGCGAAGAGATAAGAGAAGGAATTATCAATGGGACTATAAGACCTGGCTTCAGGGAGCGCCTTAAAACAAGGATCAGGGATTTTATGGCGAGCTCTGGTAGCATTTTTTTAGGCAAGGGGACAAGTCCTCTATCTTACTTGAGTATTTCTATGCGCCGGGTATCCATTCCTAAACGACCGGAAACATCGAGACTCCATTGCCACAACCGCGCACCAAACTTAGTATCGTAAGAGGCCTTGGATGAGGGCACTTCGCGACAATTGACGAAATATTTTCCGGTGGTGGTATAAAGCTCCGGAGCGGTGGCCAGATAAACTACAGTTTTCGCTCCTTGCTCAGGCCTGAGACCAAATATGCTGGAATAAGTTTGCATTATCCTGCCTATCAGACCATTATTTGCACCAAAGTTTGTAGCGACCACACCCGGATGCAGGGCATTGACGGTCACTCCGGTAGACTTGATGCTGTAAGCCATTTGATTGGTAAAAAGCACATTAGCCAACTTGGTATTGGCATAAGTCATATAGCCGACAGGCATCTTGCCTCTAAAATTAGGCACTTCTGAAAGACTGGCCCGTTTGTGCGCATCGGAAGAAACATTGACTATACGGCTGGGAGAGCTAGACTTGAGCACATCAAGGAGCAAGCAAGAGAGCCAGAAGTAAGAAAAATGATTGAGGGCCCAGCTCATCTCGAGACCATCAGGACTGTTCTGTTTGCGCATAAAAATCGCGCCCACATTATTGACCAGCACATTGAGCTTGTTGTATCGAGCTAAAAATTCCTGAGCCATACGCCGACATTCTACAAAAGATGAAAGGTCGGCAACAATATAATCAAGCGCTTTGCTATCGGTTGCAGCTGCAATCTCGGCCAAAGTATCTTCGCATTTCTGACGGTCTCGACCGACAATAACGACAGTGGCCCCTTTGGTCGCGAGCTCCAGGGCTGTCATTTTGCCTATACCGGATGTTGCGCCGGTAACAAGACAGACTTTGCCTCTCATAGAAATATCAGGTGCCGCCTGGGATGCCGTCATTTGCCCTTCCTCTCTTGAACCACCTTCTGGTCAACGAATCTATCCAAAAAATCTTTCAATCTCACAAGCGCAGTGTCAAAATGTTGGTCGGTCAGGCAGAAACACATCCTCACCATGCCGGCAGTACGGCCCCAATCAGCCGGATTGGTAAGCAGTCTGGCTTCACGAGCCAACTCCGCCTGTTTTTCGCCCAGTTTGGCCAGCAAGAAGAGACCACCACGGTAGGGAGTATCTACACCATCGTGCAGATTGTATGAAGCTAGCAAACTGGTGAGAGCCTCTCTTTTTGTGCTCAAATTTTTGCGTTTTTCCATAATATAGCTTTCAATTTCGGCAAAAGACTTGGTCAGATCCATCATCTGGTGTGGTGCTTTTTCTAAAAAGGTCGAATATAGCGCGTCCCAGGCACGTAGATAAGAAGCCGGCGGAGCGCTGATATTTTTCGACATAAGTCTTGCCCACTCGGCATCGGGTGCCACCACAAAACCAAGCCTCAAACCACCGGCGGCAAAACTTTTTGATATACCGTCGGCTATAAAAAGTTTATCGGCAAGATGACCATCGGCGTGAGAACCGACTGAAAGCGAAGAAGGTGTCCATTTGCCCAAACGATGATCCGAAAGGAGGAAAAATATCTCATCGGCAAAAACATATATGCCTTGACTGTGACAGGTTTCCAGCACGGAACGCAGCCTTTCGGGATCCATGAAAAGGCCGCTGGGATTATTTGGCTGTGTCAGCCATAAAAGATCGGGCTTCTCATTAAAAACCAGATCACGATTGGATAATACAAAGCCACGCTCGCTGCTGGTAGCAATCGTAATAATACGCGCACCATAATACTTGAGCATTGGATAAAGTGGTCCATAACTGCCGTCTGGAACCGCTACGATTGGAGCGCGGCCCAGCTTAATACGAAAGGCCTTGATTAATGCGCCAAATAAGGGAAAGACCCCTTGCCCAAGTACGACACGCTGTCTCGGCAAATTGACATGTCTAGTATGCTTCATATAAGCACAAACACGCTCACCGACGATGTCTGGCAAAATGCCACCATCATCGCTTTCTTCCAAAAAGCCCTTGAATAAGCCCTTAACTAATATGTCGGGGACTGAGGTTTCAAATTCACCGTAGTCCATACGGATGACGTCAGAGTCTTCCGCATTGATGGGCTTGGGGGCAAAAACCGGATCACCGGCCAGCTCCGTGGACAGATGAGATAACGGCACTGGCAGCTGTTCACTGGAGGGTGATAATAACGGTGATGAGCCTTGACCATTAATCTGCTCAGATGCGCTAGGCCTTTCGTCACTTTTGAGGCTTTGCTCGGTCTGGGCGACAAGCTCATCTTGAAGGTCCGGAAAGGGAAAAGTCATGAGATCCTGAAACAGCCACTGATACAAAAGTTGGGTCACATAACAAATACGTGAATAACTGAGTTCAGCACCGATTTCCAGCCCTTCCATCCAGGAGGCTGGGGCATTGACGAGAAAAGACAATTCAAGATCGCGACTGATGCTGTTTTTGATCAGCCCATACAAAAAAATCAAGTTACGTGGAAGCGGATCGCTTCCGGCCAGACGCAGGGTCATGTTAGAACCGAGTTCTGAACTGATCAAAAAGTTGTCCGAATCATCGATCAAATAAATCCTGTCTGGATGGGCAAGGGCCTGTTTGATGATCGCCTGCAGATAGATAGGCGATGGGTTATTTAATTGCTTGGGTGCTATGAATATAAGAGCTGGACTCATCAGATTATCAAGCTGGTTGAGTTCGCTTAAGTCATCATTGCCGACCAGCACTTCCAGACCAGCAGATTCTGCAGCGGAGTGATAAACATCGCGGATCGAAGCAGACAAAAGGAGCTTGCTCCCGGGCTCAGCTACCATTTTAAACACAAGCGAAGCCAGATCAGCTCGATCAGGCCCGACAAAAATTTGATCCACTGTGGCCGGATAATAGCAAAAGCTTCTCAGATAAGTAGCGATCAGCTCGCGCAGTGGTTTGTCTCCGCGCTCATGCGGATAAGGGATAGTTTTTGCCGAGAGCATCGATTGAGATAAACGACTGAGCAAACTGACCCGCTCATCGCCCAACCTGGAAAAATCGAGTTCTTTACGCAAGCTATCGAGATGCATGCTGGTCAAATTGCGCACAAAAGAAAAAACTTGAGGTTCAAACCTGGTGGCTGCTTGATAGACGAGCAAGTCATGATAGATAGTCCGACCAGTGCGCAACAACTTTACCGCTGTTTCAGCCGATACTGACTGGGAGCTGTCTCGGGACATAAAGAAATGAAAGCGTATGTCATGTTGACGCTCGAGCTCAACCAGTGAAGCAAGATCGGTATCATCAGCTTGCTGAATGCGGCGCATCCAGACAAGTTTAGAATCATAACCACGACGGTCGAACATGCCCTCAATCGCCTGTCTTCCAGGTCGGCCACCAAGCACCAGGGTGATGCGTCCACCGGCGTTAAGACAGAGCTGCGATTGTTCCAGAGCGCGGGCAATAAGCGGTAGACCAAACCTATCTTCCAGTATGCCTTGCTCGAAGCAATAATTACTCAAGTCATACAGCTCTTTGGCGGACATAGGTTCGGCGCCCGCGGAGGACAATCCATCACCGTCTACAGGATTGGGATGCAAAACCTGGGGAATGCAACCAATTACATGATCAAACATTTCTCGACGTTCTAAAACACAACCGAGCAAATCTGAAACTTCTACACGCAGTGCTTTGACAATAGGCTCGCCAGCGCGACTTAAAATATATTCGCCATCATCAGTGGTGCCATTGAGCCAGACATTTAGTCTCGCCAGTAGACAGGCGACAGGATTAAGATCCAGCCCCAAGATTTCTCTTACATCCGTGACAAGCATTAGAAGTATGCTAATCCAACCGGAGCCAGTACCGATCTCTACAATCTTTTTACCGTGAAACTGTTCTTTGGATTTGAGCAGACCCTCGGCAAAGGTCCTGCCCCACAATTCCGGCGAAAAAACAGCTGGGGTGAGGAATAGCTCTATAGGTCTCACAAGAGTGGGCAAATCAACCCGCTTTAAATTTAACCCGGCGCGTGGCCCGCTGGCCAGATCGCGGGCAAGCTCATGCAAAATCTTGATAGCGGCGCGCTCTGTTTTACTATCTTCCAGCGCCCCCAACAAGGCCGTCAAATAACCGTTCAATTCTTCAAAAGAAGAAACAGGGGCGTTTCCAAGAGAGGCTGCAGCGCCCGAGCGGTCATTTTCCAGACGCCCACAGGCGGCAAGAATGGCATCTTTGGATGGTACCGATAAAACCTTAGCCACTAGCACCCGGAAAAAAACAGATAGGAAACCGAGTCTATTGTACTAGCAATACATGAGCCCCGCCCAAGTGTCATTATTTCTTTGCAGCCTGCCTTGAATCTTAAGTTTGACGGTTATTACCGCCGCTAAAGACCAGGACTGGGCGAAGCGGGAGGGGTGGACAAACGCAGGTCACTGCCTTTCCACTTGCTCTTTAATACCGGGGTTTGCAGCACGCCTCTTTCTCTCAATACTTGAGATTGCACCTGGTCTTTCATAGCCTGAAAGGCTTCACCAAGGGTGGTGGCATTGCCATTTTTGCGCAATGCGTCAATCAGGCAGCGTGTAAATACGCTATTTTCATATTTTTTTGATTCCCAGGAAACTTGCTCGGTATCACTGGAGGTGATGACCAGCTGGCCAGTGCCCTGCGCAACACTATCGGCATCGACATTACCTTTGCGCACAAGACCTTTACCGCCGGCTTCAGCGGCACCACTATGGCAGGCATCCAACACCACAACCACCCGATCGGAATGCACACGCGCTTTTATAGTGCGCGATAAGTCTTGCATCGGCAATCCCGAACTCAAAAGATTGTCTATGTCAGTATCATAGGCAATTAAATAATTGACTCCGCCGGAGTCCATCTCAGAAGGACTGCCATGGCTGGAAATATAAATCAAAACGAGATCGTCGGGATTAGCCACGTGGGGCAGCCATTTCACTCCCAAATCCGAAAGTATATTGGCCCTGGTGGCTTGTTCATTGACCAATAGTTTGACGTGGTCTTTAGCAAAATTGCCTTCTTTGGTCAAAAACTCATAAAAGTCCTGGGCATCTTTGGCGGGATAATGCAAATTGAGTTTGCTGTCCTGGAAGTTGCTGATACCGACAATCAGAGCCCACTTGTCACGAACCGGTCGGTTTACTATTTCGAGCGCATCATCAGTCACTTTTACAGTGTCGACCGGCTGGGGCGTTGTGTTACTGCTGGGGGCAGCGACTGCAACCGTTACCGGAGCAGTTGCCGGTGCAGACTTGATCTGCCTGGCCGCGGTACTAGCCATCGCCAGCTTACGTAGATCCAGCTCCTCACGCTTGACCCTTTCGCGCTCCAGAGCAAGTTCTACTTCTTTTTCTTTTTTGGCCAGTTGGAGATTTTGCGCTTCAGCTCGTGCTCGCTCAGCTTCCATTTTTTCAGCTTGAGACTTCATGGCTTGAAGCTTTTCTTGCGCTTCTTTTTCACGTTTTTGCATCGCTATGATACGGGCATCGCCTCTGCCTACATACGGATGATACCCTGAAGAGGAAGCGGCGGAAGATGCATCGGTACCTTTCGCATCACTGCTCGCACCAGCACCACCAGCAGTGGCACCAGAAGGAAAAGCTGCAGAACCGGAAGCACCACCGACAGCTGATTGACCAGATGCGACCTTAGCAGAATCGGCAGCTTGGCCCTTGGCCAGCTCTTTGGCACAAAAATCCCTGTTTTGTCTGGCTTCGGACAAACTGGGATCAATCCGGAGAGCCTGGTCAAAATCGGAGACCGCCAGTTGATATTGATTAAGATTGCTATGTAACAAACCTCGGCTGACATAAACGCTCGCACTCTCGGGATCGAGCTTAATTGCTTCATCTAAATCAGATAATGCCTGATCATTTTGCTTGATTGCAGAAAAACAAAGACTGCGCCAGTAATAAAGATCAGCGCGGTGAGGATTGATCCTGATGGCTTCGGTCAAACCTTTTAAAGCTTGATCAAATTGTCCTGAATTGTAGTCTATCTTTGCCCGGTCAAAAAATGTATTTTCGTTGTCGTACCAGTTGCTACCGACTGCAAAACCAGGTTGCGCGAAAAAAAACAATTCGGCAGCCAGAGCTAACGGACTGAAAGTGAGACTTAGGGCCAAAATCGAGGATTTTACCCGGCAAATTTTGCTCTTGGACATTATCCTTCTATCCTTATTGCTGCGGTAGGTCGCCACAATCCTGTCTTAGTACCGGACTTTTCAAGTCTCTCAGTAATTGGAATTTTGACTGATCTACGTGCAACTGGGAAGGATTAGGAATATATTTTTTAACTGTTGTGGCGGCATTGCTATGCCGCACCGGGGAGGCAGAAGCAGCCGTATGCTTTACCAGCCAATGCTCTCGGCTGGTGGCTGGTACTGTTAAATGCTCTCGTAGCTTAACAGGCGAATGTTTTGCGGGCGGGAGAGCATGAAAGGGCGGTAATGTTTGGCCGTTCCGATTTTCGTCAAAATTAGACCAGGGACTAAAAAGGGGCAGTTGCAAAGCAGTCCTGGATGCAGCCGACGGACGGAAACTCAAAACAGAAATAGCTGCTGCCAAAACAAACAGTGCGCTCAGAGACAAATACAAAACATTGGCGCCCGAGATGGTTTTAGCGTGCCGAGAAGGTCGCTTTGCAGAAACACTGACAGGAAGCCTGCTTGTAGAGGCTCTGGCTGCGTCGGATCGATGCTGACTTCTTTTGTATTCATTGCCGGCAGATCTGCTTTCTGCCACAAGACAAGCTTGTTCAAGCTCATCTCTAAAGTCGGCCATACTCTGATATCGGGCGGCTGGATCTTTGGCAAGTGCGCGTCTGACAACCTTTTCCAGCTCGGGCGGTG
>Ga0116230_10006175_pt1 | contig 11792 bp, 9 predicted proteins | sample S1TSphfallax_3_FD_88678 | JGI IMG/M metagenome (GOLD analysis project Ga0116230, IMG submission 88678) | Host-associated microbial communities from peat moss isolated from Minnesota, USA - S1T2_Fd - Sphagnum fallax MG | ecosystem: Host-associated > Plants > Peat moss > Unclassified | place: USA...
CCCGGTTCGCCCATGTGGCGGCAATCGTTGAAGCGGCAGCCGGCGCCGGCGGCATGAATCTCGATGAAGCCGCGTTCAGCCGCGCGCTGCAGACTGGCCGGGGGTGCGAAATCGCGCACGCCCGGCGCATCGACGATCGCACCACCACTCTGCAGACGGTAGCGGCGCGCCGTGGTCGTGGTGTGCCGGCCTTCCGTGTCGCGGGTGAGTTCCGCGGTCTGCGCTGCCGCCTCCGGCGTCAGGGCATTCACGAGGGATGACTTTCCGACCCCCGACTGGCCGACCAGCAGCGTCACCTCGGCTGCGAGCGCGGTGCGCAGCGCCTCGATGCCGCCACCCTCGCTTGCCGCCGTCTCCAGGCAGAGCAATCCCAGCCTCCGGTAGGTGTCGAGCTCGGCCCGGATCGCGGTCACGTCCAGGTCCGACTTATTCACCACCAAGAGCGTCGCAATGTCCTTGAGCGCGGCGCCCGCCCAGTAGCGGTCCACGAGGAACCAATCGGCGACCGGTTCCGGAGCGACGACGATACACAGCCGATCGATGTTGGCGGCCACGGGTTCGGCGCGACCGCGCGCATCGATGCGCTCGATCAGATTGCAGCGGGGCTCGATCGCGTCAATCGTCGCGCCCTGGCCGGGTTGAATGGTCCAGGAGACGCGGTCGCCGCAGACGATCCGCTGGTTTCGGCCTTTCAGCGAACAGCGCAGGGTGTCACCCCAGGCTCGCGCATCGTCGGCCTGCACCAACACCCCGCGGCCGTAACTGGCGAGGACCACGCCGCCGCCCGCGCCATTCACGCCGCGCGCTCTGCTAACATAGCCATTTCAGCCGCCCGACAACACGATGAAATCCCCCGATAACCTGATCTGGATCGATCTGGAAATGACCGGACTCCAACCCGAGTCTGACGTCATCATCGAAATTGCCACGATCGTAACCGACAAATACCTCGAGGTGCTGGCCGAGGGACCGGTTCTGGCCGTCCGCCAAAGCGCGGCAACATTGTCCTCGATGGATGATTGGAACCGGCGGCAACACGGCAGTTCCGGTCTTGCCGACCGGGTCCTGGCGAGCAACGTCGATACGGCGGCCGCCGAGGCTGCGACGCTGAGATTTCTCGAGGGCTGGGTGGAGCCCGGCCGATCGCCGATGTGTGGGAACAGCATTTGCCAGGATCGCCGTTTTCTCGCCCGCCTGATGCCCAAGCTCGAGCGTTTTTTTCATTATCGGAATCTCGACGTCAGCACCCTCAAGGAACTGGCGCAGCGCTGGGCACCCCATATCGCCCAATCGTTCCAAAAGTCTTCCTCGCATCTGGCCTTGGATGATGTGCGAGAGTCCATCCGCGAGTTGAAGTTCTATCGCGAGCGCTTCCTCAAGGTCTAGGCCATCGCGTCGCTCGCGAGGAACATCCAGGTTTCGACCACGGTATCCGGATTGAGCGACAGGCTGTCGATGCCTTGTTCGACCAGCCAGCGCGCGAGTTCCGGATGATCGGAGGGTCCCTGACCGCAGATGCCGACATACTTGCCCTGCGCCTTGCAGGCTTTGATGGCCATACCCATGAGTGCCTTCACCGCGTCATCGCGTTCATCGAACAGCTTGGCGATGACCGCCGAGTCCCGATCCAGGCCGAGAGTCAGCTGTGTCATGTCGTTCGAGCCGATGGAGAAGCCATCGAAGTACTCGAGGTAGCGGTCCGCCAGCAGGGCATTGGTCGGCAATTCGCACATCATGATGTGCTTCAGGCCATGATCGCCGCGTTTCAGGCCGTTGTCTGCGAGAAGATCCGTGACGGTCTTCGCCTCGAGGAGGGTGCGCACGAACGGAACCATGATCTGGACGTTGGTCAGCCCCATCTCCTCGCGCACCCGCTTCAGGGCACGGCATTCGAGCTCGAAGCAGGGTCTGAACACCTTGTCGATGTACCGTGATGCGCCGCGAAATCCCAGCATGGGATTCTCCTCGTGCGGTTCGTAGTGCTTGCCGCCGATCAAATTCGCGTACTCATTCGACTTGAAATCCGACAGCCGCACGATCACCGGTTCGGGCGCGAACGCCGCAGCGATCTGCGCAATTCCCTCGGCAAGCTTGTCCACATAAAAGCTGATCGGATCCGCATAACCCGCGATCTGTTTGGTGATGGTGTCCTTCAACTCGGCGCTCTGCTTGTCGAACTCCAACAGCGCCCGGGGATGTACGCCGATCATGCGATTGATGATGAACTCGAGACGGGCCAGGCCGACGCCGCGATGCGGGATCCCGGCGAAATCGAAGGCGCGATCCGGATTGCCGACATTCATGGTGATTTTCACCGGGATCGGCGGCAGGGAATCGAGTTCGATGTTGCGCTCGTCGAACTCGAGCATGCCTTCGTAGACGTAACCCGTATCGCCTTCGGCGCAGGAGACCGTGACGGGCTGGTTCTCCTTGATCGCCGCGGTTGCCGTGCCGCACCCGACGACGGCCGGAATGCCGAGTTCGCGCGCGATGATCGCCGCATGGCAGGTTCGTCCGCCGCGATTCGTGACGATCGCCGACGCGCGCTTCATCACCGGTTCCCAGTCCGGGTCGGTCATGTCGGCGACCAATACGTCGCCTGCGCGCACCCGCGACATTTCCTTTGCGTCCTTGATGATGCGGGCGTGACCGGAGCCGATCCGCTGCCCGATGCTGCGCCCGGTGACCAGGACGTTCGACCGGGCCTTCAACGTGAACCGCTGAATGGTGCGGCCCGCGCGACTTTGCACCGTCTCGGGCCGCGCCTGCAAAATGTAAATCTTGCCGGTGGCGCCGTCCTTGCCCCACTCGATATCCATCGGCGTGCCGTAGTGTTCCTCGATGATGAGTGCCTGCTTCGCCAGGCTGACGATGTCATCCTCGTCGAGCGAGAAGCGGTTGCGGTCCTCGTGCGCCACGTCGACCGTGCGCACGCGCTCCGGCGAGCCCTTTTCGGCGTACACCATTTTGATCGCCTTGCCGCCGAGATTCTTGCGCAACACCGAACGCTTGCCGTTCCGCAGAGCAGGCTTGTAGACGTAGAATTCGTCCGGATTCACGGCTCCCTGCACCACCGTTTCGCCAAGCCCATAGGCCGCCGTAATGAATACGACATCGCGGAATCCGGAATCCGTATCGAGCGTGAACATGACGCCGGCCGCGCCCAGATCGCTGCGAACCATGTGTTGGACGCCGACCGACAACGCCACCGCATTGTGATCGAAGTTGCTGTGCACCCGATACGCGATCGCCCGGTCGTTGAACAGCGATGCATAGACCTCATGCATCGAGGACAGCAGATGCTCCTCGCCGCGCACATTGAGGAATGTTTCCTGCTGGCCGGCGAAAGACGCTTCGGGCAGGTCTTCGGCGGTCGCCGATGAGCGGACGGCAACGGCAAATTCGCTGCCGCTCCCCATCTTGCGATAAGCGGCGAGCACCTCCTCGTTGAGCCGCGCGGGAAACGGCGTTGCCAGCATCCAGCCGCGGATCTCCTTGCCGACCACGGCGAGCCGTTCCACATCGTCCACGTCGAGGGTGGACAGCACTTTACGAATCCGCTCGTCCAAGCCACCCTGCGCGAGAAAATCGCGGTAGGCTTGCGCCGTGGTTGCGAATCCACCGGGGACGGAAACGCCGAGGTTGGCCAGGCCGGATATCATCTCGCCGATCGATGCGTTCTTGCCGCCGACGATCTCGACATCCTTATTTTTCAACCTTTCAAATGGAATGATGTATTCGTTCATAACTGGCAGCTTGTCCCAGGATGGATTAAGTGAAACACTTACGCGGCGGAGACGGCCACGAAATGGAGTCAACGTGCTAAAACGAACCGTGTTCTTCGTGTCTGATCAAACAGGCATCACTGCGGAAACCATGGGACACAGTCTCATGACGCAATTTGACGGAATCGAATTTCGTCAGGTGACTGTGCCATTTATCTCCACGGTTGACAAGGCGATCGAGGCGGTGCGAAAGATCGACTTGGTGGCCAAACAGGAGGGTGTGCGACCCATCGTTTTCAGCACCCTGGTGCAAGAGGATGTGCGCAATGTCGTACGGGGAAGTACGGGCTTTTTCCTTGACTTTTTCGACCCGTTCCTCGCCCCGCTCGAGAATGAGCTGAAGACTCAATCGCATCATCTTACCTCGAGGACGCATCGCATGGCGGATGCGCACGCGTATGCGATGCGCATCGATGCCACCAACTTCGCCCTGGCCAATGATGACGGCTCGGTGGTGCGCGACTACGAGCGGGCCGACATCGTCTTGGTGGGCGTTTCGCGCTCCGGGAAGACGCCGACGTGTTTGTATCTCGCCATGCAATACGGCATTTTCGCGGCGAACTATCCGTTGACCGACGATGACCTGGAGTCGAGGAAATTGCCGGGCGCGCTCGAGCAGCATGCACAGAAGCTGTTCGGTCTCACCATCAAGGCGGACCGCCTGCAGCAAATCCGCAACGAGCGGCGTCCCGACAGCCGCTATTCGTCGATCAACCAGGTCGCGTTCGAGGTGCGTGCCGCCGAATCATTGTTCGAACGGAACGGCATTCCGGTCATCGATGCGACCGAATGCTCGATCGAGGAAATTTCCAGCCGGATTCTCGACCGCACGGGAATCGAGCGGCGGCTCAGACCTTGATACTGCATGGTATAGTCGGCTCATGATAGCGGACCAATGGTGTGAAACATCATGGCAGGCCCAGCCCGGCAGCTTCGTTGGCCTCATGACGCTCTACGAAAGCAATTTCGTGCGGCTGCGCTGGCTCGTGCGCGACTTGCGCGGCATAACGTGCGGCCGTGTGTCGCATTCGGCGACGGATTGTGATCTGTATCTCACCCCGCTCGAGTTGTCGCGCTATACGAGCGTGTTCCGCCTCACCTATGAATTCGGCGACGGCACGGAGTGCACCCGTGATCCGGATCTCGAAGTTTGCGTATATCACGACGCCCGACTGGCGGAAGTACGCAGCTTCCGGGGTTTTCACCGCCATCCGCAGTTGTCGAAGCTGCAGTCGGGACTCAAGCGTGAACTGGATCAGCGCTGGACTCGCAACATGATGTTAAATAAGTGGTTGGAATACTGCGCCGAGCAGGGGCATCACTTCTAGCGGATACCATCCGCCCGATTCCCCGCTTGCATTCGAGTTCGAGGCGGGACGTTGATCGACAAGCTCAGTTTTCTCAAAGTGGGACCGGACAGCGGCAGCGTGAGCGCGGAAGAAGAGCGCCTCATGCAGTTGTTCCAGAATCGTGCTGGCTTGAAGAAGGCCTATGCCGATCTGAAGGACGAGTTCCATCTGCTGCGCGACCGCTTGAAGCAGCAGGAAGGCTCGACCATCCGCGTCCAGGAGCAGCTGGATACGCTCGGCGATCTGCTGGCCGACCCGAATACCGGCTTCAGCGCCCTGGTGTTCCACCAACTGCGCGGTCTGTGGAAGACCTGCCACCAAAACCTGTCCGCATTTGCCACCGACCTCACCCGTACCCAAGAGGCACGCGAGAGCGCCCGCTATCGCGCCGAGTGCGATGCGGCGCGGGAGGCACGGCTCGCCGACGTCGACCGCCGTCTGCAGGTGGCGGCGGAAAAGGCCGATCTGCAACGCCAGCATCTCGCCAACTCGCAGAACGAACTGAAGTCTCTCACGGCCTTTTGGCACTATTTCGAGCGGCGGCGACGCAGTAAATCCCTGGAGGCGTTGCGTGCGGCGGTGGTCCAGGCCGACGCCACGGTGGGTGACCTGCATGCCGAGCACAGCGCGATTGCCGGCGAAGGGACCGAAGCATTTCCAGGCATCTCCTTGTCCGCGCGCCGGAACATCAACCTGGCCATCATCGGCTATGCCGAGCTGCTGTGCGAAATCGTGGATGCCTATGGGCTCGCGACGCGGGCGAAGGAAGCGGTGGCGCGCCGCGTGCACGAAATGAACTTCGGCACCCGGGAGGAATGCGAAGATTACATGCAGCGAGTGCAGAAAGCGCTCGCGGCCGTGGCCAATCAGAAGCAGATCACGTCGCAGGTGCGGATCAAGATGGAAAGGCTGCGTGCGACTTGTGACTACCGCAACTCCGCGGACACGGTGCCGACGGCCGATTCCCTGGTGAGCACACCCGCGACCGATCACTCGAAGAGCGGTCGCGGCGCTCCGGCCACGGTCTGGAACGTTCTCGCCGAGGATTACTGGGACCTGTACACGCTGTTGATGCGCTGAACCCGCCCGCGTCTCAATGAACGTCCGTGCGTCTCGCCTGCATCGGTTTCGCCGGATGGGCTTCGGCGACGGCGAGGTCGGCCGCTATCTGGACAGCCTCATCGAGAATGATACCGGCCGCCGCATCGTCCTTGATCTCCTCGAGCGATTTGGCCGGTTTCACGCCGTGCGCCTCCCGCCAGGCATTCTCCCGAGCAAGTCGGTCGTCGTCCTGGCGTTTGCGTTCGGCCTCACGGGTCTTCAGGTTGAGCGACAAGCTTTTCTGAGCACGCATGGCATCGAGCGCCGAGATGTCTTCATGCAGGTACTTGAAGTCGGCGCTGTTCGCGGTTCGCTCGTCGTGCAGCTTCTGCAGGGTGGTGGTGATCGGTTTCAGGTCGCCCTCGGGCTTGAATGCGGCCGGTTCGATATGGTCCCACGGAAGGGCGCGGTCGCGCGTGCTTTCGCCGACTTCGTTCACATCGATGAGGGATGGCAGCGAAATGTCCGGCGTCACGCCCCGGTCCTGCGTGCTCTCGCCGGTGATCCGATAGTACTTGCCGATGGTCACGTTGAGCTGCCCGAGTTCGGGCTTGCGCCCGAAGATGGTGTAGTTGAGCGGGTGAGCGTTTTGCACCGTTCCCTTGCCGTAGGTCTGCTGACCGATGATGAGCCCGCGCCCGTAGTCCTGGATCGCTCCGGCGAAGATCTCCGACGCCGAGGCGCTGAAACGATCGACCAAAACGATCAGCGGTCCGTTGTAGAAAATGGCGGGGTCAGGATCATCGTCGACCTCGATGCGTCCGGTGGTGTCCCGAAGCTGAACCACGGGACCCCGGTCGATGAACAAGCCGGTCAATGATTCGGCCTCCGGCAGATAACCGCCGCCGTTGGCCCGCAGATCCATGATGAGCACCTCGGCCCCGTCCTTGCGCAGCTCGGTGATGAGGCGCTCGACATCGCGCGTGGTGCTCCGATAGTCCTTCACGCCCGCCCGGCTGGCGTCGTAGTCCTGATAAAAGCTCGGCACGGTGATGATGCCCACCTTGATCTCGCGTCCATTGGAGGTCACGGTGCGCATGGCCTTGTGCGATGCCTGGGCCTCGAGCGAGACGCGGTTACGGGTGAATTCGACCACTTTCTGGGGCGAACCGGGCGCCGCGCCTGCCGGCAGCAGCTGCAACCGCACCACCGTGCCCCCCGGGCCACGGATCTTCTGGACCACGTCATCGAGACGCCAGCCGATCACGTCGACCAGTTCGCCGGTCTTCCCCTCGCCGACCGCCGTGATGCGGTCATTGGCGGCGAGCTTGCCGCTCACCGCCGCGGGACCGCCGGCGATCACGTCGATCACGGTCACATAGTCATCCGTCAATTGCAGCGATGCGCCGATGCCCTCGTAGCTCAAGCTCATCTGGATGTTGTATTCCTCGGAATTACGCGCCGAAAAATAATTGGAATGCGGGTCGAGCGACAGCACGAAGGCGTTCATGAAGGCTTCGAACACGTCCTCCGGCTTGCTCTGATCCATGCGCTTTTCGACATGTTCGTAGCGTTTGCGCAGGATATCCGCCACCTCGGGCCATTGTTTGCCCGCGGTGACCAGCGAGAGGGCGTCGTTCTTCACGCGTTTGCGCCACAGTTCGTTCATTTCGGCGGCATTGGCCGGCCAGGGTTCTTTTTCGCGGTCGAAGTTGAAGGTCTCGTCGATGTCGAAATCCGGTTTCTTGTCCAACAACGAAATGGCGTAGTCCATGCGTTCGCGGTTGCGCTGCTGGTAGCGGCGGAAGATGACGAAGGCGGGTTCGACGTCGCCCGACTTGATCGCATCGTCGAGTTCGTAGCGGTACTTCTCGAATTCGGCGATGTCGCTCGCATAGAAGTAGCTGCGTCCGCCGTCGATGGCATCGAGATAGCGGTCGAGGATCAAGCTCGAGAGCCGATCGTCGAGCGGTGCCCGCCGGTAATGTTCGCGCGCAATGATGTCGCTCACACGGCGGGCGACATAATTTTCCTGTTCGGTCGGTGCGAGCACCGCGGTGCTCACCGGTGCGGCCACCGGCGGTGTCATGGCTGCACCCAGCAAAACCGCCAGCCCGACCGCGCTTGCGCAGACAGCGACTCCGGTCATCCAGCGTTTGGCCAAAGGCCCAATTGTCATCACCGTTCCCGTTCTCCTGTAAACTTGCGTCCCCTAGTTCATCGGGGTGATGCCAGCCGATGCTGTACGCCCAAGGCTGTTCGCTCCAAGTGTATACGAGCCCGAGCATATGCGTCCGTTCACCGTCTTGATCGGCATCATCATGGGATCTGCGGCATCGATCACGTTCGGTCTCATCACCGTTCTTATCGTCTTCAGTATTCTCGCGGGCCGGCATCCCGACTTGATGCGCGAATTACCGCAGCTGGTCGTCAGTCTGCTCACGTTCGCGGTTCTGACCGCGGCCAGCGCCGGTAGTTTCGTCGGCCAGGCCAAACAGCGGTCGTGGCGCGTCTGGGCGCATCTGGCCACCCTCATGTGTCTGGCCGTCGTCGTCATGCTGTTTTGGCCGCGGGCCGAATGATGGCCCGGCGAGGGACGACGTGTTGCCTCGTGGTCATCGCGTTGGTTGCCGCCTGTTCGGGCAGCCCGCGCCGCGGCCCCCCGTCCACAGACATCGAGGAAAATGGCTTTCGCAGCGCCGTTCGCCTGCTCTCTTCGGATGATTTCGACGGCCGCAGGCCCGGCACTGCGGGCGCCGATCTGGCGGTCGACTACATCGTGGCGCAATTTCGCCGGTTCGGATTGAAGCCGGGCAACGGCGAGTCCTACCTGCAGCAGGTGCCGTTGGCAGAGCTCACTCCCGAGGGCAACCCGACTTTGACGATCACCGGTCGCGGCGGCTCCCACGTGCTGGAATACGCCAAGGACATGGTGATCTGGACCCCGCGCGAAGTGGCCGACGCTGCGTTGCAGGGCAGCGAACTGGTGTTCTTGGGCTACGGGATCGTCGCACCGGAATACGGTTGGAACGACTATGCCGGCATCGACGTGCGAGGCAAGACCGTGTTGGTCATGGTCGGCGATCCCGGTTACGCGACGAAAGATCCCAAGGTGTTCCGCGGCAATGCGGAGACCTATTATGGTCTCTGGAACTACAAGGTCGCCGAGGCGGCCCGCCATGGGGCGGCCGGCGTGTTGTTGATCCACGATACCGGCTCGGCCGGCTATTCCTGGCCGGCGGTCGTCGATGCGGCTACCGGGCCGCAACTCGAGTTGGCCGTTTCCGACGGCAACGCCGGGCGCGCTGCGATCGAAGGTTGGCTGTCGTTGGCTGCGGCGCGTGCCACGTTCAAGCAGGCCGGACTCGACGGCGAGGCGTTGATTGAAGGGGCGGCGCGACCAGGATTCAAGGCAGCCCCATTGGGACTCACCGTGGACGCGGCGCTGCATGACAGCATTCGACGTTTCAGTTCGCCGAATGTGGTGGGCGTCATTCCGGGCACGGAACGGACGCGGGAGTACGTCATTTATACCGCCCATTGGGATCACCTCGGCCGGCAAGCCGCCGCGGCCGGAGGGGCGATTCTGCCGGGTGCGGTGGACGATGCGAGCGGGGTCGCGGGCCTGTTGATGCTGGCCCAATCCTTGAGCCGAACCCGCCCCGCGCCGGCCCGCTCGATTGCCTTCATTGCCCTTACCGGAACGGAGGCAGGGCTCTTGGGATCGTCCTATGCCCTGTCCCAGCCACTCTTTCCTCTCCGCAGCACGGTGGCAGACCTGAATCTCGACCTGTTGCACATCGGCGGTCCGACTCGCGATGTGATGATTTACGGTGACGGCAACTCCGATCTCGAGGATTACTATCGCGAAGCAGCCTTGCTGCAAGGCCGGGCGGTCCATGCCGATGCGGACCCCGAGCTCGGTCTCTATTACCGGTCGGATCAATTCAGCTTTGCCCGCAGCGGAGTGCCGGCGCTCTATGCGCGCGCCGGCTTGGACGATTCGGCCCGCGGTCCCGCCTGGGGTCAGCAGCAATACCTCGCTTACTTCAGCAACAGCTACCGTCAGCCGGCAGACAAGTACTCAGCCGATTGGGACTTGCGCGGCACGGTGGAGGACCTGCGCCTTTACTATGAAGTCGGGCTGCGTCTGGCACGCAGTAGAGTGTTTCCGCGATTCCTGCCGGAGAGCGAGTTCCGGTCGACCCATCCACCGTGGCGCGAGAGTACTCCGGGCGACGCTCGCTAGCGCTTACCGACGCGGGCCCAATTCTTCGTGCGGTCGAAGCTTCCCGAGGAGTTGTACGGATCGGGGCTGCGGGCGGGCGAGGGCGCCTTGCGGGTCTCGAGTTCCAGCGACAATTCGACTTGTCCGGCCGACTTGGGTGGGTTGCGATAACGCGCAGACCCCGGCGTATACCGGGAGACGTGCCTCCTCGGATTGGTATTGCTCATCTTGGCTTCCCTCGAAAAATCGCAAAGGTAAGACTTTAGTGCAGCCTTGTATGAATCAGGCCACCGCGCTTTCATGGTCTCAAACTCGAGGCAGGCACTGAATCACGGGAATGGAGAACTGTGACGCCGCGCAAGTCACGGTTTGACTTAATCGGTAAAGCGCTCGGCGGCGAAGGATTTCGTTTGCAGCGCATTTCTAGGCGGTGCGCGGGCTGCGGCTCGATGGGGGTGCGGCTGCCTTCAGCAAATCGCCGGCGCCGGCGAATGCCGTTCCACCTCCGAACGTGGCGCAGCCGATCGAAACAGACACTCTCGCGTTTTCTGATCCGACCAAATGCTCGGCGTCCTTGAATGCTTCGACGATCCGGTCGCAGATCCGGCGCCCGGTGGCGGCATCCGTCGCGGGCATCAACACCACAAACTCCTCGTCACGGAAGCGAGCGATCAGGTCTGTCTCACGGGTCTGACCTCGGATCAGCCGGGCGGTGGACTGCAGAATGCGATCGCCCGCCGGCTGGCCGAAACGATCGTTGATGGCCTTGAAGTCATCGAGCCCGACGCGGGCGATGCTGAGCGGCCACTGGCGTTCGGCAGCATTGTCGAACTCGCGTAGAAACGCGCGTTCGAAGTAGGCGCGCGTGTAGACTCCGGTGAGCGGATCCCGGCGGGTTTCCTCCTCCAGATCCATCGCCCGTGAACCGGTGGTATCCGCGTCGGCGCAAGACTTCGACAGCTCACGCAGCGCACTCAGGCTCCGTAACATCAATACATCCCGAGCTTGCTCGATGATGAGTTCAGGATGCTCCGCGGCGAGGGATTCGGAGTCGAATAGCGCCTCCGTCTCCGGAATCATGGCGCCGACGGTGGCCAGCACCTGCCCGAATGCCATTTTATCGAGTCCCAGACTGCGCTCCGTTTGCAGCGCAGTCTCGGCGAATTGCCGCTCCTTCGGATCGAGCAGAAAAAGTTCCGCCACGAGTCCCGACAGGGCGACGCAACGGTCGAAGATGTCGTCCGGATTCGACGTGGTCTTGAGGTCAAGATGGTGACTGCGGCTGATGGCGAGCTGCAACCGCTCCGGCATATTCCACAGGCGCATGAGCCAACCACCCACCTCGGCATGGTCGGCTTGCAGACGCGCAATCTCCAATTGGGAGAGAGC
>Ga0116230_10006176_pt1 | contig 11791 bp, 9 predicted proteins | sample S1TSphfallax_3_FD_88678 | JGI IMG/M metagenome (GOLD analysis project Ga0116230, IMG submission 88678) | Host-associated microbial communities from peat moss isolated from Minnesota, USA - S1T2_Fd - Sphagnum fallax MG | ecosystem: Host-associated > Plants > Peat moss > Unclassified | place: USA...
GATGTCGTGCGCGAAGACGGATCTCTCCGCATGGCCGGCGATTTTCTTCTGGGGTCGGCGGTCCGTCATGTCCTCGCGGAGGTCTCATGACCGCCAACAGAAAAGGGGCCTCGCGGCCCCTTTTCAACTCGACGAGGCGAGGGGCTCACCCCTCCATGTCGTTGGCGATCAGCCGCAAGGTTTCGGGCGACTTGCTCTTCAGCACCGCGAACCATATGGCGCCGATCACCATGAAAACCACGAAGATCGGCGGCAGCAGGTTGAACGGGTAGGTCGGGTAGGGGAACAGGCTGGCATAGATCACGAAGGCCATCAGCAACGCGCCGAGGGCACCGTATACGACGTGCTGGATCTTCATGACCCCGGCGCGATAGAGGTCCACGGGCATGCTGAGGCAGACGCCCAGATAGACGACCACGAAGCCGTAGGTGGCGATGGTGCCGGTCAGGCCGAAGCCGTTCAGCAGACCCTGCGGCAGCAACGCGAGAAACAGCACCATAACGATCACGGACGAGAAGATCACCGCGATATGCGGCGTCCTGTGGGTGGCGTGGACCAGCCCCATGGAGCGATGCAGGAACTGGTAGCGGCCCATGGAATAGAGCATGCGCGAACTGGCATTGATGCAGGCCAGCGCGCATGCAAAAGCACTGATCATGGCGGCGAAATAAACGACGGCGGCGGCCCATGGCAAGCCGGCCTTCGCTGTCATGTCCGCGAAGGGCGAGGAACTGCCGCCGATGGCGCCGGCGTTGTCACTCATGCCAAGAACCATGAAATAGGCCATGACGCAGAAGAAGATACCGGCAACCAAGGCACTGCCGACGACCGCGAGGGGCACGTTGCGCTGCGGGTTGGACGATTCCTTCGCAAGGGTCGCCGCGCTTTCGAAGCCCACGAAGCTGAACACCGCAAAGGCCATCGCCGACATCACGCCGCCGAACTTCAGCTTCGAGATATCGAGCTGAGCGGGATCGACCACCGAGCCGTGCTTGCCGACGACGATCGCGGTGATGACGATGATGATCCCGATCGAGATCGTCTCCATCACCAGCCCGACCCGCGACGACACCTGAATGTCGCGATAGGCGGCGTAGGTGACGAGCCCCAGGAACAGCACACCGAAGATGGCCGATTCCGCCAGCGACAGTGTGATTTTGAACACCGCCAGGAAGTTGCCGAGGAAGATCGGGAAGCCATAGACCACGGCGGCCCCGGTGGTGATGTAGGCGAGGATCATGCACCAGCCCGCCAAAGCGCCCGTCATCGGCCCGAAATTGCGGCCGATATAGACGAAATAGGACCCCGCCTCGGGGTGCCGCCTCGCAAGCGTCGCGATGCAGGCGCCGACGAACACAAGCCCGACGGTCGCGATGAGGTAGGAGAGCCAGGAGCCGACACCGGCGGCGGCGGCAACCACCGAAATGTTCAGCGCGGGGGTAAGGGTTGGTGCGATGTTGGCGATCGATTGCCCGATCGTTTCGGGGAGGCTCAAAGCGCCATGCCTGAGCTGCGATCCCGCTGCTACATCAGTGGTCGCGACCATTCTTTGAAACTCTCCATGCCATAGCGTTAAGTCACAAAATCGCCGGGGTTCGACCCACGATTGTGGCTACGCCATGCAAACCCCGTGCCGTAACCAGCGGGTTGCCCCGCTGGTTGTCCGCTCAACAGCAGCAGGAAGACGACGCGGCGCCCGCGTCCCGGCTTTCGGTATTGATCGTTTCAGCAACCGAGATCGCCGGGTTGCCGTCGAAGAAGCCGGTCGGCATCAGCTTGAAGCCGGTTCTGATGCAGGGCTGCACAGGAAAATCCTCGGGCCGCACGGAATGATGCAGGCCGAAGACATGCCACAGCACAACGCTCGTATTCTCCAGCGGGCGATCCTGCGAAACGAAATCCGTGATGCCCCCGGAACCGTCCGAATGGTTCATGAACTCCCCGGCGGGATAACGCTCCTCGGGCGCGTGCGCCGTCACCCACAAGTGGTTTTCGACGAAGCGCGACCGGCTGCCCGAAGGTCCTGTCGGCACCAGGAAGGAATTGACGCAGTTCGTCGGCATGAGCTTGTAGGCCACCGGCCGCCCGACGAGGTTGGTCTTGTTCGGATTGATAACCTTCCAGTAGCGCGCCGTCGCGAGGTTGGCGCGCCGGCAGGCCTCCGTCTCGGTGGCGAGCGGCGTCTCGGTCTCGAAGAAGGCATTCCCCCAGGGGTTGAGCGCTGCCACCTCGGTCTGCGTGTTGCATTCGAGGACGGTGTTGCCTTCGCCATCGATCGCCATATCGAGACGCGCGCAGAAGATGTGCTGGTGGATCTGGCCGGCGACGCCCGGCGACACCTCGCGCTCGTACTTGCTGGGCTGGCCCGGTTCGCAGCCGACGGTGTTGATGATGCCCGTAGCCTTCATCTCGAACTCGATCTCGCCGTTCTGGTCGAAGTACCAGTATTGGGCGTATTCATAGTTGCCGACTGTGCAGATGCAGGAAACGACCAGCTTGCGCCCGCGCCGCACCTGCGTCCGCTCCGTGCGGAAATCCCAGTGCTTCCAGAGGATGCCGCTATCCTCTTCATGGATGCAGATGGCTTTCTCGATCGTGAAGACCTCGCCCGACATGGTGTTGAGATTGACGTCGAGATACTGGATTGCCCCGAGGCAGTCGCAGCCGAGCTTTAGCGAATTGGCGAGCTTGCCCAGGCCGTATTCGCCGATGTCGAAGACGTTCTTGCGGTAGTGGCCGTTCTCGGGCGAGCCGTAGGGCACCACCATCTCGACCAGCGAGGCGCGGTTGACGATGGGGCGGCCATCGAAGCGGATGTCGTGCAGCGTGATGGACTCGCGCGCGTTGAAGCCGATCGTGAAGGCCCAGCGGTCCCAGGTGATATGATGTCCGTCGAGCGCGAAGCTCACGCCCTCGGGCTGGACGACGTTCAGGGGCTTGAGCGGCGGCAGCGTGTCGGTGAGGAACTTGCTGTCGTAGTTCACCTCCCGCATCGGGATGGCGGGGCCGGGGCGGTCGTCGACGCGGATGACCTCGCCGGTCTTGATGTCGACGACCGCGTTCAGGCCCTCGACCGGGTGGGCGTAGAAGGCTTCGTCGTCGTACAGACGCAGCCAGATGAAGGTGTGGCTGAGGTGGCGGCCTTCCTCATCCGGGTTGCCGAAGTTTCCGGCGGACCAGGGATCGACGCAGACCTTGGACATGTCGGTGATGCCGCGCCCGGCGCAGGCGGCGATGAAGCGGGGATCGGCCTTCACATAGGCCTCGATGGCCATGAACTGCTCCAGCTGGATCATCGGCCGGGCCGACGGAAAGCGCTGGCTGCTCAGCACCCGCTTGTCGTCGAGCGACACGGTGAGCTTCCAGACGCCCTGCTCCTCGACGCGGAAGACGTTGGCGCGAGCCTGACGCGGCAGGCTCGACGCCGGCACGCCGCTCAGGATGGCGGATTTGGGCGGGTCCATGAGTTCGATCGTCTCGAACAGGATCGCCTCGCCGAACGCCGGATCGGCCTTGACGATGGCCGCGACGCTGCGGATCTCGGCGGCCGTCAGCGGCTCGAGAGCCGGCGCGTAAGGCGGGATGGCCCCGCTCGTCAGAGTTCCAGCGGCCGCAAAGCGGGCGATATCGTCCAAAGCCACCTCCTGAATAAACGTTCCTTCCACTCAGGAACTTCCGTTAACGTTATGCAACCGAGATGCCAAGCCGCGCTACACAATTCGAGCATCAAACCGGCCGCTGGTAAGCGGATGGGCTGCCACCATATCGATGGCCTCATCGAAGAGGGCAGAAAGCCATGGCGAAGCAGACGAAGCCGGGGGAAGCGAAAGCGGCCAGCCAGCCGGAAGCGGAGTCGGTCGATCGCGAACCGTCCGGCGAACCCACGCCGCAGGAGCACGGTCTGCCGGTCGATCAGGAAGATGCCCCCAAGGGACAGCCGACGAGCGACCGCTTCCACACCGAGCAGGCCCACAAGGCGGGCCGGAAGGACGCCAAAGCTTCGTGATTCCAGCCGGGCCGGCGAGCAGGAAGGGCGACGGCCCGGAGGTTTCATGCCACTATGGGTCATGCCGTCCGATACGCCTCGTGAAGCTTCCCTACCGGTCCTGGTGATGCGGGTCTCGGGCCAGACGCTCGCCATCCGGCAGCGGGAGGTCGCGGAGATCTTGCCGGTGCCGCGACTTTCTCCCGTGCCGGAAGCGCCGCCGATCGTGCTCGGCGCCTTCCACCTCGGCGGCGAACCGGTCCTGGTTCTGCGCCTGGCGTCGCTGCTCGGCCTGTCGCGGCCGCCCGAAGGCAACCCGCTCTACCACCATCTGCTGCTGCTGCCGGAGCACCCCGCCAGGCCGCGTCTGGCGTTTCTGGCCGACCGCGTCACCGACACCCTCATGGCGGAGCCCACGGTGCTGCCGCGCGGCGAGAGCTTCAACGACTGCATCGACGGCGATATCCGGGTGGATGCGGCGCTGGTGCCCCTGGTCGCGGCTGATCGCCTGCTGACCGCTCATGAGGCGGCGCGGATGGCGGCCTTTGCGGCGCGTTCGGCGGCGCGCGATGCCGCCTTCGCAACCCCGGATCCGGCCTGATGGCGGCGCGTGGCTTAAGCCGGCGCGCGCCCATGGACAGCCAGGGCGAGGCGAGCTTCGCCATGATCAAGCAGGCCGTCATCGACCGCACCGGCCACCACTACTATGCCGACAAGGACAACCTCCTGCAGGACCGGCTCTACCGGCGGCTGGACGCGACCGGGTGCCGGGGGCTTCCGGATTACCTCTCGCTCCTCAACCATCCCGCCGCCGGTGCCGCCGAATGGCGGGAGCTGGAGGCCGAGGTCACCATCGGCGAAACCTTCTTCTTTCGCCATGCGGAGCAGTTCCTGGCCCTGCAGGCGGTGATCCTGCCGGCGATCATCGCGCAGAACGCGGCGGTGCGGCGATTGCGGATCTGGAGCGCGGGCTGCGCGGTGGGGGCCGAGCCCTATTCCATCGCCATCCTTCTGGAGCGCCTGCTGGGCGACGCGCTGCCCGACTGGTCGGTCGACATCCTCGGCAGCGACATCAGCCATCGCTTTCTGGAGAAGGCGCGGGCCGGGTGCTTCGGCAACTGGACGTTGCGCGGCATGCCGGATGAGGAGCGCGCGCGGAACTTCGACCCCACCGAGGACCCGAAGCAGTGGCGGATCGCCGAGCGCCACCGCCGCCACGTCCGGTTCCTCCAGCACAACCTGCTGAGCCTCCTCGATGACGCGCGGAGCGCGGACTGGGCAGGCTTCGACCTCATCCTCTGCCGCAACGTGCTGATCTACTTCAGCCAGGACCGCATCGCGCCGATGATGTCCGCCTTGGGCCGCTGCCTCAGCCCCAAGGGCTGGCTGATGGTGGGCTACTCCGACGCCATCGCGGGCCTGCCGCCGGACCTTGTTATCGCCGAACTCCCGGGGACCGTCGCATTCCGTCCGCCCGGCTGCGCGCCAGCGCGGCTTACCGTGGCCGGTCTGGCGCCGCCATCGCCATCGCCACCGCCGGTGCCGGATGGCGACGCCCGGTCGGTGCCCAGACCCATGACGCCGCCGGCCGTGGAACCGCGGCGCCCGCCGCCGGCTCCGGCCTCCGTCACCGAAGAGCCACCGCCCGCGCGATCCGTCGCACCCATCCGGGCGCTCGCGGACGCCGGGCGGCTGAAGGAAGCGGCGCAGGCCTGCGCCGAGGCGATCGAGGCCGATCCGCTCGACGCGCGCCTGCATTTCTACGATGGCGTCATCGCCCAGGCCGCCGGGCGGCGCACTCACGCCGAGGCCGCCCTCCGCCGCGCCCTCTATCTCGAAGGCAGCATGGTGATGGCGCATTATCACCTTGGCCTGCTGCTGCTGGATGGGGCGACGCCCGAGGCCGGCCGCCGTGCCATGGCTCAGGCGGTCAAGCTCTGCGAAGGGCTCCCGGGATCGGCTGTCTTGCCCGAGAGTGACGGCCTCACACCGCGCGATCTGATCGAGCGCGTCGCGATGCGGCTGAGGGCGCGGCCGGCCGAGGCGCGGCCGGCTGGGGCACGGCCAAGGGCATGATGACGGATCGGACGCCCGCGCGTGGACCGTGAGCAGGCGAGAGCCGCCGCCCTGCTGGACCGGCGGACGACCACGCTCGCGACCCGCGCGGCACGCGGGCAGCGGCACGATGCCGCCACGCAGCCGCTGATCGTGTGGGGCCTGGACGACAGCCTGTTCGGCACGGATGTGGAAGCCATCGCCGGCGTCATTCCCTTCGCCGGCTGCGCCCGGGTGCCGACGCGCGAGGCCGCCTGCCTCGGCGTCATCGGGCGCGCCGGACGCTTCTACAGCGTCATCGGCATGCGACGCCTGCTCGGCATGGCCGCAGGCGACAGTCAGCCCGGCCATCTCCTCCTGCTGCGCGGCGCCGCCCCGTACCTGGCCATGGCCGTCGATCGGGTTTTCGGGCGCTTCGACCTCGCGGGGGACGGGCCGTCATTGTCGTTCGAGGGCCGCCTTGTGGCACCCTTCGCTCCGGCCGAGTTGCGCGCTCGGCTCGGCGCTTCCCCGCCCGCGCCACGTTCCCTGGAGTCCATGCCCTCGTGACCATCGCTGCTCGTCTGCTGCTCGGCTTTCTCGTCAGCGTTCTGCTGCTCATGGGGGTCGGGTTCTTCGGCCTCGCCCAGATCGGCGTGGTGCGCGACACCACGGAAGCCGTGGTTACCCACGACATCTGGGCCTATCGCGCCCTGCAGGGCATCGTGCAGACCCAGGTGACGATGATCGACGCCCGCCGGGCCGCCGTCGTCGACTACATGATGCAGAGCGAGCATGTGGCCGCAGCACCCGGCGCGGCCGCCAATCCGGGCGCGGTCGCCCTGGGCAGCGTGGGCGCCAGCCCGACCAACCTCGCCGCCGCCGCCGCGCACTGGAAGAGCCTCGCCGACAGCGGCTCCACTCAGCTGGACAATACCATCGCGATCACCACCGGCTACGAGCAGTCGGCGCTCGCCTCCGGCGCCATCGGCCGGGCCGATAGCTGGCACGAGATCACCGGCCTGCTGCAACAGGCCCAGCTCCAGTTCGGCGTGCTCCGCGCCGACTCGCTGAACCAGTTCGCCGTGATGGCGCAGGGCGACCTCAACGCCGTCGTCGCCGCCGAGCCCAAGCTCGTCAGCGATAACATCGAATTCGGAGCCATCCTGGCCCGCGCGGAGGATGCGCTGCAGACCGGCAGCAGCGCCGGGGAGGCCCGCATCGCCCAGCTCTACCAGCAAAGCCGCACCCTGCTGGTCTGGGCCGTGATCGCCGCCCTGATCGTGGCGATCGCCATGGCCTGGAGCATCCTGCGCTCCATCGTCCGGCCGCTGGAGGCCTTCATCGCCTTCGCCGAGCGCGTCGGCCGGGGGGACCTGACCGGCGAGCCGCTGAAGGTCGGCCGGGACGAGCTGGGCCGCCTCGGCGCCACGCTCAACGCCATGTCGGAAAGCCTGCGCCAGGTCGGCCGGCAGAGCCGCGAGATCACCAGCGCCCTGAATGCCTCGGCGGCGCAGATCCGGGCCTCTACCCAGCAGCAGGCGGCCAGCGTGGAGGAGCAGCTCGCCGCCTTGCAGGAGACGGCGGCCACGGCGGACGAGATCACCCATTCCGGCGCGCGCATCGCGGCACGGGCGCAGGAGGTCATCCAGGCGGCCCAGGCGGCGGTGCAGACCAGCGCCAACGGGTTGAGGGCGGTCGCCGACGCCGCCCGCGCCATGGATGCCATTCGCGACCAGGGCGAAGTCGTCGCCACCAATATCGTGGCACTCAGCGAGAAGACCCAGGCCATCGGCGAGATCATCATGACCGTCAACGACATCTCCGAGCGCTCGCACCTGCTGGCGCTGAACGCCGCCATCGAGGCGGCGGCGGCGGGCGAGAACGGGCGCAGCTTCGCCGTGGTGGCCTCGGAGCTGAAGGTGCTCGCCGACCAGGCCAAGGAGGCGACCTTGCAGGTGCGCTCGATCCTCGGCGAGATCCAGCGCGGCATCAACACCTCGGTGATGCTGACGGAGGAGGCGGTGAAGCGCGTGGCTGTGGGCCGGGAACGCTCCGACGTGACCGAGCGCACGATCGAGGAAATCACCGCGAGCGTGCAGGAGAGCGTGCAGACGTTCCAGCAGATCGTGGCCTCCACCAACCAGCAGCAGATCGGGATCGAGCAGGTGATGGGGGCGCTGCAGAACATCCGTCAGGCGAGCCAGCAGACGGCGGCCGGCACCCGGGAGCTCGACACGGCTGCCGGGAACCTCGCCGATCTGTCGCGGCAGCTCGTGGTTCTGGGCGAGCGCTACAAGACGTGACGCAGCGTGGCGCTCATGCCTGACCCCCGGCCCGGGTCCCTGGGCGACCCGCTCCTCGACCTCCGCCAGGAACTGCTCGCGGCCTTCGACGCGGAATACCGGGACCATGTCTCGGTGATCCGGGGCGGCCTTGCCGCCGCCCGGCGCGGAGAGGCCGCCGACCTGCGCGACATGTTCCGCCGCCTGCACTCGCTGAAGGGCGCCGCCCGCGCCGTCGATCTTCCTGCCGTGGAAGCCCTTTCGCACGACCTCGAAGCGCAGATGGCGAGCATCATCGACGCCGGGACAGGGCTCGGGCGCGACCGGATCGCGGGGCTCGAGGCCGGGCTCGATGCGATCGAGACGGCGATCGAGGCCGCCATCGGCGGCGGCGCGGCGGCGGACGCGGACGCGCCCGAGGACGCCGCGACCGGCTATCTGCGGGTCGAGGCCGGGCAGGTGACCGATCTGGTCATCGCCATGACCCAGCTGACGCAGGCCGTCGAGCGCCAGGATGGCCTTGGGAGCCGGGTCCACGGGATCGAGCATGCCGCCCGCCGTGCCCGCCGCGCCCTGGAGCCCCTTTTGCACCGGGACAATGCGCCGGGGCCGCTCGGCGAGATCGCGAGCGAGCTGGCCGCCGCCCTGCGCGACGCGGCCTTCCTGCGCCACGACATGCGCGACACCTCCTGGGCCCTGGACGAGGCGCTGCGGCGGCTGCGGGAGGATGTGGACCGCATCAGCCTGGTCCCCGCCGAGACGGTCTTCGGCCCGATGGCGCGCATGCTGCGCGACCTGGCGCGGGATGAGGGCGTGGAGGTCGAGACGGAGTTCACCGGCCTCGGGCTGCAGGCGGACCGGCGCGTCCTGCAGGCGCTGAAGGACCCGGTGATGCAATTGCTGCGCAACGCGGTGAGCCATGGCAGCGAATTGCCGGAGCGCCGTCGCGCCCGCGGGCGGCCCCCCGCGACGCGCATCGCGCTCGGGCTTCGCAGCGGCGGCGGCCGGCTGATCGTCACCGTCACGGATGACGGTCCGGGACCGGATCTGGAGGCGATCCGCAGCCGGGCGCTCGACCGCGGGTTCCTGACGCCCGCCACCGCCGCGTCCGCGACGCCCGCACGGCTGATGGCGCTGGTCTTCGAGCCGGGTTTCTCGACCCGCTCCGATGTCGGCCAGCTGTCGGGCCGCGGCATGGGGCTGTCGATCGTCGCCGAAGCCGCCCGCGCTCTCGGCGGCAGCGCGCGGATGGGCGTCGCCCAGGGTAGCGGCCCTGCCGGCGGAGGCACCCTCGTGGAGATCGCGGTGCCGCTCTCCGTCGCGCGCCAGACCGCGCTTCTGCTCGGGTTTGGCGAGGAGGTGGTGGCGCTGCCCACGGCCGCCGTGCTGCGGCTGCTGCGCGTTCCCCTGCCGGCGATCGAGCCGCTCGGCGGCCAGATGTGCGTGCGGACCGATGGCCGCGCCTCCACCCGCACGGCGCCGGTCGCGGTGCTCGGCGCGCTGCTGGGCATGGGCCAAGGGGCGGGAACTGGCGCGCTGCCTGTGCATGATGGCCATGTGAAGCTCGCCGTCATCCGCGGCGGGCCGCTCGGGCAGCCGCTGGCGCTGGCCGTCGACCGGTTCCAGGATGTGCGCCGGCTCCTGTCGCACAGCGCCGAGATCGTCGGCCTCGATACGGAGCTCGTCGGCGGCTTCGTCATGATCGAGAGCGAGACGCCGGCCCCGCTTCTGTCGCCGGACGGGCTCGTCGCGCGCTGGGCGCTGCGGGGCGGCTGGACCGGTCAGGTGGCGCCCGACAGTGCCTTGCCCGATGATGTGCCCGCCACGCGGACGATCCTGGTCGCGGATGACTCGATTACCAGCCGGACCTTGGAGAAGAGCATTCTGGAAGCACATGGATACCGCGTGCTCACGGCCGTCGACGGGCTGGAGGCGCTGGAGATGCTGCAGACCTACCGGGGCCAGGATGCGGGCCAGGGCAAAGGCGAGGGGATGAGTATGATTGACATGGTCCTCGCCGACATTGAAATGCCACGCATGGACGGGTTCACGCTGCTGCAGGCCATGAAGAGCGACCCTGAACTGGCGGCGATCCCCGTGATCATCATGACCTCGCGGGAGGCGCCGGCCGATGTGCGGCGTGGCCTCGACCTCGGCGCGGCCGCCTATATCGCCAAGCAAACCTTCGATCAGCAGGATCTGCTGGGGGCGATCGGACGCCTGCTGTGAAACCCGATCAAGCCCGCAGCCTGACGAGCCGCCCCGTGCGGGTGATGGTGGTGGAGGACAGCCCCGTCATCCAGCAGCTGCTCGGCTTCATCATCGCGGCCGATCCCAGGCTGGAGGTCTGCGGCACCGTCCCCTCCGGCGAGGCCGCGATCGAGGCTATCCCGCGTCTGCGCCCCGACGTGATCTCCATGGACATCCGCCTGCCCGGCATGGACGGGCTGGAGGCGACGCGCATCATCATGTCGCGCCATCCGACGCCGATCGTCGTCATCGCCGACGCGGTCGAGGACCGCTCGCTTCACATCTCGATGAACGCGCTGCGCTCGGGGGCGCTGTCGGTGGTGGAGAAGCCCGCCGGCTTCGCCCATGCCGATCATGCCGCCATCGCCGATACCATCCGCACGCAGCTCTACATCATGAGCCAGGTGCCGGTGATCCGGCAGCGGGACTTCGCCCGGCGCGGGGCCACGGCCGAGCCGCCCGCGGGCGACGAGCGGCGGCGCACACGCCCGACGATGGCGGCGATCGTCGCCTCCACCGGCGGACCCGCGGCGCTCGCGCGCGTTCTGGGCGGGCTGCCGGACGATTTTCCGCTGCCGATCCTCGTCGTGCAGCATATGGGGCCGGCCTTCATGGCGGGCTTCGCCGCCTGGCTGGACGGCATCGTGCCGCTGCCCGTGAGGATCGCGGAGCAGGGCCAGGTGCCGGCGCCCGGGGCTGTCCATGTCGCGCCCGGCGACCAGCACATGACGGTGGCGGCGGACGGGACCCTGCGCGTCAGCCACGGGCCGCCCGTGTACAGCCAGCGGCCCTCCGGCACGGTTCTGTTCCAGTCGATGGCGCGTGTCCTGGGGCCGCGCGGCCTCGGCGTGCTGCTGACCGGAATGGGCGAGGACGGCGCCGAGGGCCTGCTCGCCATGCGGCGGGCGGGTGCGATGACCATCACCGAGGATGAGAGCACCGCCGTGGTCTATGGCATGCCGGCGAGCGCGGTGCGGCTCGGCGCCTCCAGCCTCGCGCTGCCGCTGGACCGCATCGCCGAGGCGATCCTGAAGGCGACCGCCATGGAGGCCGAGCCATGGTGATGGAGACCGACGTGCCGGCCTCCGAGACCCGCGTTGCCAGCCTGCTGGTCGTGGAGGATTCCGAGACCCAGGCCATCATGATCCGCCGTATGCTGGAGGAGCGCGGCTTCCACGTCGATCGCGCGGCCTCGGGGGAGGCGGCGCTCGATCACCTCAATCGCCGCCTGCCGGAC
>Ga0116230_10006178_pt1 | contig 11789 bp, 6 predicted proteins | sample S1TSphfallax_3_FD_88678 | JGI IMG/M metagenome (GOLD analysis project Ga0116230, IMG submission 88678) | Host-associated microbial communities from peat moss isolated from Minnesota, USA - S1T2_Fd - Sphagnum fallax MG | ecosystem: Host-associated > Plants > Peat moss > Unclassified | place: USA...
AGGTGATAGCCATCGGCATACCAGACGGTAACCGCGTTCGTCCGCGCCTCGGGTTCCTCGAGGAAGTTGCTCGCTCGTTTCAACAGGGCGTCCCGGACGCGTTGGCGTGCCGCTAGTGCGCTCGAGGGCAGATCGTCTTTGTCGAAAATTAGGGCCGCATCGAGATCGTGATCGCTCTCGCCTGACGGGTCGTTGACCACGGTTTTCATGGCGAAGCCACCCTGGTTACGCCAGCTCTTGAAACGGGGCTTTTCTAAATCGTCGAGTCCCAACCGAATCCGGTCGAGGTTCGTGTCCCGTACCGCCCGCAGCCGCTCTACAGCGGCTTCGTCCAGACGCACGTACTGATCATGAAAGGTTAAGACCTCGGCTGAAAGATCGTACTGCGCCACGGGTCAGATCCTCACGACGTGAGCGCTCGGCCGCGCATTCACTACAAGCCCCCAAGGGTAATGAGGGGTGGATTGAACGTCGTACGCATAGGCGGTTACAGGGCCATCCAGAGTCCGACTGATCTGCCGCCCGAGCGCGAAGCCGACCGACATCGGCGCAGCGCAGAAGACGTGGACGTCATGGCCAGCGCCATATCGCTCGCGAGCCTCATCGAGCGCTCCGCGGAACGCCGACGCGATTGCTTGCACCTGGCCGTTATGCGTGAGAACGTCGAGGACGGGCGCGACTGGGCCGATCCGAACTATTTCGCCGATGGTTTGTATCGTCTGAAGGATGGCAGCCGTCGAGATCGAGTAGCTGACCTCGATTGCGATTGCCAACGTCCTACCGTCTGGCACTGGTTCGCTGCGTAGGGCAATAAGGAGGTCGGGTCCATCACCCTCATCTAGGCTCCACCAGCGCTGGCGCTGTCGGTCCCAATCAAAGTTCAGAACCGCTGGCCAGGCAGCGAGCTGGTAGCCCGCAAGTATCTGGAACGGCGCCTGAACAATGCCGCAGTAGGCGAGCTGTGTCTCTCCCGGACCAGTTTTGGCGCCGGTAAGGCGGTCCGGTATCCGTGACTGATCTTCGAGCGCCCGATCTACATCGGGCGGCGACCGTCGCAGGTGTGGGCTCAAGTCGGCGCGGACCGTGCGGATAGCCCGGCCTGCCAACTTGGGTGGCAACTCGTCCGAGCGGAGGTCGCGTTGGTTCGAGTCGAAGCCGGTTTGCTGTAGCACGACGACGGCTGCCTTGTTCCAGCCAGTCATGCCGGTCCGGTGTTCCAGCCAGTTCCAAACGCGATCTACACCAACAAAGGCAACCGCGAGAAGTATGATGCCTCCTCCTAGCAGCAGCCAGCCGACCTTCGGCGGAGCGTTGTATAGGTGCAGGTCAAAGGTCCGGTCTAGGAATGCGATTAGCACGTCCTTCAGCCCCGGCACTAGGATGCCGAGGCCCAGCGCCGCCATCGCCGTACCCACCGCGCTCAGGCTCCGGCGGGCTATGTCGTCGCCGACCATCCTCGAACTTTCGCGAGGTGTGCGCGCGTGGATCCTCGCTCTACGCTAAAGCCCCGGTACCAAGGGCGCGAGAATGAAAGTGCCATTATGCACACACCGCGCACGCATAAGTGCCACTTTACACCGATTTCGATGTAAAACGCTACCATCGCGTTTCATGAGCAACCTGATGTGGACCCGCACGAGTCGCATTTCAGGCACGTGCCGTTGCGCACGAGCATGAACTGGCCGCACGTTCCGCAGGCGTCGCCGCTGTAGCCTTTGGCGACCGCTTCCCGCACTTTCTCCGCGACCGGTTGGAGCGTTCCGCGTTGCACGGCCGGTGCTGCGACGGCGCCGGCGAGAACCGCGACGGGTTCGGGCTTGGGCGCCGAGAGCGCCGGCTTCACCGGGGTCGGTTCGGCCGGGCGATAGCGGACCTCAGCCTCTTCCTCGCCGACGTATTCGGGATCGGTGTCCATCGCGTCGATCATCTGTGATGGCTGCACTTGCGCGAGATCGTAGCGGCCGAGATAGCTCACGGCGAGTTCGCGGAAAATGTAGTCGAGGATCGACGTCGCCATCTTGATGTTCTCGTGGCCGACGACCGGACCGTTGGGCTCGAAGCGCGTGAACGTGAAGGCGTCCACGTATTCTTCGAGCGGGACGCCGTGTTGTAAGCCGAGCGACACCGCGATTGCGAAGTTGTTCATCAGGGAGCGGAACGCCGCGCCCTCTTTGTGCATGTCGACGAAGATCTCGCCGATCGTGCCGTCCGTGTACTCTCCGGTGCGGAGATACACTTTGTGGCCGCCGACGATCGCCTTCTGCGTGTACCCGCCGCGACGATCGGGCATCTTGCGACGCTTGGCGATGTAGCGATAGACGATCTTTTCGGCGATCTGCACCGGCGTGGTGTAGGGTGCCGGCGCGCCGAGATCGGTGTCATCATCACCCGAGCCGAGATCGTTCGACGCGGCGAGAGGCTGCGAGAGCTTCGAGCCGTCGCGATAGAGCGCGACCGCTTTGGTCATCCGCTCCCACGAGTAGCGATAGGCTTCCTTGACGTCGGCGATGGTCGCCGTCTGCGGAAGATTGATCGTCTTCGAGATCGCGCCGCTGATGAACGGCTGCGCGGCCGCCATCATGTCGACGTGCGCGAGCGGGCGGATGTAGCGCGAGCCGTGCTTGCCGCACGGCGTAGCACAGTCGAACACCGGCAGGTGCTCGTCCTTGAGGAACGGCGCGCCCTCGAGCGTCATCCGCCCGCAGATCACGTCGGAGGCCTCGTCGATCTGCTGCGCGGTGAACCCGAGCACGTCGCGCAGGATCGAGATGTTCCAGTCGGCCAGCTGCTCGTCGGTCATGCCGAGCTTCGTCTTGCAGAACTCGTCACCGAGGACGAAGTGGTTGAACACGAAGCCGATCTCGAACGCTCCCACGAGCTGCGATTCGATCTTCGCGAGCGTCTCGTCGTCGAAGCCCTTCGCTCGCAGCGTCGCACGGTTGATGTGCGGCGTACCCTCGAGCGTGTTGGTACCCTTCGCGAACGTCTCGATCGCCGCGATCTGCTCGCTGCTATAGCCGAGACGACGCAACGCCGGCTCGACCGACTGGTTGACGATCTTGAAATATCCGCCGCCGGCGAGCTTTTTGAACTTCACGAGCGCAAAGTCGGGCTCGATACCGGTGGTATCGCAGTCCATCACGAGCCCGATCGTATTATGCGAGATGAAGCCGTTGGCCACGTACGTCACGTTGGCCGGCACCGAAAGATCATACGTTAGACATTCACCCCCGTCTTCGTTGGCGGCAACGTCATCGTAGAAAAAGGTCAGTGCCGACGCCAATTCGGGATGATCCGACTCTGCCAACACCGCTTGCGCCGTAGCGCGGCTGATTGCGCCGTCGTGGCGACCTTGATACGTCAGCATCCGGCTGTACATGGCGTGACCGGAGGGAACGAGATCACGAATGGTTTCGTGGCTGACGAAGACACGATCGCCGCGCGTTCCTTGGGTGACGGTCTCCGTTTGCACGGCCGAGGCTTTCCGTTGACCGATGAAGCCGATCTCACGCACAAACGCTGACGCGTATGATGCGTTAAAGACCCGAACGACGAAGAGATCCGACTGCCCCCAGCCCGATTGATCGATCTTTGTGCTCGTCGGAACGCCGAGCGCCATCATGATCTGCTTGATCTCATCGGCAAAGCCGCGGTGCGCCGTCGTGACGGATGCCGCTCCGTTCGTAACGGTTCCATCGGCCTCGAAGACACCACGCAAGAAGGCACCATACGTGGCCGGATCGTTGGTGGCGAGCACGGCATCGGGAATGCGGGGCATGTAGCCCTTGCCCGAGTGTTCGGCACCCGGCGAATGCTTCGCAAAGCCACATGCTTGCCACCACATCGCAAGCGGGACGGAGTGGAGCGCAAGCTCGACGTAACCGCCCTTCTCGGTAAGATGGGCATCGAGATTGAAAAGTGCTTTCGCGCTTTGTACGAGATGATCCAACACATCGCGATCATCGCGCGCGATGCAGAGGCGAAGTCCCTTGCTGTGCAGCGAGCCGTCACCCATGAAGTAGCCGATGAATTCGGCAAGTTGGCTCGTCATCGTGCGCGGTACGATCGTGGTGTAGTCGCCGGTCCAGTATTCTTCGCCCAGCGGCGGCAACGCGACCGCGTTGGTGGTTCCGACGAACTGACCGAGAGCCAACGCAACGACGTCGCTTTCGGTGATATCACCGAAGCGCTTCCAGACGAGTTGCTTCGTCACCGGATCGACGACCTTGATCCGGTGTGTCGGCGTTCCCTGGATGCTGTAGCCGTTCTTCGTGACGATGCGACGCGTGTGCTCGACGCCGTTGATGAAGAACTTGGTCGCGCGTTGCGTTCCGTCATCGGTGAGCACGCGGAAGTCCACGTCTTGCCACGTATCCCCGTCCGGATTTCCGAGCATCGACAGGCGGGCAAACCCCCGATCCGTCGCGATCAGCGAATCTCCCACAAGGCAGCCGGTCGGAGCGATGCAGGTCACCTGCGCGTTGCGGTAGCCCGCGACCTCGCCGATGGCGAGCGCGTTGTCCCACATCACGCGCGCAAGTGCCCAGGTCTCCTGGGTGAAGAGCGTCGGAGCGTGCGTGACCGGCGTGACGGTCAACGCTTCGTACTCGTTCGCCGGCACGGCGTAGGCAGCGCGACGATGGTTGCGCAACACGCGCTCCATCGACTCACTATTCTGCGCGTAGCGCGGGAACGCGCCGAGCTGACGCGCCATCTCAGCCGACGCCTTGTACGCCGACGCCGTCATCAGCGACGAGATCGCCGCGCACCAGCCGAAGCCTTCCTCGGAATCGTACGGCAAGCCCATGCGCATCAGCATCGTGCCCATGTTTGCATAGCCGAGGCCGAGCGTGCGGTAGTCGTACGAACGCTGCGCGATCTCACGCGAGGGGAACTGCGCCATCAGCACGCTGATCTCGAGCGTCACCGTCCACAAACGGCACGCATCGGCGAACCGCTTCGCTTCGAATTGACCCGCCGAATCGAGGCAATTTACCAAGTTGATAGACGCCAGGTTGCAGGCGGTGTCATCTAGGAAAATGTATTCTGAACAATTGTGCACGACAACACCGTTTGCAACGAAGTGTGACGTGTCAGGCTCAGTCAGATCGAAGACGTTTTCGACTCCGCGGAACTGAAGCGAATCGAAGAAATCGCTCATCCGATCTGCGTAGGTCGACACACGCCGATTGAGTTCACGTAGCTTTGCCGCTTTCACGGAAGCCGGATGAAATCCGACCTCTTGTTCGAAAACCACGCGCGACGAGCGAGACACGCGTAACGAGTGCATCTCCTGCACAGGATACGAGGCGACGCCGCCCTTTCCGTCAGGGCACATCGAAGAAACAACGCCACCGCGCCGATTCTCGTAAATCTTCGCCTTCACGCCGAATGAAAGCAACAGCGATTGCACTTGCGATAAGAGCTCAAGTGAGCTCGAGTCAAGAGCAACATACTGCGTCTTGTCGCCATAGTCACCCACGCACCCGTCGGCGGTGAAGAGGCCGCTCAATAATGCTGCAAGCGAAGGTCTATCGAGTCGAAAGGCCTCATCGGTGAGTGCCTTTCGCTCGCTGCCGCCGTCAAGTCTCGCGAAGCGCGTAAACGTGTCCACGATCGACCGATTTGAAACTGAAACGCGCGAGCCACCGGGGCACGGCGACGTGACCGTCGTCGTCCTAGCGCTTCGCCCGTCGCGAGCGGTTCGCTGCTTCTCAAGATTCAGCGACTCTGCAACATAACCCAGAATTGGCGTCTCATCTTGGGCCATCGTGAGAATCAGGGTGCGTTCAGGCCCAACCGAACTAGAGTTCTTCGCAATGCAGCCGTCACCGACGGCAATACCGATTGAAAAGGCTACGCCGGGTTCCAGCGATTCTGAACCAAAGCCGGAACCCTGAAGAAGAAGCTCATCAGTCGCGATCAGATCCTTCGCCGCGACGTCGCCGCGATTGCGCGTCAAGACCTTGTGATCCGCCGTAACATTCAAACGATATCCAGATCGCGTCCGTAATTGATACGTTTCCTTGCGACCAGTCGGGAAAATGTTTGAAACGAAGTGCGACTTTCCATCGCTGCCGATCACAAAGGCAGATTTGCCAACAAGCTCTCCGATGCGCTGAAGGCCGTCTGCGGTGGCGACGAAGGTATCGCCCGTCACGCACGGGTTACTTGCGTTGATGCGACCGTCGGCGGGACACGTGTGCCACTCGTTGATCGTCGTGTCGAACTGGAGGCCGGGATCCGCGCATTGCCACGCGGCAATCGCGATCTGCTCCCACAGATCCGCTGCCGGAACCGATTTGGAAACACGACCATCCGTGCGCCACGTAAGATCCCAGGATTGGCCCGCATCGAGGCGCGCAAAGAATTCGTTGGGAATGCGAACGGTGTTATTCGAGTTTTGACCTGACACCGTGCCATACGCTTTCGAATCCCAGTTCGTATCGTAGGTCTCGACCTTGAGTTCTTTGTAGCCCTGGCGTGCGAAGTCGAGTGCGTACTGCACGTTGCCCTGGGGAATACCGACGGAGAGCGCGGCGCGCATCGCGGACTTCAGCTCGAGGTTCAGCGACGGATCGAGCCGCGCCGCCTCCGGAAGCGCCTCATTCGTCGCGGCCTTCATGATCGCATTGAGGTGCTTCTCGCAGACGATCGATCCCGTGACGAGATCGGCGACCTTCTGCTCTTCGCTCACCTTCCAATTGATGAACGTCTCGACATCAGGATGATCGAGGTCGAGCACGCACATCTTGGCGGCGCGACGGGTCGTGCCACCCGACTTGATCGCACCGGCCGCGCGGTCGCCGACGCGCAAGAACGACATCAGCCCTGAGCTCGTGCCGCCGCCCGAGAGCTTCTCGCCCTCGCCACGCAGATTCGAGAAGTTCGAGCCGGTGCCCGAACCAAATTTGAAGATGCGCGCCTCACGGACCCATAGGTCCATAATGCCGCCTTCGTTCACCAAGTCGTCGTTGACCGACTGGATAAAGCAGTTGTGGACGACGACGTTATTCGTGAGGAAGGAATGGCTCTCGGTCTCAATATCGTAGACGACTTCATCGGCAACGTATTCGATCTTCACGATCACTTCATCGCGAGAGGCCGCGACGTTGCGGCCCGGCATGACGAGCGCATTTGCGAGTTTTGCTTGCTTATCGCCCGACACGAACCCGATAAGGTCGGAGAAGAGCTGCCTGCCGTCAGCCCATGCAATGATGACGTGATAGTAGTCTTGGCGATCCTCGCGCGAATCATGACCGACTTGCACGCGATTGAAAATGCCGAGGTTGGACAGCAGATGCGAAACGCCCGTCGCAAGCTTCGGCGAAATCGATCCGAAAACGATATCGGCACTCTGCCGCTCTTCGCGGATGCGCACGCAGCCATCAGCTTGAAAGAGCGCACGCAAATATGCCGTAACGACATTGCGGCCGGCACGGTAGATGCTCGGCGGCACTTGCATTTCAAGCCTGCGATCGAGTAGTGAATAGTCGGCAACGAACGTCCGGAGATGCTCGCCGTAGAGGCGCTTGCGGCGGATATCGAGCGCAGGATTCATCGCTTGGACGTTGCTCTCGTGCGCGTGGGCCGTTGCAAACACGGTCTCGAGCAACGTATCGACATACCGATGCTCGTCTTCGTTAACGCTCATCGCTTCAATGGTCAAGCTACGGTTCGTGCCCGTCGCGTATTGACCGACGAACCCGTCACCCTGCAGCCAGCCGGCGAGCGCCGCTTCCGCTTCCAATATCGTATCGCCGGTCGTGGCGATCGTCGTGTCTGTCCTCTGAATTAAACGCATCCCGGGCGAAAGTTCCGAGACGGAACGCCACATGCGGCGACCCTTATGACCCTCGCACGTCAACACGAGATGGTCGGCCGTCGCTTCGATGAAATTGCCGTTGGTCAGCGTGATGCGGTAGACGGACTTGATCCCGTTATCCTTGACCGCCACGACGCGCGTCGTGCCCTTCTCATCGTGAACGGGAAGGCCAACGAGATTCTTCGCGACGATGTCGCCGATCGGAATCGGACCATCGGGCGTCGTGACCAGAGCGCGGTACGGGAGGCACGCATGCGGGGCCGGATGCTCGTACGCGCTGGTCGACGTTTTCAGCTCGCCCGTCTTGGGGTCGACGAAGCTGTGGCCTTGCGCGGGGCCCGCGATGCCGTACGCCCAGTGCAGGCCGGTGTTGAACCACTGCGGGGAGTTCGGGGCGCCGATCTGCCGCGCGAGCATCGCGCACATCTCGTCGTAGTAGGCGCGCGCGTCGTGCTCGGTGTCGAAGTAGCCATGCTTGAAGCCCCAGTACGTCCACGTGCCGGCGAGGCGGTGGAAGACCTGACGCGCGTCGGTCTCCGGTCCGAACGTCGCGCCGTCCGCGGGCTCCGAGCGCCAGAGCCACTCGGGCACACCCGGCTCCTCGACCTTCACGAGGTCGCTCGGCACGCCGGCCTAACGGAAATACTTCTGCGCGATGATGTCCGTCGCGACTTGACTCCAGCCGGCCGGGATCCCGATGTCCTTCGCCTCGAACACCATCGAGCCGTTGGTATTGACGATACGGGACGTGCGCGGTTCGAAGGTGACGCCGGCGTACGGATCGCCGAGCACCGAGTACGTGCGGGTGAATTTCATTCGGGCGGACCTCAGCAGCGAAGGCGGAGAAGGGCGGAAGGGAAGAAGAGTATCGAACATACGTTCGATTTCGTCAAGCCGCACGGTCGTCGGAGAGACGAAGAAGACTAGGGGCGAGAGAAACGGCGGGCACAATATATTGTGGCTGGACGTCCCGAGCACCTACTAGATGCTGTGAGTCGGGCGACGTGTGGACCCCTTGGGCATAAGCGCAGAAAGTTGTTCATCGTTCGCTCGCGGCGGCGAATTGCTCGGCGGGCGGGGTGGGCGGGGTGTGGACGGAATCGGGGATAGGGTGGATAGATTCCGGCCCGACGCCTTCGCGGCGACGCTCGCAGACGTCGATCGGACCGCGCTCTGGAGCGCCGGAATCCGCGGCATCGTGCTCGACCTCGACAACACGTGCTGCGCGTATCACCAACCCGAGCTCGCGCCCGGCGTCGCTGCTTGGGTGCGCGCCGCGCGAGCCGAGGGCTTCGCGATGGTGCTCCTGTCGAACAACTTCGCCGAGCGCGTCGCCGCGGTGGCCGCGCAACTCGACGTTCCGGCGGTGCCGAACGCGCTCAAACCGCTGCCGTTCGGCTTTCTGCGCGCCGTGCGGATGCTCGGCACGCCACGGCAGGCGACGGTCGTGATCGGTGATCAGCTCTTCACCGACGTGCTCGGCGCGAAAGTGCTCGGCTATCGCACGGTGTTGACCGAGCCGCTCGTTCCGGTCGATTTTCCGCTCACGCGCGTGCTGCGCTTCCTCGAGCGCGTGATCTTCGCGCGCGGTGCCGCGAAGCGCGAGTAGCGCCCCAGCCGTCCGGCGAAGACGGACGGGGTGAAGATGATCGAGCCGCCCCGCCGCGCCGCGCACGACACCGGCCCGCCGCCGGCGCTGTTGGAATTCATGACGCAGCGGTGGGCGGGTCCGTCGGGCCGTACGCCGACGCTCGCGGGGCGCGAACGGTTCGCCGCGCGCCGCGCCGGCATCTCGCGCCTCTTTCCGGGTGAGCTGCTGGTGGTGCCGACCGGCCGCGAGAAAGTCCGGGCGAACGACACGAATTTCCGCTTCCGGCCCGGCACCGACTGCTACTACCTCACCGGCATCACCGAACCCGACGTGGTGCTCGTGCTCGCGCCCGACGGCGAGGGTCATCGCGCGATCGTCTACGCGCACCCGAACCCCGGCAAGACCAGCAGTCTGTTCTTCACCGATCGCGTGCGCGGCGAACTCTGGGTCGGGCCGTGGCCCGGCCTACCCGAGATCGCCCAACGCTACGGCGTCGAGGCGGAGCCGATCGATACGCTGCCCGACGCGCTGGCAGCGGCCGGCACGACGCCGATCCGCGTGCTGCGCGGGCTCGACGCGGAGGTCGACGGCCTCGTCGCGCCCACCGACGAACGCGAGCGGGCATTCGCGGCCGCCCTCTCCGAGGCGCGCCTGATCAAGGACGATCTCGAGATCGCCGAGCTGCGCGCCGCGATCGCCTCGACGAAGCGCGGCTTCGACGACGTCGTGCGGGCGCTGCCGACCGCGGTCACCGAGCGCGTCGTGGAAGGCGTGTTCGGACTGCGTGCCCGCGTCGAGGGCAACGACGTCGGTTACGGCACGATCGCGGCCTCGGGACCCGATGCGTGCACGCTGCACTGGGTGCGCAACGACCGCCGCATCGGCGCCGACGATCTGCTCTTGCTCGACGCCGGCGTCGAGGGCGTCTCGCTCTACACCGCCGACGTCACGCGCACGATTCCGGTCTCCGGTACGTTCACGCCCGAACAGCGCGAGGTCTACACGCTGGTGTGGGAAGCGCAGCGCGCGGCGTTCGCGGAATGCAAGCCGGGCAACGATTTTCTCGAGCCCAATCGCGCCGCGATGATGGTGCTCGCGCACGGCCTCGAGCGGCTCGGCATCCTGGAATCAGCCGAGGACGCACTGCGCGACGAGCATCAATTCTACAAGCGCTACTCTTTGCACGGCGTGAGTCACATGCTCGGGCTCGACGTGCACGATTGCGCCGCGGCGCGCGCGGAGACGTATCGCTTCGGCGCGCTGGCAGCGGGCATGGTGCTCACGGTCGAGCCGGGGCTCTACTTCCAACTCGACGACCTCACGGTGCCCGAACGCTACCGCGGCATCGGCGTGCGCATCGAAGACGACGTCGTCATCACGGCCGGCGGTCACGAGAACCTCAGCGCCGCGTTCCCGAGCGAGCCCGGCGCCGTGGAAGCGTGGGTGCGCGACCTGCGCGGAACGGCCCCGGAAGCCTGGGTCATTCCCGACTGATGGCCGGCATGTGCAAACCAGGCGCCGTGGCGAAGGTTACGGTCAACGTGAAGACTGATTTCAAGGTGCAATCATAGCGCGCCCCGCACGCCGGCCGGCGAAGCGGCGCAAACCCGCCGCCCAGCGCGTCGAACGCGTGGACGAATCGGCCAAGCAGCCGATGATCGAGATGTTCGGGACGATCAAACAGGTCTACCCGAGCACGACGTTCGGCGTCGAGCTGGAAAACGGCCACGAAGTGCTGGCGCACATCGCCGGCCGCCTGCGCCGGCACCACATCAAGTTGCTGCTCGGCGACCGCGTCGAACTCGAGATCTCGCCCTACGATCTCACCAAGGGCCGGATCATCTACCGCTATCGCGCGGGCGAAGCGCGGCGCTCCTCGTCGCAACCGGCCTAACGAGCGCCCCTCGCGTAAGCCGCCCGCCCGTTGTGGGAACACGACGGGCATGCAGGACCAGCACGAACGCGCCGTTGCGATCCCGAGCTCCTACGGTGCTCCCGGATCCGGCCCCGGCGTCCCGGACATCAACGACACGATCGAGTCGGAGAACCTGAACGCACCCGCGCCCAACGCGGGCGTAGCGCGTCCGGGATTCGACGATGCCCACGACACGCCGGAGGAATCCGCATGACGCGGGCCTTTGCCGCGCTCGCGTTCGCGGCGCTCGCTGCAACGCCGCTCGCCGCCGACGCGCAACCGCCGCACCCGAAGCCGACCCCGGCGATCAAGCATACGCAGCGCATGATCGACACCGCGAAGCAGAAGCAGACGCACGCGCAGATGGCGACCAAGAAGATGCCGAGCCAGCGCGTCGGCTCGGGCGGTGCGCATCCCGATAGCGAAGTGCCGAACAACCCGGGCGAAAACTCGAGCAA
>Ga0116230_10006179_pt1 | contig 11789 bp, 7 predicted proteins | sample S1TSphfallax_3_FD_88678 | JGI IMG/M metagenome (GOLD analysis project Ga0116230, IMG submission 88678) | Host-associated microbial communities from peat moss isolated from Minnesota, USA - S1T2_Fd - Sphagnum fallax MG | ecosystem: Host-associated > Plants > Peat moss > Unclassified | place: USA...
TTCTCATTGTCTCCTCTTGTTTATCCTCTAATTCTGATACTTTGATGATGGCTCTGCATTCCAAGGCAGTGATATGGACTTTGAAAGCCTTAGCATTATTATCCCTGAGCTTAAGTTCTGACACACATTCAAGGTGGACAGCAGCCATTGTGGGTTCTGTAGTCAGAATTGCTTAGCTTTACCCTATGATCTAAGTAATGCCTTTTGGAAGGTGAATGGCTGTAAATGATTCCTGTTTCATTCTAGTTTTTTCCTTCAAACTAGAAGGACCCTTGCAATCAACCCTTGCCATTGCATTTTACCCTGTTTTGATTGTGTGTTTAATCCTTTTGTCCTAATGCTTGCAATAATGCAAGTTTTTATCCATTCTTGTATTCATTTCCTTGACTTTTTAAAGTCATAATATACAATTTTGCAAATCTATTTAGGCAGATTTGATTGGAACATATCTCAAGCCCATGCACATTCTTTTTTTAGTAGTTGCATATTCATAAGCCCTTAAAAAGAAAGCATATCCAAAACATGGGCCTTGAAAGCTTTTTGTCACACCCAAAACTTCACAACTAACAACTGACTTTAAAACGATTGTCATGAATTTCAAATGTGATGCTTTGTCTTGAACATAACCAAGGATTTTCTTTACATCTTGGTGTTGTCCTAAAAGCAAGGATCCTTGCTTTTAGAACAATATGTGAGCATAATTATATTATTAAGCGTTCCAACCATATACTTTCAACAAATTGAATAGGCAAATAATTTTTAACAATAAGAAGGCCTCGAATCTTCAAGAACTCTTTCTAGTGTTCATTATCATTTTGTAAAGATTTATGGCCCTAGAAAGTTAGAGATTGTATTCCCATGAATTTAGGCCTTTTCTTTGCAAGTTGTTTTACCATTGGAATTTTCAGGGTATTCATTTCTTCTTAAATTGTTTTTGCAATTAATCCATGGTTTGCATTCACATGTTATTTCAATGCATTATTTCGTTACTCTTGAAACATGAAACTAACCCTTTTCTCAACCTTGTTCTTTGTTTGAATATTGCAAAAGCTATGGGTCTATTATAACACAAAATACAACTCATGATTGTAGCACCTTGACATCAACTTTTGACTCATCATTGACACAAAAAATACCCAAGTTGGAGATTTATCTTTTTGGGGGCTCTCCAACTTGCTTTTTTGTTCATGCAATTTTTGCATCGTTAATTATATTGAATTGTTATTTTCTAATTAAAAACTTGGCAATGTTTCAAACCTTTCATCTTCATTCCTCTCCTCCATTGGTCTTTCATTCCCATTTATAAAAATATCACATCCCTCATTTACAAGACATGGCTCCATGTTTTTAGGGTGTGGTAATAAACCAAGGTTGAAAAGCCAAACAATTACATTATTTCCAATTTTGTAAATTATGTTTATGTTTTTCAATTTTATACGGTTTATGGAATTTAAACAATGCAACAAAGGAAGTATTTACAAAACAATTACAAGTATGATGTATGTTGCATATAATTCATGTCAATGCAGAAAATGTAAATGCAAAGCGTCTCACAAAATGTGCTTAAGATATGTGGATGAAAAGCTAAAAGAACTTTCATTTCAAGCTTTCAAGCAAAATTTGTACATTGCAAGGTTTTTTTGCACAAAAAAATTGAAACAAACAAACATAACATTGAAATATTGCACAAAACATAGAAAGAATAGAGAAACATGAAAAAACACACAATAAACCAAGAAACAACATACATTAAAAAAAACACAAACTGAAGTAAAAATAAAACCAATGTTGGGAAAAGAATTGAAAACATACATGAATTGCAAATGTTGATGATAAAGCTTGCAAGAACCGAAAAACTTTAACCTCCCTCCAACACAAGTCCAACTTGCACAATAAGGCAAAAGGTAATACCATGACAAAAGGGTCCAAATGACATTTAATGAGCCAATATGTTTACTTTGCACTTAGGACTATTGACATTTTCAAGATCTTTTTGTCAAAAAAACATTTTTTCATAAAGAGGAATTTTCAAATGTAATATTTTGAAACTTGTTATTTATTGTATTTATGGTTGCCCAATATGTCATTTTAAAAAAAATTGATTTTGAATAAATATAATTTTTTTAAAGTGTACATATTTTGCCAAATTTTATGTTTTTAAAAAACGCATTATCACAATTTCAAATCATACCAAAACATGTTAACATTTTTCAGTTTAGTTTCTTATATTGTAAGCTACAACTTCTTTTTTAAACAACATATACATTGTTTCATAATTTTGTTGTAAAATATTCATGAACTTTAAACAAACCTTACATTTTGAATAACAAAAAATTGAAAAATATGAAAATTTGAGTGTTTTTTGCATGTGTGTAATAGTACCTTATTATTACAAAAAAATTAAGGATTAAAAAAATTATATAATGAAGATTAAAAGGTCCTTTGTGAAAGTAATGTTATTGAATGAAGTTCTTAAACATCATTTGTTCAAACCAAACCTTAATATTGGAAGATTTCATGACTCATTTTAGAGTTTTCAATATTTATATTATTCAATAAGCACAAATTTCCATGATTAACATGCCATTAAAATGGCACCACATAGGGTTATGTAACAAGAATTGTAAAAACAATGATGTGTTGATGAGGATTTTGGCTTGTTTGTATTCATCCACCCTTAGAAGGTGGAAACCACTAACAACAAAAAAAAAAGGTTTCAATGGTGGTACATAGAGATGCCATGAAAAAACACCATGTGCAACACCTACAACAACCAAAAGTAGTTAAAGAATGCTAAAAGCCCATGTGCAACATTCATAATAACACCTACAATAATTGAAAGCACCTAGGTAGTGCTAGAAACTCACAAGCAATGTTCATAATAACACTTACAATAATCAAAACTACCCAAGTGGCATTGAAAGCCTATGAACAACACCCACAATAGTTCATGTAGCAACCATGAGCAACAATAGAAGCCCACAAGTAGCATCTTAAACACTTGAGTGACATCTTTAATACATGAAGACTATTTACAACAACAAAAAAAACCAACAAAGCACATGAACATCACCTACAACAAAAAGAAAAAAGAAAAAAAAGGGAGCAAAAGCAAGCAAAGAAAAAGACAAAAACAAGAACAAAGCAAGAAAATAAAACCTTCCAATTAGAAAAGCTCTATAACAAAAATGAAGAATGAATTGTAAGTGCATACAACAATAATATAAGAAAGCGGAAAAAATGACAAAGAAGAAGCAACTAAGCTTTTTATCTCTAGTTGCCAATGTAAAAAAAAAGAAACCTCTTTCATTAGCTACCTAATTTAAACCTTAAACCTTAATCCTAAATGGTAGCCTATAACTTTAACTCTAGACTCCCCCTTAAGAACCAAATTGCCTTTAAAAACCAAACTCAAAGGATTATCCATATAACCTTTATAAGTATCACATTAATTTTTTTTCGCATGAGAACCTAGTTCTTTATGAATTGGTTCTCTCAATTTTGATACCTTGTTTTCCAAGTATCAACTCTAGTAACGTTGTGTATGACATTTAGTCAATTTCTTTCCAAATAACTAGTTGATACTCGGTTTGAGGTTAAACGACAACTTATACCCACTCAACATTAGTAAGACCCAACCAATCACAAGAGGGTATATTGTAACACATGTTGGATTTATACAAGGGAGGAATTGGGTAGGAAGGGTACAATGCTCAAGTTTTGATTGTGTTATAGTCAACACTACTTAAATTTTAATTACATTTTAAATTTTTAGCTCTCTTCCTATGTCTAGCAATAGCAAGATGGTGTAAAGTCATATGGTGTCAAACTTTGACATGGTTCATTATGTGTGGTTTCTTGACTCTGCCTTCTACTAGTCCATAGGAGGTTGTAATAACAAAAAAAATGTTTAGTGCTTTGAATCAACGTTGAAATGTTTGATAATGACTTGGGCAACATCCACATGCCTTCAAATGGTGCCAACCAAAATGTTAGATCTTGTCATATGCCACACCATTGAGCTTAAAAAACTTGTCACAATTCACCCATCATCTTTATTTTAAATCCAACAATTGGTTCATTTGTTTGATGTCTCTTTTCAGAGATCTCAAAGTTTTTTCATGATTTGGGTGATGAGAATGTTAAAAAACCTCCAAAAGTCTCAAGGTGCTTAGGGGTTAAATAGAGTTGGTAGGTCCTTTAATTGGCAATGTTAAGTCTAAGGATTTAGGCTCTTGAGTTCTTGGGACCCAAAATTGAACCAACATCACTTTTGGTGAAACCACATAAGAATCAAACCATGGAATTAGCCTTTTGCTAACATTAAAATAAAAACCAAGATTGTGAAAAAACAACCTTTGAAAATAGGTCAAATCTTTTAGTTAGACAAGCAAGTTGGGCATGAATTTTACTAGTAAGTGATTGATTTCGATAGAATCAATAATTTTAATTTGCCATAAAAATCTATACTTGTACAATTTCCAATCTTGGGGAATGTGTAATGTATACATGAAATTGGAGTTGGTTTTCAAACTAAGCTTGGAGATTCTTGAATTTGAAAATAAAAATGTGCCAAAAGTGCCAAAATAAAAAAATGTTTTCTGAAAAGAAAATTGTTGTCTAAATATTGTATTCCTTGATCAGATTTTGCAACAAATTGCTGAATAATTAATTAAATCTTAAATCTTAATTGAAACACTTGGTTTTTTAATTCTGATTTTTTTGGCAAGTAATGGTTATAGTAAATAACAAACACACTTTTTTTTAATTTATGGGATAGGCTAGTGTGTTTAGATTGTTTCAATCTTAAATTCTTGAACTTTAAGGTTTGTGGTTCAGACCTAACAATAGAAATCTTGCAAATTCTTAATTTTATAAAAACTTCGACAAAATAATTTCAAAAATTTCAAAAACTCAACAAAAAAAAACATTAAGTTATGCTGAAAGTATTCAACTACTATAGTACACAATGTGTAACGGTGTCAATGACCCTACATGAACCAATGAACCTAAGGTCTCCAACTATGTAGATTTGAGGTGAGCTATTACCATCCCATCCCGCCCTCCCAATTGCCTAACTAAGACTAGAAACGACTTTTCTACATATAGGGTAAACACACCTATGGTAGAACACTTAGTGTTTTAGTGGTCGCCAAAATGTAAGGGAGTGCTACTTTCATTTTGGTGACTAAAAACAAAATGTGCCCTTGATGTGGGTGCACCTGTTGCAATTTAAATTGTCGAAAATAGAATAATATGAATGAGATATGGCGGTTTGAAGAGAGAGAGGTCAAAAATCAAAAATAAAAAAGTTTAGAACATATGGTAGCCTATGGGTGACAACTTTTTCGCCCATGTATAAACAATTTCCAATGTATGATGGTTTGCTACCTATTGTTTTCAATTCATAAATGAAAAGCGTCCAAACAATTATCCTTTGAACGATCATTTTACAACCCATGTTCAAGATCCTCCCAAGAAAAAGATAAAAGATCCAATAGCCATAAGCATAGCCAAGTTCAATTTAGGGTTTAAAATTGCATGCACTTGTGAGCAATGCAAAATTGTGGATGGTAGTGGTTTTTTAATTTAATGTTGTCATGTAACTAAAGGTGGCGTTGCATTCCAAATATAATTTAGCCAAATTTGGCAATTAAAAAATATGAAAATAAAGATTTTGGAGCCTTCTTCTATACTTTTCACAACTTATTAGGCATTAGTGTGGTAATTGGTGACATTTAACTTTTAAATTATTTTTTTTTGACATTTGGCTACTTAAACACCCAAATTTTGCCATTTTGAAATAAGAATTTGACGGTTGGCAAAATTTCAGAAAAAAAAGAAAGAAAAGTCATTGGTGGACAGTCTTCATGAAGCTTGATGCTTCTAGCCTACTTTTGGGGAAAAAAATCTCCCCACAACCTCCTTTCCAGTCTTTGTGATCTAGGCTACTTTGGAAAAAAAAAATTATCCCCACAACCTTTCCAATCTCTATGATATGATCTACTTTCGAAAAAAATATTCTCCCCATAACCTCCTTTCTAGTCTTTATGATGATCTCCTCCAGCAAAGCCATGAGCTCCTCCTCCTTCAAATTATGGGATGATGTTCCTCTTTCTCCAAGTTAGAGATGTTCTTGCTCCTCTTGCTAATGTTTTTTTAAAGAAATAATCAAAGTCATGATAGATCTCTTGCTTGTGCTTCTTGTCAATGCAAATGCTTCAAGTTGTGACAGGTGAAAACACATTACAGGGTGGTAAAAAATGTTGTCACATTGTATTTTTTTTAGGGGTGTCCATGTTTGAACTTCAACTGTGGTAATTTTGGAACATAATTTTCCATACTTTTTGCATAATATGGTAGACCATAACATAAAGAATTCAATCAAAAGATTATTTTTTTTCAATTTATATTCTGTGATTCCAAAATATATTTGTGGCAAAAAAATGTACATGATTGTGTATTAAAAAATGAAAATATACTCCAAAAATAATTGAAATGACTTTAATTTTATGAAAATTTGAGTATCTAGTAAACATTGTGGTTCCATATGATTGGAAAAAGTTTGTGAGTCATGTGAAGAGTTTGATAATTATCATATCAACAATGAATGTTTTTGGGGGCGATGATCATAAGTATGTGGTAAATTAACATTTTGACAAACTATTATTTTCAAATGGAAGATGACAAGATATGTAAGGTGGTTCAATTTTTAAATTTTTATTTCAAACATTTTTTGGTTAACTAATTCAAACCCAAACCTAGTGCAATATTGTATTACATATACCATAAATATACTTGTTATTCATTGAATTTAATCTTAAATTCTTTTTCAAATAATATTAAATATCATTAACTTTGTGAAAATCAAAATATCAAGCCCAAGCACAAAAAATGAAACCCTAAATTAAATGCAACACATTTTGTAAAAATATACATTACATACATGTCGTGAAAGTGCCCAAAATGAGTAACCTTTATTCAAATGCTTGGGGTGATTAATATATCCTTAAATCTAGTAATTGGAACTTGGATCTAAATTAACAACTTCATTATGAAAATAACTATGTGTTTATTATTGATAAAATATTCATTTGTTACTAATAATGGACTTTTGAAATTAAAATATATGGATTGGTTGTATGACTAGAACATCACAAAATGGAACATATATATTGATTCATATTCCAAATTTATTATTGGGACTCAACATATAATGTAATACAAGATGATAAACTCATATGAATAATTTTTTCTCGAAAACCTTAATCATTTATTAGTTAGGGACTTTTGAATGGTAAAAAATTGACCATATTTTCATAAGTCCATATGAGTTACAATTTTTGTTTTTATTTCAAAAAAATTTGTTCCAAAAACATATTTCTTGAAAGTTTTAGATGGGGCATTATTTTTTTGGATTTTATGGGTTTTTATTTTAGGACAAGTAAAAAAATGACATCAATTACATTAAATACCATTTTTCACATAGATTTGGGAAGGTTTTTAGGTGATTGAACATAAATTATTCAAATATTTATTTTTAAAAAAAAAGTAATAACCTTGTCCATTTGAATCATTTTAAATAATCTTGTATGGATTTATAAGGAGTGTATTTTTTGCCGTTTTTCAGCCAATGTACCATGCATTCACCCTATAATATGCATTCGCCTTTATGTTTTTTTTATTAATGTTGCTTAACAGTCCAGTTATTCCAAAGCCATGATGCTCCTCTTGGTCCTTTTTTTTGGTAGTCTAGTTGTTCTAGAGCCATGATGTTCATATTTTTCAAACTTTTCAAGATGTTTTCTTGTTCATGTTTTCCTTGATGCTCTTATTGCTTGTGACTTTCATCATGCCCCTTCTTTCTTTTGCTTTTATGTGATGTTTTTGTTCCTTTTACTAGTAGTTTGGTGGCTCCAAACAATGATGTTCCTTTCGCTTATGCTTCTTGGCAACCCAATTGTTCTAATTTGTGATATTTTCTTACTTGTGCTTCTTGTAAACCTAGTTGCTATAAGTTGTGATGTTCCTACTCCTTTTAGTGTTAGTTTAGTGGTTCCAAACCATGATGCTCTTCTTGCTTATGCTTCCTATTAGCCCAGTTCCTCTAAGTTGTGATGTCCCTTTTGTTTTTGTTTTTACATGATGTTCATGCTCCTCTTATTGGCAATCCAATGGCTCCAAGCCATGATGTTCTTATTTGTGCTTCCTAGCAACCTAGTCACTTTAAGTTGTGATGATCCTCTTTCTTGTGATTTTTGTCATGCTCTTCTTTTTAGTATTCCAATGGCTTCAAGCCATGATGCTCTTCTTGTTCATGCTTCTTGGTGGTCTAGTTGCTCCAAGATGTGATGCTCCTCTTGCTCATGCTTCTTGGTAGTCTAGTTGCTCCAAGATGTGATGCTCCTCTTGCTCATGCTTCTTGGTGATAGTTGTTATAGGCTCGTGATACTTGATTGTTATTTTTTTCCATGATGTTATTATTTTTCATGTCTTTTTTTGTGGTGCTCTTGAATTAATGATTTTTGCTTATCAAAATCATAGCAGTTGTGATCCTCTCCCTTTCCCCCCCACTTCATGTTCATTCAATTATGAACTTAGTGGGTGTAAATGTGCTAAAACATGCCCATTTGTTTGCTGTTTTTCCGTTGCTACATGTCTAGCACCCCGTTGCGCCTTTGTTGTGAATCCAAGGTTTAGACCCCAATATCCCAATGGGTGTGCAAGCTAGCCCATTTGGAATTTTTTATGGAGGGTGTTTTTTGCATTTTTGATTACTATTGTAATCCAAGTTGTATCAAATTAGGCCTTTGCACGTTGATTGGTTACTCGTTATTTTGCTTACAGTGTTGCAACCACCACATCTATTGCTTTTCTAGCTTTATTTTTTTCTCTCTCCCTTCATTTTGCTTTATTGTGTTCTTTTGTTGTTATTTTGTCAATTGTTTTTATTTGCAAGATCCCCAAATATTCAATAGAGGTCATTACATGTGATCTAACGTAATTCACTAATGGATCTCTACCTTGTGTAGGTCTTGTAGAATGACAAAGTAGGGCTAGTAGGTTATGCAATTGCATTGCCTCTTGAGTGAAGTTTGCCAAGGTGGGAACATCTCTCTGTTGAATTACTTCAACTATGTTGATTGCTTCTTCAACTACTTTAATTGGACTTCAAGGCCTTTGCATGTAGTATTGATGTTCCCTTTGTTGTGTAGTTATAAGATCATTTGAGGCCTCTATTGCAAAGCCTAGATTTGTTATGTTAAGTAGTTTTGCAATAGCTCTATGTTCTTAACCATTTTCACCAACTTGGTCACATGATATGTAATCCTCTTTTCATTTCTTGATGTTGATTCATGTTGTTGTGTAAATGGTTAAAGGTGTTGTACGATTGTCCATTGCTGTAAGGTTAAATGGCCATATTTTAGTAACCCTAAAACTAGACCTAATGTTTTGTAGTGTCAAGGATTAGTCCAAGGTTTTATCCACCGAATCAACAAGTGTAATTTTGTCTGGTTCTTAGTATTTGTTTTTATCCATAGCTACATCCTTTTCTTTTTTAGATGCAATTTTGAATGGTTTAAAACATGAAACATCAAGGGGCTAGAATGCATGTGAGGTGTGTGAAGGTAGGGTTATCATATCTAAACCAAGAGCCATTGCTTGTTCTAGATCTTTTAGTGTAACATGTGATCCGTGACCATGTATAATTAATAAATGATGATTGGTTTGGGAGATCCCACTTGGAACATAATCTTTGAAAAATGAGAAGAATTATTTGAAGAGAAAACTTGTCATCCATGCCTTTGTTTGCATTGCCATACATGTTTTTTTGGTTTGCATTGTTTGATGTAATTGTTGCATAATTTTTCTCCTTTGAATATGTAGAACTTTGGTAGAACTGACCCAACATCAATGACAACACAATTTACCATTAACCACTTTCAAAACTTGGGTATGGTGCTATAAATTGTTTATGAACCCCTTTTGGCCAAAACCCTAGCTCTTGCTTGCCTACCTACCTAAATCCATGTTTCATCCAAGTTCCAAATGTGGTCTGGCTTCTACTTGTGTTGTTGGTAAAAGGTTACCAAGTTGGAGTATAATGATTTATAGGAATTAGCAACGAGTCCTTGTGTTTTTAAGATTTTTAATCCTTCTTACTTGTTTAATGTTTTGTTAGGATGCTTTTATTGGAACCATTTCCACTAATAATTTCTTGGAACACCATCCTTGAATGGTGTTGGTTTTATTTGTGTGAATTCTGCAACCTTCAACTTCAACTATTTTATGGTGATGCACAACCCACATTTTTGCATAACTAAATGTCCATTCATTTATGGCTTTGTATTCTTCTTTTGTTAATACACTTGTTGGTCCCATTTTCAACTCCTTGTTTTACCATTCAAATGATTAGATAGGGAAGTAAGCGGTATCCCCCATAACTTGTTTGTTTTTTGTTGGGAGTGGGTCCTTGCTTCAACAACCTCCATTGCTTCTTCAATAACTTGATTAGTCCATGTTGATCTCTTTGTTTTGGTGGATGCTTTATTTGGATTTGGCATTTGTGTGTGGTGTGTTTGATGTAAGTGTTTGTCGTATCGTTATAGTAGGTACAATTTTTGGCAATTGGTTTTCTTTATATGTTGCTTGGTCCAAGAAAGTGGATCGACGCCTCTAAGGGACAACGGACATCATTTTGAGCTAGCCCCTCCTAGACCAAGGATCCAACTAGAAGAGGCTATGTAGTCCTTTCCCACTAAAGGTATGCCCTTATTCTTTTTGTAATCACCCCAAGATCACACAAAGTTTGCTAAGTCAAGGTAGGTCTCAAAAACATATGCTTCAAGTTCACCCCTTGAGATCATGAATTCATAAAGCCCTAAAATTTTTTCCCACACTAAATCCTTGTCTTTAATTTTTATGTAGGTTGTCAAGATAAATTTATATGTGCATTTCACCCATGCAATTTGGTATCTTGGCTTCATAGGCCTTGGATCTCTAACATTAGACCTAACAGACTTTTGTATCCTTTGAAAATACAAGTATTAAATTTATTTTTTTGGAAAATCTATCAAAGGTTTGAAAAGATGTTTCTAGTGGAACTAGAATTGAAATGTGCAAGTGCTTCTCTACTTCCTCCTTGTTTCATGCTTCCCTTCCTCTTTTTCTACCATGATTGTTGGTAAATTTTTTAGAAAGTGAGTAAACATTGAAAGCTTCTGATCTACCTTTCCTTCCCCCCTTAGATTTACTTGAGATGCATGTTGCTCTACCTTGATTGATGGAAATTGAATTCTAGATGATAATTCTTGACTATCCTTTTTTACTTTCACCTTATCGTTTCCTTGACCTAATGTGATCCCATAACTTGAACATAGACCCTTTGATCCTTGTCTCAAAAATATTGCATTAGGAGAAAGGAGCTCTAAGAAATGTTGCAACTCCTCTTCCAAATTGCTTGGTAGCTTTGACATTCTTAGCTTATAATGAGCTTGGTGAGAATGAAAGTGAAACTCCCAACCCTAAACCTTGCTCCGAATGTTTTTTTTGGGTTTTGGCGCCAAGTTTGTATGGGGCGCCAAAGTGCGCCCATTGATGGGTGTAAATCACCATAATGTGCTAGGGCTGCTCTAACAAAATTTAATTGTTTTGGGAACATGTGATTGGAACATTAAACCATAATCTAACAACTATTGGTTCCTTCCATTATTTTCTTACTATGAACCCTAAAGAACCTTATAACCAAACACAATATTCCTTGCGATGTTTCATTGTTGAAACCCCAA
>Ga0116230_10006180_pt1 | contig 11788 bp, 6 predicted proteins | sample S1TSphfallax_3_FD_88678 | JGI IMG/M metagenome (GOLD analysis project Ga0116230, IMG submission 88678) | Host-associated microbial communities from peat moss isolated from Minnesota, USA - S1T2_Fd - Sphagnum fallax MG | ecosystem: Host-associated > Plants > Peat moss > Unclassified | place: USA...
ATCGCGGCGACGGCGATCCCCGCTCCGACGAGACCGACGAGCGCGCCCGGAATGCGCGGGCTCACGCGCTCTGCGACGAGCGCGAGCGCGAGCACGCCGCACCCGATCGCGAGCGTTGCGAGATGCGTCTGCGGAAGCGCGCGCACGATCGCCGCAAGCCGGGTCGCCGTATCCCCGCTCGCCGCGCCGACCCCGAGCACCAGCGGCAGTTGTCCGATCGCGATATGCGCCGCGATGCCCGCGAGAAACCCCGTCGTAACCGGGATCGAAAGCAGATCCGCAAGCCAACCGGCGCGCAGAACGCCCGCGAGGATCAGCGCGATGCCCGCGACGATCGCAACGGCGGCGACAAACACCGCATAGTTCGGCTGCTTACCAACTGCGAGTGCCGCGATCGCACCCGCAAAGATCGGCGCGATGGTCGAATCCGCCCCTACCGAAAGAAAACGGTTGCGGCCGACCATCGCAAACGCGAGCGAGCCCGCAGCGAACGCATAGAGGCCCGCTTGCGGCGGCATTTCCGCCAGACGGGCCGTCGCAATCTGTTCGGGGATCGCGATCGCCGCGAGCATGAGACCCGCGATCGCGTCGTTCGGAAGCCACGCGGGCGAGAACCCGCGCAGCGACGCAAACACCTCCGGAAAGCGCGCGCCGCGCGTGGGGACGTTAGCCAGGCGGCAGCACCGGCTTATGATCGGGATACGGCGGCTGCGGGAACGTTGGGATCGGATGCTCGCGCAACTGGCGCAGCGCCTCGGCGACGCCCGCTTCGAGCTGCGGATCGTGGCCTTCGCGCACGAGCTTGGGATCCTGCATCACCTCGATGTCGGGTGAAATGCCGTGATTTTCGACTTCCCATTGACCGTGCAAGCCGCCGATCGCGACGCGCGGCGCGGTCACCGAACCGCCGTCGATCAGCGGCGGATACCCACCGATGCCGACGAGCCCGCCCCACGTGCGCACGCCCACGAGCGTGCCCACGTGCTCGCGATGGAAATACCACGGCAGCGCGTCGCCGCCCGAACCCGAGTACTGATTGATCAGCATCACCTTGGGTCCGAAGATCGCGAGCGGCGGATCGATCTCGAGCTTGCCGTCGCGTTCTCTGACGACGCTCACGGGCTTACGCGCGAGGTAATCGACGATGTAGTCGGCGAGTTGGCCGCCGTGATTGGAGCGTTCGTCGACGATGACGCCCTGTTTCCCGACCGCGGCGAAGAAGTAGCGATTGAAATTCGTAAAACCGCCGTACTCGGTATCGGGCAGGTAGACGTAGCCGAGTTTGCCGCCGCTGAGTTCGTCGACTTTGCGCCGATTATCGTCGATCCACTCGTCGTTGCGTAACGAAAATTCGTTCGCGAGCGGAACGACCGTCACGTCGTGCCCGCCCGCGCCGCTGGGTTGCGAGGAGACGGTGACGATCGTTTGTTTTCCGGCCGTCTCTTCGAACGCGCCGTAGAGGTCGTCCGATCCCGCGATGTGGTGGCCGTTGACCGCGATGAGGTAATCGCCGACGGAGACGTTGACGCCCGGGCCGACGAGCGGCGCTTTCACCGCGGGATCCCAGTTCTGCCCGTGATAAATTTTCGTGAACCGGTAGCGTCCGTTCTCGACCGCGTAATCCGCACCGAGCAAACCGACGTTAATGTGCGGCGTCGCCGGCTGCGTGCCGCCGGAGACGAACATGTGCCCGACCGAGAGATAGCTGAGCATCTCGCGGAATAAGAAGTTGAGATCGCTACGCGAACGCACGCCCGCGAGGAACGGTTCGAAGCGTTTCTCGGCCGCTCGCAGGTCGAGCCCATGGTAGTGCGGATCGTAAAAGAAATCGCGTTCGATGCGCCAGACTTCGTGGTACATCTGCTTCCACTCCGCAGGCGGATCGACGTAGACTTCCATCGCGCCCGTATCGAGTGCGGTGGCATTGCCCGGACCGACCGGACGCGCGGTCTCGGCGACGGACCAGCGCGGCCCCTGCGCGTAGAGAATCTTTTCGCCGTTCGCGCTGATGACGACGCCGTTGACGTCGGAAACGACGGGCGTCGACTTGAGCGTCGCGATGTCGAATTTCTCAACCGATAGCGGCGTCGGGCCTTCCGTGTTGCTGGCGATGGGTGCTTGCGTCACGAAGAGTTCGCCCGCTTTGCCCGCAGCCAGCCCAACGGTATTGGCTTCTTCAATCGGCAGCGCGACGACGCGCTGCTGGAGTCCGTCGAAATCGATCGCGACCGGCGCGGGCTTTTTGACGCTCGACGTCTTCGCTGGGGCAGACGGCGACGGCGACGGGGAAGGTGCCGACGCATCATCAGCTGGTTCGTCCGAACTCGCGGTGGGTTTCGCCGATTCATCGGCGGTCTGCGGCCGGATCGGCGACGGATCGCTCTTGCGAAGAACCATCGCGTAGACGAGGTTGCTCACCGGATGCTGATCGGAGGTCATGTCGAGGCCTTGCGAACTCAACGCGACGTTCGTCGACGCCGTAAAATACAAATACTTGCCACCAGCGTCGAAGGTCGGGTTTTGGACGTCGCTCTGGCCGTCCGTGACTTGCACTTTGCGCCCGCTCGCGAGATCGTATAAGAACGCCGCGTGGAGATAATTCGGCAGCACGTCCGTAAAGGCCAGATATTTGCTATCGGGCGACCACGCTTCCTGAAACGAACCGGTGAGTTCCGAGGACACGACCTTCACGGCCGTCGGGTGTGCGAGATCGACGTAATAGAGGTCGTGGTGCTTGTCGGTATACGCGATCTTCTTGCTATCGGGCGACCACGTCGGCCCGTAGTAGTACGACGGCGAGCCGCCGAGGTCGATCGTGCGCGGCGCGACGAGCCCGCGTTGATCGCGGATCTCGAGCTTGTATTCGCCCGACGCGTCGGAGAAATACGCGATCGACTTGCCGTCGGGCGACCACGCGGGATCTCGGTTGGCCGTATCGGGGGCGTCGCTGATGTTGCGAACGTCGCCGTGCTCGACGGGCACCGTGAAGATCTGTCCGTGCGCTTCGAAGACCGCGCGCACGCCCGAGGGCGAGATGTTCGCGTTCTCGATGTGCGCGCCGACGTGTTCCCAATGCGAACGCACTTGCGGGAGATCCGCTGCGATCGCGACCGAGACCGGTTTTGCGGTATGCGTCGCGAGATCGTACACGTGGAGATCGCCGAACTGCGAATAGACGATCGCACCCGGCCCCGCGGACGCATCGGTGATATCGAAGCCCGTGTTCTCGAAGACGCGCGCGACGCGCTTCGACTCGGTATCGTAATCGTAAAGCGTGATCGGTCCACCGCGATCGGAAAGAAAGTATACGTCTTTACCGATCCACATCGGGGTGTCGTCGTTGGAATTGTCGCGCGGGACTTTCACGATGCTCGAATCGGCGAGGTTCGCGATGTAGATCGGCGTCGTCTGGCCGCCGCGGTAGCCTTTCCAAAACGGCTCCCACCGAAAGTTCGGCACGTACGCGAGGTGCGTACCATCAGCCGAATACGAACCCATCTGCGCTTCGGGCAGCGGCACGCGCGTCGGATAGCCGCCGGTCGCGGGAACCGTGAAGAGCATATCGGGATCGTTCGTGCTGAGCATCGTACTGCGATACAACACGTTTTTGCCATCAGGCGTCCAGCCGACGGCGATCGCCCCGTCGGGATGCGACGTCAACCGTACCGGTTCGCCTCCGCCCGCCGGCACGACGTAAACGCCCATGATGCCGTCGTAGGTCCCACTGAACGCGACCATGCTCCCGTCGGGCGAAAAATACGGCGCTCCCTCAAGGTCGTAGCCGGTTACCAACCGCGTCGCCGTCCCGCCCGCGCGGGGAACCGTCCAAATCTCCCCCGCATACGTAAACGCAATCTGCGTGGAACTGATCGTCGGGTTCTGCAACAAAAGCGGCGTCGCAGCCCCCGCCGGCATTGCGTTCGAAAGCGCACATACGGCGAAGGCGACAGAGAAACAGGCGGCAAGCAAGGAGCGCGTCATCGCGCCCAAGTTCCCCGTCGATTATCACTCGCCTACAACCAAACGAACGTACGCGGGCGCGGCTGCCTTCTCGACCAGACGGTCACTGACGCCTTCATACGCGCCAACCAATTCGCGCGACTCCATTTGCGCTCTGGAAGGGCCGAGTGCAAGGAGCCGGAGGGGCGCGGTGTGCGCAAGCACATAAGCCCCTCCGGCGACGCAGCAATCGGCCCTTCCAGAGCGCAAATGGGCGATGACGGGATCGAACCGCCGACCATCACCGTGTAAAGGTGCCGCTCTCCCAGCTGAGCTAATCGCCCGTTACGCTGAGGCGCCCGTTCGCCGACTAGGAGAGATCGCACCTTTGATTCGCACGTTCGCCCTCGTCCAAAGCATCGCGCTCGTGCTGACCGCGACCCCCGCCGCAACGGCGCTTGCGAGCGCGGCACCGCCGACGGACGACGGCGTGTACGCGCGCATTCAAACGCTCGCGAAGCGCATCACCTTCGACTGGGCGAAGACCCATCCGCTGACGGCCACACAGCTCGGCCTCAGCGACGAAGACGGGATCCTCGACGCGCCGTCGCTCGCGCAAGACGCCCGCGACCTGCAAACGATCCGCGGCTGGGAACGCGATCTCGCCGCGATTCCGCTCGGCGGCGCGACGCTCGTCGAGCGCGACGACGTCAAACTCTTGCGCGCGCAACTGATCGGTATGGAACGCGGCTACACCGTCTATCGCACCGATCGCAAAGACTACTCCGCACCCGGCCAAGCGATCGTCGGCGCGATCTTCACGCAGTTCGAACACCTCCCCGTCGCCGGCGCGAACGGCGCGACCAAGAGCGACGTCGCGACCGCCTGGGATCGCATCATCTCGCGCCTCAACGGCGCTCCGATCTACATCGCCGCCGGCGAAAAACTCGTCACCGATCCCGGGCGGCTCTACGGCAAAGTCGGTGCCGAGGAGCTCGCGGGCGCGCCCGATTTTCTGGGTGGCGCACTCACGGCCGCGGCGAAGGCGCAGTTGCCCGCCGATGCTTTCGCGCGCTTCGCAGCCGGCCGCGACGCGACGCTCGCCGCGATGGCCCGCGAAAAAGCGTACATCGACGCGCACGTCGCCACGTGGCACGAAAACTACGCGATCGGCCGCGCCGCATACGACGCGATGTTGCGCGACGAACAGCTCTTACCGTTCGATAGCGCCGACGTCGAGCGCATCGCGCACGACGAGCTCGCGCGCGGCTGGGCCGAACAAGCCTGGGACGTCGACCTCGCCCGTGCGCGTCATACGACGATCGGCGCGGCCAGCGGCGGCGGCATCGCTCCCGGCGGCGAGGCACTGATCGGCTACTACCGCACGCGCATCGCCGAGTTACAAAATTTTGTCACCACGCACGGTGTCGTCGCGGTCCCGAAGTGGCTCGGTAGCGTGCGCGTCGTCGAGACCCCGAAATTCTTGCAGCCGGTCTCACCCGGCGCATCGATGAGCGAGCCGCAACTCTTCAGCCCCGACGGCACGGGCTTTTACAACATCACCCCGCCCAAGTCGCTGGCCGAAGCCGCACGCACGCTCGATCCCAACCAAGACTTCGATCGCGATCGCATTCTGGAAACCGGTGCCCACGAGGCGATGCCCGGCCACTTCTTGCAAGGTTCGATCGCGCGGCGCCATCCCGATTTCGTGCGCAAGATCCAAGGCAGCGGCGTCTTCGCCGAAGGCTGGGCGTTCTACGGCGAAGAGATGTTCTGGCAACTCGGCCTCTACGGCGATCACGATATCGATGCCCGCTACGATGCGGCGCAGTGGGAGCGCGTGCGCGGCGCGCGCGCGATCGTCGATCCCGAACTCGCGAGCGGCGATTGGAGTTACGATCGCGCCGTGACGTTCTTCGCGCAGCAGACGGGCTTCCCGATCGACCAGGCCAAGGCCGCGGTCGCGGGCATCGCACTCGGGCCGGGATACGTCATCTCGTATTCGGTCGGACGCTTCCAACTCGAGTCGCTTCTGGGCGACTATCTCTCGCGCGAAGGTGCGAAGGCGTCGCTCTACGACTTTCACACGCGGCTATTATGCTACGGCACGACGCCGTTCGCCGTCGTCGCGCCGGAGCTCTTAGCCGATCTCGGAAAACCGTTAGCCGAGGTTCGGCGGGCCGCTCGCTACTAGTTTGCGCTCTTTCTTACGCGGATCGATGATCAGCGGGAAGAAGAGCGCGACGAGCACGAGCACCGAGAGCGGCTGCATCATCGCAACGTAGGATCCGCCCGTGGCCTTGAGCACGTTTACGAAATACGCGCCCAGAACCGCAGCCAATCCCCACGCGGACATCGTCGCGCCATAGTTCGCGCCGAAGTTTTTCGTTCCGAAAAGATCGGCGATCGCCGCCGGGACCGTGCCGAACCCGCCGCCATATGCGAAGAGTAAGAGGCCGATCGCCACGCTCACCGAGATGACGTCGTGGAGCGAATCGAGCATCATGAATGCGATCGCTTGCATCAAAAAGATCGCGACGAACGTGAAGCGGCGACCGATTCGATCCGAAAGCGCGCCGAACGAAATGCGGCCCAGGCCGTTACAAATTGCCAGGAGCGCGTACAGACCCGCCGCGACGGGCACCGGGAGCGACGCGAGTTCGGTCATGATCGGGACGGCCGAGCCGATCACCATCGAACCGCCGAAGACGTTGAGGAACAGGATCGCCCAGATGACGTAAAAGCGTGCGTCGGCGACCATGAGACCGGCCTGGTAATCGGTCGGCTTCGACGAATCCGCTTGCGCATCGGGAAAGCTGATGAATCGCGCGGCGAGAATCGTAAGGACCAAAAACGCAACGCCGGAAAGCGCGAAGAGCATCATCAACGCATTGCGATCGCTATCGGGCAAGAGCACGCGAGCCGCATTAAAAACGCGGCCGGTCGAGACGGCGTTCGTATACGTGTAGGTGTAGATTTTCGTGGAGTCTTCGATGGAGGCAAACGCACTCCACGACTTCACGATCGAGCCGTACACGAGGGTACCGAGCCCGAAGCCCATGATCACGAAACCGCCTGCGAGGCCGCGCCGCGTTTTGGACCAGCGCATGATCGCGGTCAGCGCGGCGATGTACGCCATGCCCGAACCCGTGCCCGCGATGACACCGTAGAAGAGATACAACAACAACAGCGTCGGAACGCCCGGGATCAACGCGAGTGCGCCGCAGAGCCCGTAGCCGACCGAGAGCATCACACCGCCGATCGTTGCGGCAAATTTCGGTCCGCGTTTATCGCTGAGCGACCCGCCGATCATGCCGCCGACGGCGATGAACGCGGAGAAGAGCGCGAAGGCCCAGCTGACCTGTTGCGGCCGGAATCCAAACGCGGCCGCGAGCGGCCCGCTCAGCAGTGAGAACGCATAGACGGCGCCCGGCGAGAGGACGACGAAGACTCCGGCGACGGCGACGATAAAACGACGGGACACGGCGGGTGGACCTCCCAATGGCGGCTGTTCTATGATTGTCGGCAGCCGGTTCACCGAGCTGAAGATTAACAAATCACCATCGCTCTACCGATAGGATTGGCAAGCCGGAAGTCACGCTGCGCTTTCCGTTTTCTTCATTGAGGTCCCATGGCCGACACTGGTTCGAAGCCCACCGCGCCGAAGAATAAGCGTCAACCGCTGGTTCTGACGCTCGTCCTACTGGTCGAAGCGGCCGTCTTCTTGATCGCGATTTTCTGGATCTCCGTGATCAATTCTCAGGAGTCGAGCCAAGCCGCCCTCAACGTCACCGAGTCCAAGCTCGCCGCACGTCAGACGGCGCTCGCCGAACGCGTCTCGGCCGATCTCTCGCAACTCCAAATCTTGCCGGCCGATGCCGCGCGTAATGAGGAAGCGGCGACCGACCTGTTCAAGACGTTCGACCTGCTCGCGTCGACGCTGCACGCGTTCGAGACCGGTGCCAAGACGACCGATCTCTCGGGCAAAGACGTCAGTATCCCCGCGGTCGCCGATTACGGCGCGCAGCAAACGATCCAGCAGATCGATCACCAGCTCGGCGATATCCGACTTTCGGTCGGCAATTTCTCCGATCCGCAGCATCTTCCGAAAGACACCGCGATCCAAGCCCGCGACGCCGCCGCGCGGCTCAGCGGCCTCACCGACCAAACCGACGCCCTCGCCGCGCAGATCGCGGCCGGCGGCGGCGCGACGCAGAACGGTGGTTTACGCGACTGGCTCTTCCGCATCGCGATTCTCGCGGTGGTCGGCCTCGTACTCACGCTGTTCGATCGCGTCAGCCGCAGCCGCGCGCAGGTCCAAGCCTACGCGGACGACCTGAGCGTCAAGCGCGAGGAGGCCGAAGGGGCGACCCGTCAGCTCGCAGAGGCCAAAGCCGGGACCGACCTCATCATGGAAACCGTCGACCGCGGCCTGTTCCTCATTCGGCCGGATTTCCGTATCGACGGCCAGTACTCGCGCGAGCTCGAGAAGATCTTCCGCACGCCGAACCTCAACGGCTACAACTTCCTCAACGTCTTACAGAGCCTGCTCACCGAGCGCAGCTTTGAAATATCGAAAGATTATTTATCGCTACTCTTCGATAAAAAGAAGAAAGAGCGTACGGTCTTGCGCGTCAACCCGCTCGCGGAAGTCGAAGTCCATTTCGCCAATCCCGCCGGCGGCTTCGATTCGAAGTTCCTGAACTTCTCGTTTCGCCGCATCGCGGACGAAGAGTCGGTTTCGCGCGTGTTCGTCGCGGTTTCCGATATCACCGAACGCGTACGCCTCGAACGCGAACTCAAAGAATCCGAAGCGAAGAAAGAACGCCAGTTCGAGTTCTTGCTCGGCGTCCTGCACGTCGAGCCGCGCTCCCTGGACGACTTCCTTTCTACGGCGCGCGAACAGATCGGCACGATGAACGACGCGCTGCGTGCGAGCGATTTCGCCGCGACGGGCGGCAGCCGTATGGATCTCTTGCGGCAGCGACTCGACGTCGTGTACCGCGCGGTGCATACGATCAAGGGCAACGCCGCGATGCTCAAACTCTCGTACTTCCAAAAAGTCTGCGACACGTTCGAAGCCAAGATCATCTCGCTGCGCGATCGCCGCGCGCTCTCGGGCGACGACTTCCTTTCGGTCGTCATCGCGCAATCGGAGCTGCGTCAGGACGTCGAGGAACTGCAAGATCTGCGCGAACGCTTCGTCGGCTCGGGCAAGGCCGTCATCGCCAAGGAGATGCTCGCCGCGGCACCGGGCAACGTGCCGCAGGGCGGCGCCGACATCATCGCCGGCATCACGTCGCTCGCCGAGACGATCGGCGAACGCATGGGCAAGTCGGTCACCGTCGACGCACGCGGTTTCTCCGACGACGGCCTCTCGGACGAGATGCGCCGCGCGGTCAAAGACGTGCTCATCCAACTCACCCGCAACGCCGTCTCGCACGGCATCGAATCGCCCGAAGAACGCGAACTCATCGGCAAGCCCGCGGTCGCGACGATCACCGTGCGCACGCGCCGAACGGAAAACGGCCTGGCATACACGTTCCGCGACGACGGTCGCGGCCTCGACCCGACGTTCATTCGCGAGAAAGCCGTCGAGCGCAAGCTCGTCTCGCCCAAGACCGCAGCCGCGATGAGCGATCAGCAAGTCGTCGCGCTGATCTTCCGCTCCGGCTTTTCGACCGCTCACGACACGACGACCGACGCGGGACGCGGGGTCGGCATGAACGTCGTCAAAGATATCGTCGTCGATCGCCACGGCGGCCGTCTCACGCTCAACTCGGATCCCGGAAAATTCACGGAGTTCGGCTTCGAGATCCCGCTTTCGGCAAAAGCACAACCGGCACCGCCGGTCGCCGAACTCTCCTATACGTAAACGGACGTGCAGACCATGCGACTCCTCATCGTCGATGACTCCAACTTAATTCGCCGCTCGATCCAGCGCGAAATCGGGATGGAGGGCCACGAAATTCGCACCGCCTCGGACGGCGTCGAAGCCCTGCGCGTCTACGAAGAGTTCCGCCCCGACATCGTCACGATGGATATCACGATGCCCAAGATGGACGGACTCACGTGCGTTGATGAAATTTTGTCACGCGACGAAAACGCGCGCATTCTCATCATCTCGGCGCTCGCGGATAAGGGCACGGCCGTCGAAGCCGTCCGCCGCGGCGCGCACGGCTTTCTGCTCAAGCCGTTCACGAGCGAAACGCTGGCAACCGAAATCACGGAGATGTTCGTCGAGTAATGGCTACCGCAAACGCAACCGTCGCGATGCCCGAGGACGATCTCAAGGTCTTCGTCAAAGGGACCGAGCATTTTTTTCTGCACATCACGCAGCTCTCGGCCGAGATCAGCACGCCGTTCATTAAAGAACAGAGCGATCGCGTTATCCTCGATTTCTCGGCCGTCATCGGCATCTCGGGCTCGCAGCGCGGCTGCGTCTACTACACCGCGTCGCGCGAGATGATCGTCGATCTGTTGCCGCACTTCGGCGAGAGCGACGTGAGCGACGACCTCCTCGCCGATTGCGTCGGCGAGATCGCGAACACGATCTCGGGAAACGCGCGCGAATTCCTCGGGCCCAACTTCATGATCTCCGTCCCGGTCGTCTTCTGCGGACGCCCGGACGACGTGCGTTTTCCGCAAGACGCACCGGTGTTCGTACTACCGATCGAGTGGAACGGACATCGCTCGTCGCTGATTCTGTGCCTCAAGAAAGACGACGATCTCACGCCGGAATTCAACGAAGCGGTTCTCAAGGAGGTCTCGTAACATGAACGTCTGTGCACTAGACGTCGTCGCTCGCTCGGCCGACTTCGAAACCGTCGCCGCGACCATGGAGATGCGCGCGTGGGAGTGGAATTTCTTACACGACATCGACGGCGAAACCGCGCTCGGTGAGATCGCGCGCCAACGCGGAGTCGATCTGGATTCCGCGATCGGACTCATCAACGACGCGATGCAACGCGGGCTCGTCGTTATCCCGACCGTGACCCTCCAAGCGTATCGCTCGCACACGGCACCGCAGACCTCGCTACGCGGGACGAGCCCGGCCGTCGCGCTCGGCTCCTCGGCGCTCGCCGACGCGCCGTTCGATTTCGCGGTCGCGCCGTCGACCGGCAAGATTTCGTTCTCATCCGATGCGTTCGATTGGAACGCGCCCGAGCCCGCGTTCGAAGAAGCCGAAGACGCACCCGAGGTCGCGAGCGCGCCGGAGAAGATCGGTAGCGTTCACTACGACGACCGCTTCGGCGTCGAACATCCCGGCGGTCCGTTCGCCGCGACAGAAACGCACGACGAACCGTTCTCCGTCGTATCGCACCACGACGCCGCTGCGGCGCACGCCGCGCCGGTCACGCACGACGAGGAAGAACCCGTCGCCGACGTCGCGCCGCTTGCCGACGTCGCGCCCGCGCTCGTCGATCGACTCCCCTCGTACGCGCCGCTCGACGATCCGTTCGCTCCGGCCGCGCACGTCGACGATCCGTTCGCCGAGGCCGCACACGTCGACGATCCCTTTGCCGAGGTCGCTCCGCACGGCGTCTACGATCCCTTCGCCGCAGCTCCGAGCGAGAACGGCAAAGCCCTCACCAACGGCCTCTCGCGCAACGGACACAACCCCGTCCGCTTCGACGACATCTTCGCCGAGACGACGCCGAGCGCACCGCCGCACGACGAGCCCGCGGCTTCGTTCGCACCGGACCCGACGCCCGCGCCCGCGCCCGCCCCGCCAACGATCCATTTCGATGCCGCGTCGTTCGACGACGTGCCCTTCGAACCGCTCGCGGAGACGCCCGCACCCGCGCCCGCGCCGGTCCCCGCCCACGTCGAACCGTCGGCGACCGTC
>Ga0116230_10006181_pt1 | contig 11788 bp, 13 predicted proteins | sample S1TSphfallax_3_FD_88678 | JGI IMG/M metagenome (GOLD analysis project Ga0116230, IMG submission 88678) | Host-associated microbial communities from peat moss isolated from Minnesota, USA - S1T2_Fd - Sphagnum fallax MG | ecosystem: Host-associated > Plants > Peat moss > Unclassified | place...
CAACTCGACCCTCTACCCCTTTCTAGAGTTGGAAGTCGGGAGCGTGCTACCAAGTCTTGATTCCGCAACTTGATTTTGTGAGACCTTCAACTTGGTCTCACCCCGTGACTTGGGAGCGCGTCACCTATGACGTTGCTCTCTCGTTCATGTTCATTAACTTGTCTAGTTTGTCATCTAGAAAGGACTTGCCATCCCTGGGGCAAAGTTTAGGAGCACGGCCTAGCCATTTTTTGTCTACTCCTTTGGAAGTTGTGCTCTTTCAATCAACATTGGAGCCCTCCATTTTGATTGCATCAATATAGTCAATTGTTGATTGTCTAGGTGCAATGTTAATAATGATACATGCCTCTAATGAGTTGCAGAATTTGGACTATGACAAGGTTACAATTCAAGTTGTCTTTTTTTTGCTCGTGACATTCTATTGTGACATTCTATTCAAAATGCCTCCCGTGTTCCCCAATATTTTATCCTCATCACATATGCAAGGCATGGACAAAATGTATGATGGCCATGTTTGGTCCAAGGTCATCACAACCAATATATATATATAATTTGGTTTTAACTTCAAGGAGGCTTGATGTCTAGGGCATTTGTGGTGTGTCGAGATTGATTGCGACTATTTAGTCCATTTCGAAGCATGTAATGATACAACATGGGTTGGAAAATCAACTTAGTTGTTGATGAAAATACAAATCCTTCTTGGACCTTTGAATTCGTCCTTCGCTTACAAATGGTAAATGCAAAAAGACTATGGATGAAAGTAAGAAGTTGATAGAAGAGGAGGTCAACCGAACGTCGAATGCCAAAATATCTGCCATCCCTTTGAATGCTAATAAATCCTTACTTGCAAAACATTTGTTCAATGACAACGATGATAATAGTTGTGAGGTTTTCAAGGGTCATTAATTCAAAGAAATTCAAAACAAGTTCATTGTCTTGAGTTCACCAAATGTACACAACCTCGTTGCTTCATTTAAGCATCATTCAAGTGGAGGTTACATTGACAACATCCTTGAATTGAAGTTCACTTGAGTCATTATGATTTCATCCAAGAATGTTACTTCCCAAGCCAAAAATCTAGTTAAAAGGTCTTTCTTTTCAAAATGTCTATTAATGGGGTTGGGAACGAAGTTGGGTTTGTTGCACAAATTTAACTCGAGGGCGATCTAGAGAATTTTTAGATCATGTGTGACCATGTGAAGCAAATTGCTAGTTGGACAATGATGGCTTGTCATGTTTATGATCCAAAATATTGCAAATTCATGACCATTGTAATTTTCGACATGTAATCTAAAGACACCAAAGCACAACAAATCATGAGGTCAAAGCTCAATTGCATAATATTCAAACATAAGTATGTTGAACCCAACTTTAAGGGGTTCATGGCAAACAATGCACAAGCAAATTAGAATGCTATCAAAATTATTTATGATTATGGGGATGCCATTGTAAGGATGGTGGACAAAGAATGTACATGTTTGTTCCACTATACTCAATTGCTTGATAGGCATATTAAACAATTGATCATATTTGAATCATAAGATCAACATAAAGCCCTTTGCTTTGAGCACAAAAATTCCAAGTTTTTAAAAGAGGTGGACACTCAATATGTAATTATTTGTTGTTGGTGGCTTTCGTCGAGAGCTGCATCTAAATCTAACGTTCATGAACTTGGTTACTAACTTGCCTTCTAACATTTTGTGTCATACAATGGGGTAGATTCATGACCCAAGTAAAATTTTCCTTTCACATATTATGTTCAAGGATTTATCTTCCATCTTTTTTGTTCCTACATTTTTGGTCTAATTCACTCTTCTTGGTATTTGCAAAAGTTCAATGACGTTGAATGGGCATATATACTAACTTGCAATCTTGTTGAGAATGTGCATAACATTGATGAAAATACAATTGTAATTGATTTTTTTGCATTTTCAAATGGATAGAACATTAATATGTATCAATGTGTTTTAAAAAATCTCATATCATAATCATAATTTATCAAAGTTCTCATATAAAAGTAAGTTGGAAATCTTGAAAACCCAACTAGTTTAAAATATATTTTTCATCCATTTTTCATATATGAAAATTCCTCGCATTTTGTGTGTAGCTTATTATAAACTCAATGGAGTCACCATTACTTCATAATGAAGTTAAACAAATTTGAATAACAACAAATGTGATTATGACTACATGTGTGAACATTGTTTTAGCATGTTTTACCATGCTTTCACCCACTTGATAATTTTCTATTGGTTTATACTACATTTTTCACATAGTTTTTTTAACTGAATATCAAATTTGAGCCTAAATATGACATATGGGTAGATGCAAGCTATGGTGGTTCAATATTGGCAAAAATTACACTCCTTACAAGTTCATACAAGATCTTTAAAATGATTCAAATGAACATGGTTGTTAATTTTTTAAATGCTAGTATCCTAATATTTGAATAATACATGTTCAATCGTTTACAAATTTTCCAAATTTATGTGAAATTCTATATTTAATGTAATTAATGTCATTTTTTAATTTGGAAATCCTAACAGGAAAACCCAAAAAGTCCAAGGGAATAATACCCCATCTAAAACTTTCAAAAAATATGCTTTTGGGACAAGAAATTGAAAAATAAACAAAAATTGCAATTTGTATGGACTTATGAAAATATGGTCAAATTTTAACCATTCAAAAGTCCTTAACTATTAAACGGTTAAAATTTTCAAAAAAAAGATTTTTCGTATGAGTTTATCATTTTGTATTACATTACATATTAAGTCCCAATAAAAAATTTGGAATGTGACTTAATATAAATATTTCCATTTTGTGGTGTTCTAATCAAATGACTAATCCATATTTTTTGGCTTCAAAAGTCCATTACTATTAATAAATGATTTAAAAAATCTATAAATAACCACAATTCTCAATGTAAGTTACCATGCTTTAGCAATGTACTTCATGATTTCATCAAAAGAATTGAATGTTGTCCAATGATTACAATTAACTTAAAATGCGTTTAATTTTTTATTATTGGCAATTTATATATTAAACCTTCCATGTCATTATCAATATACTAAACCTTCCATGTCAAAATGATAAAATGTAACATTTATTCATGAACTCCATAAAAGACATTATGGTGTTGATTTATGAATAATTTTTCATCCAACAATTCATCATTTTTTCCTATGTAACTTTCCCATGTTTCCCCATTATGTGCAGGAAAATATATTAGCAAGTACTGACACAACTGTTACCACTATAGAATGGGCATTAGCAAAACTTTTGAAGCATCCACAATTTGCACAAAAAGCTCAAGAAGAATTGGATGATGTGGTTGGATTTGAATGTGTTGTTGATGAAAATGACATTCCACAATTGAAATATCTTCAAGCCATTGCCATTGTGAAGGAAACATTTTGCCTTCATCCTCCTGCTCACCTTTTACTACCACATGAAAACATAGATGGTTGTGAAGTAGGGGGTTACCACATACCTTTCAAAACTCTACTTTATGTAAATGTATGGGCTATTAATCGAAATCCATCTATCTATGAAAATCCTTTAGAATTCAATCTTGAGAGATTTGTTGGATCCAATATTGATTTAAAAGGAAAGGATTTCCAACTATTGCCTTTTGGTTCTGGTCGACGGGTATGCCCAAGCTTTCCTTTTGGGTTGATTACCATACAAATGGAACTAACTAGGTTTCTTCATAGCTTCACATTGAGATTACCAAAAGGAGAAAGTTCACAAGACATGGATATGAGTGAAGTTTTTAGTATCACAACTCCAAAAGCAATTCCATTACATTTAGTCACTACAGCTCATCTTCCCTTGCATCTCTATGTAGCACCACAATTTACTATTTGTGGCAATTAAGTCACAATAGTGTATAATGAAATATAAATGGTATTGTATTCGTTATGATCTAATTAATAATTTTTAATTTTCAATAGCTGGTTATTAGTGTTTCTACTAGAAAGCTTTTGCTTAACATATGTAACATTCTTCTTGTTATTACAAAATTTATGTTCATGTTAATATTAATGTTGGGTGGTTCTCAAATTTTTCAAAAAACCATTAGTTTTGGTTCTTCAAGTGTCAATATAAAAAACTATCCCAACTTTATATATATATAATTTAGATTTAAAAGAAATTATAAGGTTTCAAATTTTCAATTATTATTATTATTTTGGTTTTCATATGGATGGTTTTCATAAATTTAACAGTTATTGGTTCAATTTTAGGCACTTTTTTCAACTCAATTATCACAATTCATTTTTTAATTAAGAAATTCACAAAATTAGAATAAAAGTGATCATGATAATGGTTCAATTTGATGAAAACCCTACTTAAATGTTTAGTGTGTGATAAACTATTAACCACATATATATATTGTCAAGTGAAGTGAGGTTTCAAACTATCTAACCCCATGGCATCTCATCAATAAAATAACATCTTCCCTCCTCCCCCTTGGTTATGTTTGGGAAGTTTTGAAATGGGGGGGGGTCTATGTACTTGAAAATAAATTTGTTTTTTCTTAACAATTATCCTACAACATCAAACTTCAAAGTCGTAACAAGAGGTTGTTTGCACACATTTTGTAGAAAGTGGAAATCTCCTTTTCAAGTAAGAAAGATTCATTTCAAGTTTCCTTACAAGGAAGGATGTGAATTCATTGAACAAAAATATATGAATGTCAATGTAGAATGTTGACATGTTAGACCAATTGATTGGTATGCATATCTCAAAAATGCGTACCTATTAATTACCTTTGGAATAGCCATAAATAATTAAGAATTTCCCTTTGGTATCTTTTATCACCTTGATTGGTTTTCAACAATGTTTTTATTTTTATTGAAAAAGGTGAAAGCACACTACAATGGTAAAAAAATGTTGTCATAATTTTTTTTTGGAAACTATGTGACTTTTAGCTTTCCACCAAGCCAATATTAAAAGAGGTTTTCATAAATTATACTCAAAATAAGATAATTCAATTGTCAAATAATGTGTGTGTATATATATATATAAACTATGATTTTTTATTGATATTAAATGATCAAATAATGCATTTGTAAAAATTTAATACTTGTAGCAGTATATTGCAAAATGAAAATAATATTTTTTAAATGATTCAAATAATTACAACATTTTATGAAGCATTCAATCATATATTGAATATGAATTAATTATACCATTTCAATTCCATATGAAAAGTTCCATCATGTGATTTCATAGAAAACATTTGGATGAAGTTTTTCATTAAAACAAGTAGAATTATGTTATAGCCAAAATTCAACCTAACTTAACCTCTTGTTTTTTCTTCCAGTAAACCCGGGGCTCCAAATTTAATGAGGGTAAAATTTGTTAAACATCCTTCTTTTCTTCTTGCTACCTAGTTGAACCATGCATAGAAATATGGCGAGTAATATTTTATTTTGGTCTAAATATGGCTAGAGAAAATCTCAAAGAAAAAAATTAAAATTTTAGCACTTTTAATTTTTAATATGGCTTTTTGGCTATAGATAGCCACCTAAAAAATGCTGATTTGGAGTTTTGCCATTTCAGGCGGATCCATATCTTGAATGTGCGGTTGCGGAAAACCCCTAGTTCCCTTCGACAAGAGAAACGCAGGACGAGCTTCTGTGGGTTTGCAGGGAGGGTTTTGTGCGTCCGCGCGCAAGCGAGAGCGAGAATCCGAACGTTTTGTCGATGGATTGCAGCAGCGGCTTGACTTGCAGAGGGCATCGGTCATCATGAGTGGGAAGGATCCGCACGACTGGCTGCGAAAGTCCACACCTTTCTCGCGCCTCATCAACCCGGAGCTTCACGCCAAGCCGAACTTGACGGTGGGTGCCATCGGAACCGGGATCTTCGTCTTCGTCATCGCGAACCTCGCGTACCAGAAGTACAGTTATGAGCGTAAGAATCGTGTCCATTCCAAAACCTCGCCACACCAAACCCTAGAACTCGTGCTTTCCGACGACGACGACGCTCCGCCAGCCTCCTGATAATAATACCGTTGGAGATCCACACGCGGCTTCATATTTGCTCTGATTTTTGGGAGGTAAGAGAGCTTTGTATACTACTGGGTGGATACAGAATTTCTGAAAATCATTGTCTTGATGATGTTGTTCATATTCAAAAAACAAAAAAAACGAATCCTAGAGACAGAAGGTTGTTTTGCTTAGGTTTTAGGGTTTGGGGTTTAGGATTCTACAAGTACTGTGGTTGGATTTCTTTCTTGACCCTCCTCCCTCTTTGGTGATTTTAACAAAGAAAGTTCCTGTTGCAAAGAAGATTTTTTTGCATATACTGAAATGGTTTTCTGCGTGGAAATTGGTTCAGAATTTTCTTTTTGACCGGGAAAAAAAAGGAGAAAGCTTGGGAGATGGTGGTTTTGACATCTGGGTTACTGTGGAAGATTTCAATCTTTGTTCTTTTCTGTGTCTTGTCGAGATCAAAAGCAGATGAGAGCTCCAAATGTCATAGTAATAAATGTAAGTTTAACTCTGCTTTTGCTGATGGATGTTTGTGTCTTCTCAATTCTCTTCACAAGGTAACCCTAGACATAGCAGATTTTAGGTCAGAAGTTTGGACGAGGGAAATATGAGCTTGTCCTTTGTCTACTTTTTGGATCTCCAATGGGTAACAAAGCTGGGAGGTCACAGTAATATAAAAGAAATTAAGCCACTTTTGGTGTTGTAAAGTGTTTCTAATCTTCTTTTGTTTGTGTTTCTTGTCTTATCTTTCTTGCTCTGGCTTTCTTAATCATGTGTAAGAAGAGATTTCTTGATTCTCATGAGAGTTTAGTTTCTTGTCTAATCTTGTGTTTGGCCAGCTCCTTGTGTGGTGAGACATTTGGGTGAGCTGGTGCAAGAGAACTATGGGCGGCCTGGATTGTCACACATTTTTGTTGCCGGGGCTAATGATGATGGCATGAAAGAGGTGATTATTTCCTCTTTGTCTTTCTGTTCACTTCCAGTTTCAAGTCTGGGGTTTGTGGAAGAGCAATCAGTGAAATTGGAGTGATGCAGTTGCTGTGGAGAAAACAGATATGTCCAATGTCTTTGCTAAATTCAAGAATATAGACTTTCTGGAATCCATGAGAAGAAAAATTAATACTGATTGGGCAGTCTGTGTCACTCCAGCGTTGAGTGAAAATGGTGAACTCCAGGACCCAGTATTTGGGTAGTTGATTGAGAGTTGTTGTGTCATAGGTGGTACATTTGATAATGTAGCTGCGGGTGTTTCTCACAATATGCAACTGCAGATTGAGGTATGGATGGCTACATATGCACCGGGGTCAGGGACACCAATTCATCGGCACAATTGTGAGGAAGTTTTTATTGTTTTGATGGGTGGTGGCACCCTCTTTTTGGCTCCTGCATCCAATGCCTCCTTTCCTGGGAGGCCTCAGATGTTCACTATATACCCAAATTCCACGTTTATAGTTCCTGTGAACTCAGTGCACCAGGTGCTATGACCTACCCTACATTGACAGAAAAAACATGTTGTGCAAAGTTTTGCTCCATATTCGGACTATGCAGTTGTGTAATGGGCAGTTTGTCTGCTATCTGATAATGAAGGCCCAGCATCTGCTCTGTTGCTAGTCAAGAAAATGAACAAGGTCAAAGAAGGCCAAAATATATAATATGATTGAGGAACAATGATTTCTCAGGCGGTCTCTTTTGAGAATGTGGGAGATAGTAATGATGAAAAGTCTAGAGGGGAAATCAGCAGCTAGTGACTTACAAATCTATAAACAACCGCAAATAACTCACAAGGAATGCTATTCTTGCTGTTCTTTGGTGACCTTGCATTGAATACTGTTCTATCTGGTGGTGGGTCGCTTTAGTAGCTTGTCAAAGTCTCAATACTAGTGTGGCCTCATGAACTTGATTGTAATGCAATTTGTGACAGGCTTGTGTATGCCATCATAGCTGCAGGTCTTGGTTGTTAATTAGTCTTTTGTCGCCAAATATGAAAGCTCTATTCCTCTTGGATGTGCACAGGTGCGTAACACAATGGGTTTAGAGGATTTGCAGGTGGTTATTGTTATATCCCGGCCTCCCATGAAAGCGTAAGGCGGCTCCTTCCAACCTCTATAACTGAACAGCCAAATACAACACCATGAAAATATCATTTCATTTTTTTCTCTGAGCTATCAAATTGATTTCCTATGTCTTTTGGTAGCAGATTGTGCAAAGAAAAATGAAGAAAAAGATCCTGCACTTGGTTTCACAAGCTTTTTCTAGATTTGTATTTATGGGTTCTGAAATGTGGACAGTACTTACTTGCAGGTATGTATATAAGGATTGGACTACAACCCACGACGAAGCTGTGTACCACTTTCCCTATTTTGAGAAGAAGCTTCCTGCTACATCCTACCCTATTTCAGAAACTGATAGTGCAATACCAATCACATCAAGAATGGATGATCTGCAAGAACTGGTTATTGATGTGGATCAGACATACTCTGATGAGTTGAGGTGATTGATAGTGGAGGAAACCAGTAATGGATGATATTGGATATGATCAATTCATTTGTCTGATGTAGATGGAAACCTTTTTGTACAGTAGATGGAGGTCTGGTTCAATTCAGTGCGCATGATCTCAGATCAAAGTTGTCTATTGCAAAGAAACTCTATAAATGACAGTTGGCATTAAGTTTACATGAAATTGTATATCCTTGTGAATAAACTGCAATTCCAGCTTCAAGGTGTCATCTATAAGGTCACACCCCTCTGTTAACATTTTTCATGATGTTATGCATATAGATGTTGTTTGTTGTTTTGCAATCCTAGAAACAATGTTAATAGAGAGGGGAGGTGCTGAAGGCTTTTCCTTGAAAATTGCCTTTTAATTGTAGTTGTGGTTCTATCAGTTTGGGCCATTCTTTGGTAAAGAACTACTCTGTATGAATTGTTTTGGCCTGTAATTGTTGCTCAAGGAAGTGTTGATTTGCTTGACTACTTTGGTTTCTGGGTTGGAAAATTTGGTTTTATATTGTTTAATGGATCAGAGAAACCCATGTTATCAGTAGTTAGTAAAGGAAGTATTGTGGAAGTCACATGATTGTGAATAATATTGCTTCAGGAGTTAGTAAAGGAAGTATTGTGGAAGTCAAACAATTGTGAATAATATTGCTTCAGGGACGAATACTTGTACTGATGGAGGATTGTTTCTTCACATGAATGCAGCAGGGGCAATTGATCTGACAGGATCACTGCCGTCAGTCTTCTTGTTCAGTTCACATCTCAATATGACCTGGATGAGGGTGCTATCACCGTGAAAAAGGGTCATGTTTAGGAAGCCATCATAGTTAAAATCCAGTGTTTTGACATCTAGTATCCAACCCATTGGCAGTGAGGACTTAGTACTCCTCGAAAGTAAGCATTCTGTGAAGAGAACTAGTAAAACATGTGCTATCCTCTGTCACGCTTGCTGTATGGTCACACTGGCAGGATTGTCCAATTTCCCCAGGTGGGTGGTGCAAGGTTTCTTCTTGGAAGTCTGTGATTGCCATCTCTAGAGGGATAGGTAATTACCCCAGGTCAATCACAGACAGGTTTGAAGCAGAATCCGGGATGGATTTGGTCTCAGGTTTTATGGTCAGCAGCAGCAACGACAACAGCAATTGAAGTAAATATCCTTAGCGAACTTCACAGTGTGCTGTGTCCGGTTTTATTTTGGTCATTACAACAATAACAGCACCAACTATGGCAATGTTTTTTTTTGGGGGGTGTTTTCCTCCCCTTTTTCCTGAACTGTACTGAGATGCAAATCTTGTCGTGTGTTGTATGTCTTTGACATAGAGTCCAAGGATAAATGCACGGAGAAGGTGGAGATGGTGGCTCAGACATTACGCAATTGTGGTGGTCAGCCCAATCCAGCACCACCTTCAACAGACTGCAGTTTCCAAAAGTGTTCAAGACCAAAATGACAGAGAGGTCTTAAAAAAAAGTTTCCTGCCCATTTCCTGTGAGAGAAGATGAATGCCAGAAAAAAAAAAGAAAAAGGCATGGGAGCCCCCAAAGGAATTCTGGGTCAGAGAAGAAGACCGTATCCCCAAATCTTTGTGACTCCAACTTTCTGCATATTTACAGGTATTGATGACTTCATCCACTATTCCCCCCACATCAATCAACAGAAATTGTAGCCCGACATCTTGACCTGAAAATTTATTTTCACCTGACAAGTTTTCAGTGAAGCAGATGGGCAGGCAGAGTGTATTGCACTGTAGATAACAATATCGAGCTACCGAGGAAATGGATTCTGTAAACACCCCGCATCCGCCAGTGCACCATCTGCTGGAAACCAATTATGACTCAGTTGTGAATGAGTTTACCTTTGTAACCTATTGCACCTACCTATCCTGTATACCATCTCCAGTGTTGGACAGTCTCCAGTGTTGGACAGGTGTCAACTTGTGAACATATCGATCTGGTCCTGATATGGGTCTTTATGAAAATTTCATACCAGCGTGGTTGGTATTGGGTCCTTTTAAAAACTTTCATACCAACCTGGTCCTTGCATTTGGGTGCTTTTAAAAAATTTGATACCAGCCTGGTCCTGGTATTGGGTCGTCCTTTTTAAAACTTTCATACCAGCCTGGTAGGGTCTTTGATATCAATGTACAATGCCAGCGCAGGCTTGTATATTGGTACAACGCTGATACCATCCCACTTCACCCTCACACAACTAGGTGGGGACTTTGGTCCAGTGTTGTTGCAAAAATTCCACGAAGGGGCAAAATGGAAACCCTGAACCCGAAAAAAAATTGAACCCTAAACCTTTCACCCACATAATGAAACACTGACTTTTCATTGAAAGTTGGATTTGGATGTTCCTGTCGACTGGTCAGCAGGATCTTCTGTTGTAAGGGAGGTTCCCACACAAGTGTGTTCTCCTGAGGGAGGGTTGCATGAGGGTGTTCCCAATCGATGGAGAACACACGAGTATGGGAACCTCCACATACGTTTTAAAAACAAAATCTCTTGTTTTTCTTTCCTGCATTCTTTCCTTCTTGTTTTTTTCCTAATCTGTCCCTTTTCTCCTTGTATTTGTGAAATTTCCTGATTCATCGCATCAAAAAATCTTTCCATGGGAACATGGGAATGTAGAAAATATAGCAAGATCTCTCCCACCACATACTCCCTAGGGATCTTCTGCTAGGGGAGATCCCTCAAAATACAAAGAGAAATAAAAAGAGAAGTTTTTACGATTTTGTAAGTGTCATACACGATGTTAGGGGTGAGAAGTGACAAAAATATAAACTGCTAAATTTTTGGTCATTCTTTATGTATCAAGGTAGAAGACATTATCAACAGCAGGAGTTTTGAGTTCAAATCCTGAGTTTAGGAAGGCCTAAGAAATTTGTTTTTAAACTCAACCCATCAGCTCTTTGAGGATTATTCAATGCTGAACTGCTTGATGGGTACAGGAGTTGTTGTTGTTGGATCCAAATGTGTTATGTACCTCTGTGCGGATCACTCAAATCCAAGTGGATACGATACGATACGGTATTCATTTTGCTTGGATATGTGGGATGACCACATGGTGTTGCTCACAGCTGGAATTTTTGGTCTCCTAAGATAAGTTAGTACAAACAAAGAGTCAAAAAAAGCCTTCAGGATATGCAAGAAAAAGAGTGGGAGTAGGATGTTGGTCAGATATGTGTGCACCTGACTTGAGTTTTCACTTGCTTATATAATGCAGGACCACCACCTGTAGGTTACCTGTACACCTTGAAATGTAAGCGATACAAGATTATGTGACCCAGTACTTA
>Ga0116230_10006182_pt1 | contig 11787 bp, 8 predicted proteins | sample S1TSphfallax_3_FD_88678 | JGI IMG/M metagenome (GOLD analysis project Ga0116230, IMG submission 88678) | Host-associated microbial communities from peat moss isolated from Minnesota, USA - S1T2_Fd - Sphagnum fallax MG | ecosystem: Host-associated > Plants > Peat moss > Unclassified | place: USA...
CGCCTGGCTGATGGCGAGTGTGAACGGCAGCCGGATCGTAAAACGCGACCCCCTGCCCGGCGTCGATTCGATGAACAAACCTCCACCCAGCTTCTTGACCTCCGTGGCAACGACGTCCATGCCGACGCCGCGGCCAGCCGCCTGGGTCAGACGTCCTGCGGTGCTGAAACCGGGCTCGAGGATCAGCTGCATGGCCTCCTCGTCGGTCAGCTTGGCGTGACGGTCGACCATCCCCAGGGAAATCGCCTTCTCGCGGATGAGCTTCACATTGACGCCACTGCCATCGTCCGTGACCACCACGATCACTTCCGCACCGTCACGCGTGAGGCTGACGGAGATGCGGCCGACGTCGGGCTTGCCCAGGGCGGAACGGCGCTCGGGCGGTTCGATGCCGTGAATCACGGCGTTGCGAAGCATGTGCTCGAGCGGCGCGACCATACGCTCCAGCATCTGCCGGTCCAGTTCGGCCGCAGCCCCCTGGACCACCAGTTCGGCCCGCTTCCCGGTGTCGTTCGCCGCCTGGCGCACGAGACGCGTCAAACGCTGCACGTGGCGCTGGAACGGCACCATGCGGGTTCGCATCAGGCTGTTCTGCAATTCAGTGATGACCCGCGATTGCTGGGTCAGAAGGTTCTGCGCCTCACGGGTCAGCGTTTCCAGCAATCCCTGGATGCTGGCGACGTCCCCGGAAGTCTCGGCGAGGGCACGCGAAAAAGTCTGCAGCGCGGAATAGCGATCCAGTTCGAGGGGGTCGAAATCGTTGCGGCGCGGATCTTCGTCCTGATGCCGGTTCAGCACCTGTGCCTCCGTCTCGATCTCCAGTCCGCGCAATTGGTCTTTGAGGCGCGTGACGGTGCGGGCGAGCTCGGCCAGATTGAAGTCGATGGAGTTGACCTGCTGGTCGAGACGCGCGCGGAAAATGCTGACCTCGCCCGCATTGTTGAGCATGGTGTCGAGGAGTTCGGCATCGACCCGCGCCATCTCCACACGCTCGGCTGGCGCGTTCTCGCGGCCGGGCAGTACCGGCGCACTGCTCACCTCGAGCTGCGAGATCGAGTCCTCTGCAGCGGCAGGCGCAGATACCGCCGGCACAGGTGCCGGGGAAGGCAGCGCCGGCGCGGGCGCGGGGGGAGGCACCGCCTGCACCGGCGGCACGGGGAGCACGGACGGCACGGGGAGCACTGGTGGCACTGCCGGTGGGGGGGGAGGCACCGCCCGCACCGGCACCGCCCGTAATGGCGCGGGCGGCGCCGCGGCGGCCACCGGCGGCTGGACCCGTGGACGGCCTTGCGCCTCCAGGGCGCGTATTTGCGCCAACAGCGCTTTGGCCGCCGACGGCAGGCTGCCGCCGCTCACCAAATCGCGCATCCTCGCGAGTTCGTCGAGGCTGTCCTGCATCACGGCGTACGCATGATCATCGTTGGGGACGAGCCCACTCTCGATGTTGATGACCAGCGTCTCGAGTTCGTGGCTGAGGTCGCCCATGGAGGCGATGCCGGCCATGCGCGCGCCACCCTTCAGCGTGTGCAGCTGGCGCTGCAGCTCCGCGACCCGCACCTTGTCGCGCCGGTCGTGCTTCCAGCCCGCCAGCGAGATCTGTGCGGCCTCGAGCAGCTCGGTGGCCTCTTCGCTGTAAATGTTGGCAATTTCGTGATCGAATGCCTCGGAAAGAGCGTGCGTCTCGGGCGGTGCGGCGGCAATCCCGCTGGCATCGCTCGACGTTCGCGCCAGTTCGGCATCGAGCTCGCGCTCGAGCTCTTGCAAGCGCCCCAGCAGCGCCGGCTGATCGGCAAAAAACGCGGTGGATTCGTCGATGTGCGACACCACGTCCTCGATCGAGCGGACGGCATCGGCGAGCGCCGCAATTCCGTCGTCGCCGAGGCCATGACCGCTCTCGTAGATCTTCCGGATGTAGTTGTTGAGCGCCTCGGTGATGCGGATGCCGTGCCGTGCCTCCGCCATCTTCGAACTGCCGCTCAAGGTATGCACGGCGCGATAGACGGATTCGGAGAGGTCGTGCGGGGCGGGCTGGCCGCGGCGTTTGGCGAGATAGTCGCGGATTTCCGCCAGATGACTCGACGTTTCCTTGCTGTAGATGTCGTGCAGCAGCGGATCCATGCCAGGCGGCTGGTGCGGCGCGGCAGGCCCGGCAGCCGCCACGCTCTCGTGTGGACCATCGCCAAAGACATCGAAGGTGTCGTCGGATTCCGCCGCATGCGCACCGGTCGGATCGGGCGCCCCGGGCAGCTCCGCAGCGAACGGCACGCTCTCGGGGGGTGGTGGCGGCGCCGGCAAGGAGTGCGGGGGCGGCGCCGCGGTCCGGGGTGCGGCGGGGATGGCGACGACAGACGTCACGCCGGTCGCGCCGAACACTCCGGTGCCATGGTATCCGGTCGCGCCCGCCGCATCGGATACCGTTCCATCCGGATCGCGTCCTTCTGCAAACGCAAAGGCGCGCGTCATGATGTCGTTGGCCGCAACCGGGCCCGTCCTGCCGGTTTCGAGCTGTTCCACCAACTGCGGCAATGCAGCCATCGCCGTGCGCAGCAGCGCCATCATGGCCGGCGTGCGCGACAGCGTCTTGTTGAGTATGCGATTCAACAAATTTTCGATGGACCAGGCAAACTCAGCGATGAGCCGCGCGCCAACCATGCGGCCGCTGCCCTTCAGAGTATGAAAACTACGCCGCAGCACTGCCAGCGAATCCAGATCCAGCGGATTCTGATCCCACAAAGGGAAGCTCTTGCGGATGGACGCGATCTCCTCACGTGCCTCCTCGATGAACAATTCCACGAACTGCGGATCGACCGCATCCGGCTGCACCGGCGACACCGGCGGCTGCGTCGCCGCCTGTGCGGCCTTCAGCACATCGCCGCCGATGCCGACTCCAGGCTCGAGCTTCACAGTCTTGGCCGCTTCGACCTCCGTGATCGGCTGCGCGGGGAGCCGCGCCAGATTGTCGTGGTCGATCGCCCTGATGCAGGTTTCAGCGTTGTCCAGCATGTACCAGGGATCAGTGCGCCCGTTTTGCAGCGTCTCCATGTAGTACTCGATGCTGACGATGGCATCGGCGATGCGCTCGAGGCGCAGCGCGTCCGGCGCCGGCGCGCCCGGTTCGATCAGCTTGCGCACCTCGGCACCGATCGCATCCATCAGTTCGACCGCCCGGCCCTTGCCCAGCATCAACAGTCCGGCCGTGATTCCGCGCACGAGCTGCGGCACATTGTCGAGGCCCAGCGGCGGAAAGTCCGCGGGCTTCTGCACCGACACGGACACCGCTTCCTTGATCCGCGCCAGATTGACGATGCATTCGCGCAGTACCGCTTCACTGACCAGCCGGAATTCATGATCCTGATCGACGGACACGTCGGGGGATGTTGAGGTCGGGGGCAGGATCAGCCGGACGAGCTGGTCATCGAGGCTGTCCTCGACCGACAACAGCACGCCGGCCACCTTGATCAGCGCGGCCTCGGAAGGAGTCTTGCCATCCGTCATGATCTCGGACAGCTCGGATACCTCCTGCTGAACCCGCTGCCGCAATTCGCCGAGACCGAGCACGCCCAGGGTGTCGCTGATCTTCTTCAGCAGATCGAGCTGCGGCATCAGCTCGTCGCCGCCGCCGCCGCCGCGCCGCACGAAGATATCGAGGACGTCCTTCACCTTGGACAGGTCCTCCTTGATCGCGGCGGCCACCGTCTGCATGAGCTTGACGCTGGGCGCCGAAAGATTCTCGCGTTCCTGCTCGATGCTTTCATCCACCGGCAGCAGTTCGGACAGCTTGAAGGAGGCACGCACCGCCGCGATGCGGCCGGTGCTGGTCGATGCACGCGCGACGTAATAGAGCAGATTGTTGAGCAGATCGACGGGAGGATCGTCGGCGTAGCGTGCCTCGCCCATCTCGTACAGCACTTTGATCTGCCGGTCGGCCTGGCCGAACAGGCGTTTCAGCGTGGCGCTGCTTTCGAGGCCGTTTGCCTGCACCGCCTCCAGCAACGCGCCCACCACCCACCACAACTGGAACACCGGCTGGGTGGTTGCGACCTGTTCCAGTTTTTCGGCGACCTTCGACAAAATCTCGAGATTCTGGACGGTGCGCTCCCCCCGGATGTATCCGAGCAACCCGACTTGGAAACGGGGTCGCAGGCGCCTCGCCCACTGCGCCACGCTGAGCTCCGGGTCGCCCTGTTGTTGTGAATGCGGCTGGGCGGGCTGGTCGGACTTGAGGTTGAGCAGCAGCAGTGTCCCTTCGGACAGCAGCGGGCTGCCGCGCACCGAGCGCAGGTCGTTCAACAGGGGCAACAGCACGAGTGCCAGATCCCGGCCACCCGACAGCACCCGTTCCAGATAGGTGGGCAACTGAACCATGGAACGCATCAAGGCGTCGAGACCTTCGATTTGCCGCTTCTGGTCATTGCCCGCGGCGAGGAGATACCGCGTGACGTGCTCCATCTCCTCGGCGAGCAGGCCGGCGCCATAGACCTCGACCAGCCGCAGGACCCCGTGCGCCAGATGCAGCTGGTCGGCGCACTTGTCCAGGAAGGCGGTCTGATCGGATCGCTCCGCATACGCCTCGAGGGCGGCACGCGCCTCGTTGAGGGTCGCCGCCAGTTCCTTGGCGACGATATGCAAGGTCTGCGAACTGATGTCGGTCATGCAGGAATCATGCGGCACTCGGGCGCCTAGACGCCGACGCCGCTCGCCTTGCGCAGCCGTGCCGCGTTTTGTGCGCTTTGCGTGCTCTGCGGGTTGACGGCCTCCTTGGTGGAGGGCAACGACACCGTCTGGGTGCTGAGCGTCGTGGTTCCTTCGCTGTAGTCAGGCAGCCGAAACCCGGCGACCGACTTGCGCAGCTGCGCGGACAAGGCAGCGAGCTTGGCGATCGAGGTCGAGGTCGCCGTCGAACCTTCGGCCGTCTGCGACGATATCTCCCGCACCACCTGCATGTTCTTGGAGATGTTGCCGGACGCCACCGCCTGCTGGCGTGCGCTGGCGGAAATATTCTGCACGAGACTCGCGATCTGGTTCGACACCTGCTCGATCTCCTCGAGCGCAGCGCCGGCGTTCTCGGCGAGCAGCGCGCCGCCCACGACGTCGGTGGTGCTGCGTTCCATCGACACGACCGCCTCGTTGGTGTCCGTCTGGATGGTGCGGACCAGCACCTCGATCTGCTTGGTCGCGTGGGCGGCACGTTCGGCGAGTCGCTGCACCTCGTCCGCGACCACCGCAAAGCCACGGCCCGCCTCCCCTGCCATGGAGGCCTGGATGGACGCGTTCAGGGCGAGAATGTTCGTCTGTTCCGCGATGTCGTTGATGAGCTCGACGATGTTGCCGATCTCCTGGGAACTCTCGCCGAGACGCTTGATGCGCTTGCTGGTTTCCTGGATCGTCTCGCGTATCGCGTTCATGCCGTCGATGGTCCGGCGCACGGCGTCGCCGCCCTTGTGCGCAATATCCACGGAATGTCGCGCCACGTCGGAACAGCGCTCGGAGTTGCCGGAGACCTCCTCGATCGATGCCGCCATGTCCGCCATGGATTCGCTGGCCGCGGAGATCTGCCGGGACTGCGCGCCGCTGGCCTTGGCCATGTGCGCCGCCGCCGCCTGCGTCTGTTTGGCGGCGCCATCCAATTGAATCGCGCTGTCGTTGATGGTCGTGACCAGTTCACGCAGAGCCTCGATGGCGTAGTTGATGCTGTCCGCGATGGCGCCGGTGATGTCCTCGGTGACGGTCGCCTGCACCGTGAGGTCGCCGTCCGCCAGACTGGACAACTCATCCAGCAGCCGCATGATCGCCTCCTGGTTGCGCTCGTTCTCGCGCACCCGCAGCTCGGTGGAGCGCCGCGCATAGACGGACTTCATGAAGATCCAGCTCATGGCTCCCAGCAGCAACGCAGCGACCGCGAGCAAAGCCGATATCAATGGCTTGTAGCCCGCATCGGCGTCGCTGCCGGCGGACGGTTCGCCAAGTTTCGACGCCAGCGCGTCGGCGAGCGCCGGCATCGCCCGCGCCGCCGCTTGAGCCTTGGACAGTGGCTCGGCGGCGGCGATGGCCTTGCGCACCGCGACGGCAAACTCCTGATTGCGCTGCACCACGAGCTTCAGCCGCTGTTCTGCATCGGCGCCCGTGACACGGGACAGGGCCAGCCCCGATTCCTCGCCCGACAGGCCGCGGATGACCTGATTGAGAAACTCAAGGCTGTCGGCCAGCCGCTGCGCCGTCGGAGCCGCATCGCTCGAGCCCGAGCCGAGCCCGCTCAATTCCTGCTGCACCCGCTGCACGGTGAGTTCGAAGCGATCGAGGTAGCGGCTCAAGCCCTCCAATTTCTGCACACCGACGGCGCTCGCCAGGTCGCCCAACTCGGAGAGCAGCTTCGGTGCGAGCTCACGCGTCTGTTGGTTCGAGGCCTGAATGGTCTCCACGGCGGCCCTGGCGTCGGCGACCACGCCGATCGCGTCCGCCAATTGGTTCCAGGCCGGGTCGGAGGAGGTGTTGATATCCGAGAGCGCGCCCCGGAGGCTTTTCAGGCGCATGCCGCTGTTCGCCAGGGCATCGAACGAACTCGAGTCGCCGCGCAGCGCGTTTTGTGCCTCGAACGGGACGCGCTGCACGACGTAGGACAATTGATCCACGGGCGCCGTCACCGCCGGAGTGGTCCGTGTCAGCCACGTCAGCACCACGGCGCCGGCCAGGCACAACAGGATGGGCACAAGCAGCGCCGGCAGCAGTATCGATTTCGGTGTCGGGAGGTCTCGCTTACTCATTCCGTGATTCCGGCGGCGTTCAACTCGCCGCCTGTAAAAAGCTCTGGCTCTCCACCAAACTCTTCAAGCTCAGCACCGGCCAGACCTCGCCGCCGCGGCGGAACGCGCCCGCCAGATAGCTGTCGCAGCGGATCACCGTGGGCGGCGGTTCGGCGTTGAATTCGGATTCAGCAAAGCGCCGGAATCCCAACACCTCATCGACCATGAGCCCGGCCGGGACGTCACGGTGGTTGACCACGATCACACGCGTGTTGCGGCCGGCCGTCGTCATGCCGCTGCCCAAAAATTGCCGCAAGTCCAGCATCGGCAGCAGCTGGCCGCGCACGTTGGCCAGCCCCTTCACCCAGCTCTTCGCCCCCGGGATGCGCGTCACCACCGCAGGGTATCCCAAGACCTCGCGGGTTTCCTCCCGCGCCACCAAAAAGGTTTCACCGCCCATCCGAAAAGCCACGCCGACCCACTCCTGCGCGGCGGCCGCGTCCGCGGCGCCGCCCGTCACGGGGCTGCGGCTGCGCTTCTCGAGCTCCTTCAGCAGCTCGAACGGTCGATCGCGCAAACTGCGCAGGCCCCCGTCGCTGCCGCCCAACGCGCTGGTCATGTGGCCAGCGCGGCCTGCGCTTTCTCGACCAGCGCCTGGGCGGACACCGGTTTGACGAGATAATCCACGGCTCCCTGGCGCAAACCCCACACACGGTCCGTTTCCTGGCCCTTCGTGGTCACCATGATGATCGGAATCAGGCTGGTCTCCGGATCGTTGATGAGCATGCGCGTGGCCTGGTAGCCGTTGACGCCCGGCATCACGATATCCATGAAAATGAGGTCGGGCTTCATCGCCTTGGCCTTGCGGACGCCCTCTTCGCCGTTCTCGGCGGCGGCGGTCTTGAAACCGTGTTTCTCGAGGGCCTTCTGCATCACGAAGACCTCCGTGGGCGAATCATCGATGATGAGGATCAATGCCATTGCCGGTTCTCCGTCATTTGCCGACGTGTGCTTCGATGGCGCCCAACAGCTCGTCCTTGGTGAAAGGCTTGGTCAGATAATGTTCGGACCCGACGATGCGGCCGCGCGCCCGGTCGAACAGACCATCCTTGCTCGAGAGCATGATCACCGGAATCTGTTTGAACACCTTGTTGTGTTTGATGAGCGAACAGGTCTGATATCCGTCCAATCGCGGCATCATGATGTCCACGAACACGATGTCCGGTTGATGGTCGGCGATTTTGGACAGTGCGTCGAACCCGTCGACCGCGGTAAACACCTCGCAGCCCTCCTTGGTCAGCAAAGTCTCGGCCGTGCGCCGGATCGTTTTGCTGTCGTCGATCACGAGGACCTTCAGTCCCGCGAGTTTCGGCTTGACGTTGCTGATCGCACTCTCCATGGACCCACTCTCGGCGACCTCGAGGTCACGCATGCGCATGTGCTGTATTCTCGTGACTTTTTAACATATCCGGTGTCCGCAAGCCACGGGACGCAGTCGACATTTCGCGGCAATGAAGCGCAGCCAACGGTGGCGTGGTTCACACTTTCTCGAAGAGACTGGGCGCGCCGCACGCCGCGGTCGCGGGTCCTTGGGGCCCCTGCGTGAGCTAGACTGTCGAGCCGTCGTGTCGTGCACCTGGTCTGCAGGAGGATCGAAGATGTCGTCCCGAGTTCGTCTGGTCGTGGTCATGGACCCCATCGAAGCCATCAAACCGGCGAAGGACAGCACGCTGGCCATCTTGATCGCGGCGCAGGCGCGCGGGTGGGAGCTCTCATACGCGGAGCAGAAGGATCTGTATCTGCGCGACGGCGTGGCCTGGGCGCACCTGGCTCCGCTCACGGTATTCGACGATCTGCGAACCTGGTTCACGCGCGGTGCGGCGCAGAGCGCCAGACTGGGCGACTACGATGCGATTTTGATGCGCAAGGACCCGCCGTTCGACATGGAGTACATCTACAGCACCTACATCCTGGAACGTGCCCGGGAACAGGGCGCCCGGGTCTTCAACCACCCCCAGGGGCTGCGCGACATGAACGAGAAGGTGTACACGGCGTGGTTCCCCGAATGCTGTGCGCCAACGCTGGTGACGCGCGACATGCGCGACATGGGCGCCTTCCTGCACGAACACGGCAGGGCCGTCTGCAAGCCGCTCGACGGCATGGGAGGCCGCTCGATCTTCGTGCTCGAGGCGGCCGACAAGAATCGCAACGTCGTGTTCGAGACGCTGACCGACTACGGCCGGCGCTACGCCATCGTGCAACGCTACCTGCCCGAGATCGTGACCGCCGGCGACTGCCGGGTGATTCTGGTCGACGGCGAACCCGTGCCGTTCGCACTGCAGCGCATGCCGACCGCCGAGGACAACCGCGGCAACCTCGCCGCCGGCGCGCGCGCCGAGAGCCGCCCGCTCAACGAACGCGACCGCTGGCTGTGTTCGATCATCGGCCCGAAGCTCAAGGCGGCCGGGATGATCTTCGTCGGCCTCGATGTGATCGGCGACTACGTGACCGAGATCAATGTCACGAGTCCCACCGGCATCCGCGAACTAAACAAAAGGCACGATGTCGACATTGGTGGCATGCTGGTAACCGCGATACAGAGGAACCTGGACGCCGCGTGACTTCCGATTTGCTGAAAGCCGGGCTGCCGCCGGCAAACGACCGCATGTTGACGACATGCTTCCTGGCGGCGCTGTTTCACGGGATCGTGATCCTGGGGGTCACCTTCAGCGCAGTCCCGGGCGCTGCCGGGGGACCCGAAGCGCCGGCGCTCGAAGTCGTCCTGGTCAACGGCCAGGCCCCGGCCGCGGCAAAAAATCCGAACGCCCGATACGTGGCGCAACGAACCCAGATCGGCACCGGCACGACGCTTAGCGACGAACGCACCCGCATCCCGAGAACATCGCTGGTCGCGGTCGATCGCGCCGGGGTTGCCGGCGGCACCGGTCTCTCGGCGCAGCAGTCCGCGACCGATTTCGGCGATGAAGAGCTGGTGGCGACCGTGGCTCCGGCCGTCAGGGTGTCGTACTTCGCGGCGCCGGCGGCTGACGACCAGGCGTCAGAGAGGCCCGAACTGCTGGAAAAGCTGCCGAACCTCGGCATGACGCCCAACGACGACGGCATCGAGTTGCGGATGCGGGGGGAGCCGCGCAAACAGCTTTGGGTCGCCGCGGATACCCGGGAGGCCGACGTCGCGGTCTATCTGGATGGGTGGCGGCGCAAGATCGAGCGTGTCGGCACCATCAATTTCCCGGACGCCGCACGCCGCCGGAATCTCTCCGGAACGCCTGTGATCGAGGTGACGATCAGCGCCGACGGCCGGCTGCTCGGCACCAAAGTCCGCCGCAGCAGCGGCCATGCAGAGATCGATGAGGCCGCGATCCGAATCCTGAAGCTGGCGTCGCCCTACGACCCCTTTCCAGGGGATCTGAGCGCCCGGCACGACCAGATCCGGATAGCCTACGAGTGGCAGTTCCTCGGTGGCGAACCGTCCGGCTCCAGCGTGTCTTACTCCGACCCGAATGCGTCCGGTGCAACGCCCTGATGGGGCGGTCCCATGACCGATTCCGGATTTCTGACCAACCAACTCCTCATCGCCATGCCGACCATGAGCGATCCGAATTTCGCGCAGACCGTGACCTTGGTGTGCGATCACAACCCGCGCGGGGCTCTTGGCCTGATCCTCAACAGGCCGTTGTCGATGCGCATGGGTGAGGTGTTCGATCAGCTCGACATCAAGGGGGTGGACGGGCCGTTGAGCGAACGCCAGGTGCTGCGCGGCGGCCCGATGCAAACCGACCGGGGGTTCGTCGTACATCGCGCCGCCGGCGACTGGGATTCGACCGTCAAGATCTCCGACACCCTCCACGTCACGACATCGCGCGACATCCTTGCGGCCATGGCGCGTGGCCATGGCCCTGACGACGCGGTGGTCGCGCTGGGTTACGCCGGTTGGGACGGCGGACAGTTGGAAGATGAGATTCGCGCCAACGCCTGGCTCAACGCCCCGGTGGATACCGCCATCATCTTCGACGTGCCGTTCGAATCGCGCTGGCATGCGGCGGCGCGGCTGCTGCGTGTCGATCTGACGCGGCTCAGCCCGCAGAGCGGCAATGCCTAGCACCCTGTCCGCGCCCGGCGGCGGCGCCCCCCGGTTGGTGGTGGCATTCGACTACGGCAGGCGACGCATCGGCGTCGCCTGCGGCGACACCCTGAGCCGCACCGCACGACCGCTGGCCGGCATCGCCAATGATGCGACCGGGCCGCGCTGGGACAGCGTCGCCGCCGTGCTGCGCGACTGGCAACCCGCCCTCGTCGTGGTCGGCCTGCCGTACAATACCGACGACACGGAGAGCGCCATGAGCGGGGCTGCGCGCGGTTTTGCCCGCGAGGTCGGGGTTCGCTTCGCACTCGAGGTGCGGCTCGTCGACGAACGGTATTCCTCGCTCGAGGCGCAATCGCGCCTGAGGTCGGAACGCGGATCTGGCGCCAGGAAACGCAAGGTCGTCAAGGCGGACATCGATGCCGCGGCGGCCTGCGTGATACTGGAACGCTGGTTTTTCGAAGCACACTGAGGCGCACATGCGTTTACAACAGGACAGCGCCGGCGGCCTGCGACACCTCGTCACCCTCGAGGGTGTGACCCGCGACGCTCTCACCGCGATACTCGACCGGGCCGAGAGCTATCGAAGGCTTCCCGGCCAACCCGCCTACGAAGGGCGCGAACTCGCCGGCGTCACCGTGGCCAATCTGTTCTTCGAACCGTCCACCCGCACCCGCGCATCCTTCGACCTGGCGAGCCGCCGTCTGGGGGCCCACGTCCTCAATCTGGATTTGAATTCGAGTTCGCGGGTCAAGGGCGAGACCATGCTGGACACCATCTACACGCTCGAGGCGATGAACACCGATGTGTTCGTGATTCGCGATTCCGAGGCCGGCATCCCGGAATTTCTGATCGACCACGTGGCGCCGCACGTGTCCGTCATCAGCGCCGGCGAAGCGCACCTCTCCCATCCCACCCAGGGGTTGCTGGATGCGCTCACGATCC
>Ga0116230_10006183_pt1 | contig 11786 bp, 9 predicted proteins | sample S1TSphfallax_3_FD_88678 | JGI IMG/M metagenome (GOLD analysis project Ga0116230, IMG submission 88678) | Host-associated microbial communities from peat moss isolated from Minnesota, USA - S1T2_Fd - Sphagnum fallax MG | ecosystem: Host-associated > Plants > Peat moss > Unclassified | place: USA...
GTTGGACATTATTTTGTTGTTTTACTTTGGATGCCATGATGATTAGAAGTGAATTCTCTTGTAAATGTTTGTAAATGTTTAAATTTTGAAGGAAAATTCTTAGGTTAGCAACAACTAAAACATAAGACACTAAAACACATTCCAAATACCTTTTGACAAATATTCTTTTGTTTCAATTTCTCCATTTTAATCTACACATGTTGTCAAAAACAAATTGGGAAATGGGAAACTTTAAGGCAAATGAAAATAAAACAATACTAGGAAATGAGTATTGTAATATTTCCCCCCCCATCAAGTTTCTATGGAAAAGGAATCTTTGACAAAAACTATGGAAGAAAATAAGAGTTTACAAATACAATCCAACACTATGGATACTAATGATGAAAAAAAAAAAAAAAATTGTGCAAAGAGAAATGTGGAGACCTCTTGATAGAAATGCACATGTTGGTCCTTTTATGTTGTAAATGATAATAACATTGTTAATGGAAATAAACCTCAAATCATGCCTTGTATGTTTTGTCACATTAGCCATCTCTTTTTCAATCCAAGAATAAAAGAAAAGAAAGGAATTACACCATATTATTAAAAAAAGGAATAACATTGTTGAAAAAAACATCTAGATGCAATAGATCATATTTTGCTTGGAAAAACATTTGATGAGGAGTTGAATAGTCTAATGAAAAGTTGTATTGGAAAAACCAACCTACAAAAAAGAAACCTAATGTGTTTAGTTCCAAAATACTAGAGTTTCTTGGTGCAAAACATCATTTAAAAAAATATGTTGTGTAATAAAAATGATTTCTACAAGACCTTGGCCTTTTGGTTGTAAAAAATTAGCTATTTATTCAATTTATGGAAAGTACATGGTTGAAGCAACTTGTAATGCACTTATGATGAAAAGTTGTGTTTCCTTCTATAAATTATTTTCACAAAAGGTTTTATGTAATTTGGTGGAAAAGATAATACAAAAGTATGTCTTGCATGCCAAAATTAAAAGAATGTTATTTTACAATAGCTAGTTTTGATTTATGGATATCAAAGGGAACACATGATGTTTTCAACTTGGTGATTATATTTATAGGTATGGATTGGCATCCTAAACATATCACAATAGGGTTGTTTGAAGCAAGTGAAGCCACATGTCAAGTTTTGGCAAAAAAATTTAATTGAATTATTGGATGAATATGGCTTAAGAAAAAAACATTATTGCATATGTGAAGGATGAAGGTGCATATTTGAATGCAATGACATCAACATTAAAATTTGCGGTTTATTGTGAACTTCCTGGTTTGGACAAAAAAATTCCAAAGTATTTGATTTGGCCCTGCATTTTCCAAAGCATGCCAATATGGAAAGTTGCACCATGAAAAGAAGTTGCAAAAACTTTGGATATGTTTCCTTTAAATCTACTTAATTTGATTTCCAAGAATGAATAATTGGGTGCAAACGGGATACAATGAGCCAACATGATCACTTTTAAAAAAGGAGTATATGTCCTTTTCCTAAACAAAACCTTTTCATATGAATGAATTTTGGAATAATTCTTTTTGCAACTTGTTATAATAAATTCTTATATCTATCCAAGTACATGACATTTTCTTTTCTTCTACCTTTTTTTTAATTATGTTTTCTTGTATAATAAACTACAACTTTTCTTAACACATCATATACTTTTTACCCCATTTATGTGTGTCAAAGGACTTTTGAAGTTTTAAAAGTCTAGATTAATTTTGAAAAGTTCTTTGAATTTTTAAAGTTTAAAATTCCACATATTTTAGGGTATGAATGTTTTTTTGATGTGGTTAGTAGGTCTTTATCCTCTTAATTTTTCCCCCATAAAATGTGTTTTGTTACATGAGTCCTTTTCATAGTCTTTTGCAAAATTGACTTTTGTTTGATGCATTGTTGTGCACTTTTGGACATCCTAAATCAAAACTTAAACTTAAAATTTCATCAAATGGATTTTTTATTTGAATTCCTTGACATTAATATAAATGAAAAAAAAAAAAAACAACTTGCCATGATTACCATGGCTTTAAATGATAAAAACATTTATCCAATTTTGATTGTTTTTCTTTTTGATCTAATACATTTTTTGGCTTGGGGGATTATGATTGCACCCAACTTGGCCAAAAAAAATGGTAAAAATAGACAAAAATAGAGAAAGGCTCATATTGATTTTGGGATTCATCCAAGAAAGTTAAATTCTCTTATAAAAACAAGGTAATTTTCAAGATATATATTTTTATATTCTAATTATAAATTGATTTGTAGTTTTTTCTTTCTTTCTTTTAAATACAAAAATTTTATTGAATATTTTGTAAATTTGCAAGCAAAATAATCTTGTTCCAAGATGCCTTATTATTTTAAAAGGTCGTCCTATTATATCATAACTTGCAAACTATTGTTTGTGTTTTTGGTTAAATTCCACATTCTTTCTCTTGGTATATTTTTCAAACAATTGTTGATTGTTTATTTCTAGTTGTTACTACTTGTGTTTTAAATTAATCTTGAGGTCATTGGTTATTAAGTGATGCCTTAAACTCTACCATCACAATGAGTTTTAAGTTGAACGAAAAAGTATAAATTACACTAACTTTAAACCAACTAATGGATATGATTATTTTGGTATTGCCTTCGAATTGTCCTTACTTGCTTCTAACATTAATAAAGAGGTGTGTGGTGTGTTTGATTCTTTCCTTTCATTTCTAATTAAGAAGATACGAAAAATGAAAAACTTGGGAGTGCATCACAAAGATTATTAAATTGTGAATTTAACATAACACCTTCCCCCATATAATATTCTTTACGTTACTCCGCGGCACCTACATCCGAATGGCTTTTTGTCCCGGGACTCCCAAGGAGGAGTTCCAAAATTGTCCCGATTTGGACTCCCGGAACTTTGTGAGTTCATAATTTTTTTCTTAGACCTCCGATTGGGATGAGGTCTGAAGTAAACTTGTAGCTTTCCTTGAGAGCTTTCCAATGGTGTGTTGCACTTCACCTGAACACACCGGGGTCAGGTTGATTCTCGACTTTTAGTGGTCGGGAGTGCCAGTTTGACTCCCGGCCCTTCTTTTTGCCATAACTTGTGCTGCAGATGTCCAAATGGTTCATGCGAGGCCATTTTCGACATGTAAAATTTGATAGCTTTCCAATGATATGAAGAACGCCTCAAGGCGAGGTGTTTTGACCCCTAGCATCGAGCTTTGAAGTTTCGGGAGTCCCGGAGGACTCCAAAGTCCCCATTTCGGGACTGTGAGTGTCATCCTCACACTCTTCCAAAAATGGGGTTGTGACACTTTGTTTAATGCTTTCTTTTGTTGGTAGTGAGCAAGGCATTTCAATTGGAAAAAAAGTATGATAAAAAATCTTTACATCCTATGCTTTTGAAATGTTATCATCACTTACATCTTGTGGCAAGTTATGAAATTGGATCTACAAACCAAAAAATTGATGAAAATTGCAAGTTGGATATTTTAAAATTGATTTTCAATCAAATTGAATAGATCAAAGAACTCATTAATAGAAAGTTGTGATTTTAAAAATATTTAAGTGGGTGCCAAGAAGATTAAATGTCATCTCCAAGAATGGAAAAATCATGAATCCAATTTCCCACTATTGGTTTTCTTGCTCAATATATATTGAAAGTTGTTGGATCACAAATAAAGATTGAAAATATTTTTTTATTTACCTAGCATACTCACCAACCTTAAGAGATGGCGCTTAAAATACAAAAAATTGAAAAAAAAAATTTTATTAATAAAAATTAGCCTATTGACCTAAAAGTTGGTTGCAAATCTCCTTGCAATCTAGTAGAATTTATAAACATAAAAGTGTTTAGAAGAAGATTTAGAATAATTTAAAGTTGGATTTGAATGGAATGAAATTTGAAAAATAAACTTGAATTTATGCATTTTCATCATGCATTTGTAAGTAGTTTTCAGTTTCATTTTTGATTAAAAAATTATTAGAAATTGTTTTGAAAATTGAATTGTGAGAATCGTTTTTGAACAACATTAGTTTAAAAATGTATGAGAACTAGTTTCATTGGAAATTGGTTGAATTTTATCTTTTCAAAGTTTTGAAACTTAGATGGTTTTCTAAACTTGGATTTTCTTTTGAAAACTTGATAGGTTTAAAAAAATGGTCTTGAGAAATGGAACCAACAATTTCCATGAAAAAATGAAAACCACTTGACATCAATTGATACCCATGTTTATCAAAAATATCAAATACCCAATTCTAATATATAATCATGGTTATTAGAAAATCAAATATTTTATTATTATATATAACCATGGTTCTCAATTTTTGAAATTTTCAAATAATTAAAAAAAAGGTTTTTGGTGTTGGTTTTGGGATTATCACATTTTTACACTCAATAAAACACTTAGCAATGGGCTTTATGGAAATCAAGCCCCAACTTGGGTCTACATATTTAAATAATGCTTATTGTTGAAGAAATTACCCTAAATGTTATTAATCATCAAAATGAATAATTATAGTGCAACCATAAGATTTAACTAGTATTGTTGTTGGAGGAAAATTTGAATAATACATATTGAAGTGAAAGTGCAATTAAGAAATACATTAAAAAAATGTAGGTAAAATATGGTAATTTATGCAAATATGAAATGATGTAAATTCATTATGTTGCCTTAATTTTGTGTGTTATGTGGTAAAAATTTGGTATGGTGCAATATAAAAAAAGGTCTTATTTGCTGAAGCAAATTTCATGTTCAATTGGTTTTAACAAATGAATCACATAGGATTTGTTTCATTTTTTTTCATTGCCATTATTAATGATGTGATTATTGCAACCTTGAAATGTGGTCTCAAAAAGGCATCTTGAATTTGGCATGAAGCCAAGTGCCTTTAAAAAATGGTGCTTAATTAGGAATGAACCTTGGGAGGCATAAAGGAAATTTTTAGTAACCTTTGACAAACACATGACGATTGTGTTTATTGATGATAGTCAAGGTTGAGCTTTAGATGACATATGTATAGGTGAAAAAAATTGGTTGCAAGCTGAGGGATGGTTTACACTTTACACTTCATAGTTGATTACTTGCATAACAACCCATTGAAATTAAAAATTGTTAATGGGCCTATAATGTTTTGCTTTGGGTTTATATTTGAGACTACAACCCAACAAATGATAGTTTTTAAAATGAAAGGTGAAAAAATAATATCATCTTTATAGGTATGCAAATGTGAATTTTTTATGTCCATACTTGACACATGTGGAAAGTTCGTATCCAAGTTGACATTTGTTAGCTAATTGAAGGCAATCCAATTTTGTTCTAAGGAAATGGTTTTTAATTCAAGTGTGAAAAAGGCATGCGGACTAAAATTTGAGTACAAAGCTTGTTCATTTGGATTTGGTTCAAATTGCAATAACTTATTATATATGAAGATGATATATATATTGCCTTCTGAAAATCATGTAAGGTATATTAAAAAAAAGGATAATTGTAAAAATGTTGCTTATTTAAGTTTGGTTTTGGAACCAACTCACCCAAAAAATGATTATGAAATGTCCAATAAATTTGGAAATGAGGATAGAAGACATTCAAATACAACTTTGGTCTATACTTAAAAATAAGTAACAAAGATAAGGAGGCACCTAACCTAATAACAATGTCATAACATAAAAACATGCACAAACATTTATATATATATTTTGTGTTGTGCGTTTGGATTCTTATTGTTGTAGTTGTAATCAATTTCATTTTATAACCCCAAATATGAAAAAATTGAAACCCCGTTCACATTGAATTGGGTTTGAATAATAAATAACAAAAAAAGACTAATACTTTTGCAATTGTTACCTAGCAATTGCAAAATTCAATAACCATTTCAATTAAATACCTAACAATTGTACTGGAAGTTTATGGATCATCCATCATCAAGGACCCAATTACTTGCAAAAGACAATTAGGGCTCAAAATCATAATTTATAGGGATAAATAGCAATAACCCATAATCAAGTTTCCACTCCCACCAACATGCACTAGCCCACCAACATCCATCTAATGCAATGTTGATTTCATCAAATGCTAATGTAAGGTATAATTAAACCTTACATAAAGCCCAAAAACATCAATATTCTTCAAACAAAATACGAGTATTCAAAACTAAGGAGAATAAATAAATAATCATTTTATGCAATAGTTTATGTACCAAAAAAAAATCATTGTCATCAAAGATCCACCACTGATTTTTCTTACTAAAAAATGCATAACGATGATCACAATCAAATCATTAAGAAAAAAATATGTTATTGTTTTAGTATTTGTTAACTCATGGGATTTGATTGTAACTAAACATGTATAATTTTAGGCTTTTGGTCCATTAGTGGGCAAATACATTAACGCCCAACTCTATAACATCAACATTTAATGAACCAAATGATATGACCCACAAATTGTTACACAACCTTAAAAACCTTTGATGATGGTTAAGGGGTGAAGATTGAAGAAAGAAAGCCAAAGAGAAAATCTAACCCAATCTAGATCAAAGGTTTAAAAGACCACACTTCAGATGGACACAAACTAGTATTACGAAATTTCTTTCTATATAGGTATTTTCTGCACACTAGGTTAAATTTCCTAATTTACTCAAATAAAATTCTTGAGTCATCTTCCATTCAAAAAACTTTTTTATGGTCGGTGATGATTTTTCCTTCAAAAAATTCACCAAGCAAACTCTCCAAGTCTTCAGGTGAATATTTCATGTATTTGTTGGAATGTCCGGTGTTGCTAGTTAATACAGAGCTGTGTTTCAAAAGCATAAAACAAACACATTGAAACAAAAAGAAATAAAGATAAAAAACAAAATGACATTGCCTACCCAAAATAAACAATTAAAAGCAATTAATCATTTTTTTCATTTCAAGCAAATTATAATGGGAAAAGAAAGTGGATGAATTGACCTGTAGCGCTTGATGAAAGAACGATAAGCAGGCAACAACACTTCTGCTACTTGTAACCGCATAGCATCTCGTAAATCAGTGTCCCAGACTGTCCATTGCATTTGTGTTCGATGTAGATCCTCAAGTATTGAATTAAAGTTTTTTAACCTGCCATAAGCACATTTAAACACTAGTCAACAAAACCTAAAGAACATTTCAATATAAAATTTTATCCATTTTGCATTATTGGATACACTTTTGGATACCTTATATTTGTTATATTCATTTCAAATTTATGCAAATGATACATTGATAGGATAAAGACATGATTGCATACATACACCACACATTTTCAACACTAACTTAGTTTATCATCAAAACATTGTTTATAATTCTTTTTAACATGTGTTTTAAAACACCCTATTCTCATTCAATTCATTTTCAATTTATGCAAATGACACACTAGTAGGTCAAAAACATTACTGTATAAACATATTTTCAATACTAAATTTATTTACCATTAATTAAAAACCATGAAAATAAACACATGTTATAGTTTTTGTGGTATGTTTTACTATGTCAATGTATCTGGTTCTACTTGATAACAAAACAACCTTCTACTCTAACCTTTCTTTAAGTTGAGTCTTGGAGACGCCTCCATTGTCACCCGTGCCACCAATTAACCCAGTGCCACTCCCACCACTAGTGAGCGATATACTTGAAGATGACATTAAGGCCGAACCTGTTATGTATGATAATGCCTGCCACAATTTGTATTGTATTTTAAAATTAAATAAAACCCATAAAAAACAATAAAAAACATGCAATATTGGTATTGAAAACATGGATGAAGCATCACGTCCATTTCTTGGGTCCCAAAATTAAAGTTTAGTTCCACATATTTGTCATGTCCTTGAGAGACTTCCTTAATTCACAAAATTGAAACTATTTAGCTAGAAAATTCATGATTGGCGAACCTTGTTCCAAGCAATCCGTTGGTACAACGTTGCATGTTGTTGAACTATTCGCCGATGTCGTTGCAACCAATCATCACCCAACATTTCTTTGACTTCCGATCTGTCATACATTTTTAAAAAATCATCATTTTGTTACTTGGTAGTTGATGTTCCACAATTGCAAAATCAAAAGATTTGTCCAAATCTGGTTTTACAAAACTATTGGTCAGTATTTTTAAAAGTTGTGGGAAAGAATGGAGGGACTAAATTGACATCACCTATCACATAGAAAACTATTACTACTTTAAGGTTTAGGGTTTGGGGTTAGGACCAATCCATTGAATTTAAAAAGCGTTTCTTAGGTTGCCCTCTCCTAATCCCCATAGAAATAAACCATAAAACAAGAGACTTTTGGAAGGTGTTTTTCAAGTTATAAGAGCTTACCGTCGCACAGATTTCACCATGTAGTGAATATTGTTCATAAGAAAGAATTGTGTGAGTGCAGGGTCCTTGTATAATTTAGACTTTCCATCTAAATTGGTTTGCAAAATGGACATAATGCGTATGACCGCAGATGCCAAGTGTGATGTTGTTTTATCTCCAATGTCTTTTTCCCCAAACAACTTGTTCAATGTGTCCTGATAACTGGGGGGAGGGGGGGGCGAAGGAAGCAATCAATTGACACCCACAATAAAAAAATTTCAAGACCCATTTTAGTCTTTTAGAATTGCTCAACCCACCAAGCATTGACAAACCTTGAACCTTAAACTATTATAGCTATTATGTTATAAGGTTTAAGATTTAGGGTTTTGGTTATGTACTTAGTTGTAAACAAATGCATGAAACATGAAACTTAATCATTGAACTTGAAATTCATCAACATAATTATGGTCAATCTATTCCAATATTATGTACTTGAATTGTGCATAATTTGTACATGTGTTTCAAGTACACATTTAAGAATTAAAAAACAATGTGATAAAGACATAGAAGGGGAGGGATTATTGCAAAACGTACTCAACCATGAACTTGATATAGTTGACAACATAACTAGTGAGAGGGTGGACAGTGCCATCAGCTACGGTTGTCTTCATTGCATCTTTCTCGACTGCATCTGCAAAGTCATTAAAAGTATCTTTTGTGGCTTGTGCTAGATGCTCTAGTAAAAGCTCAGATGCATCTCGTATTTCAGCTCCTGATTCCCCTTGGAACAATGATTTTATCTGTTTTGCCCAACAACAAATGCTAAGAAGGATTAATAATTATAAAAAAATACAAAAGAAATTCCTAATGCCAACATTAAGACATAAGGAGATACCTAGAGATTAAACTATTAAATCAAAGTTTTTTTTTTCAATTTTGTGATGTAGCCACATTAGTGATCATCCACAAGAGGAATTAGCCAAATTTGGCTATAGGTCAGAGAGGAAAGAAAATATTTTATGGAATGCTACTATATTTTAGCAACCTATGTAAACCTATAGTTTCAATATGGTGACTTCAAAAAAAAATCCTCAAAATCTAGTGACTTTAGTGAAATTTTTTCAAAAAAATCCTTTGTATGAATCACATTGGGTTTTTTTTTGTCACCAAGTGGTGAAAATTTGTCAAAAAAAAACGTTGTATTAGATAGAACATATAACTCCACTTGGGTCCAAAGCTTTTGGAGATGTTGGAACCAACTAAACAACCAGGATATTAAGTCTATAACAATTGAGGCACAAGAACTAAATTATGATTAATAGAGAAGTAAAAACTTGAACACAACCCAAGTAATCATTGCTAGTAGATATATACATATGAGTATGTATGTATGTACCTGAGGTTCAAGATCACTCATGGTTTCATACATGTCAAGGAGAACAAACAACTTTTCGGGTGATTTTTTGCATGTTGTTATGGCTTCCCCAAAACTTATAAGTGTGTGCATGCTCGAGTGGGTTATGGCAGAAAAACATTTCTCCTTCTGGGAAGTTAATTCCAACCATATCTGGTCACAGATCTTGTACTCCGCCACAAACAATAATTTCACCTACACAAATAAATTACTATTTCAATACATTTCCCTAACCCAACCCTAAACCCACTTCCAAAAAACAATGATCTCATTTGATTTTCCATAGTTGTGCAAGTGAAGGAAAAAAACAATATTCCTTCCAAAAGAAAAAAAATTAATTAAAAAAAAATTTCACCTCTTTAAAAAAAAAATGCAAGATTTTCTTTTAAAACCTTAGAAACAACCACTTTTGAACATAGACTTCTACTAGTTTTCAATGGTCCAATTTAGGTTGAAGAGATTTACCACAAATTGCATGTGATGATTCCAACTTATAATCTTGCCCTCCAATGTCTCCCATTGCATTTTTTGAACCTCTTCCTTGCTTAACTTTTCGACACCCAAATTTTGGAGACTTTGATCCAATATTGGTGCTCGCACATCCCTTACATTCATACCAAAACCATGCAATGAAATGCTTCAAAAAATACAAAATTGCTCATTTTCATGCCAACAACATATAGTGAAATTCAAAATCCACATAATGGGTAGGTTATATATATATATAACCCTAAACCTACCTATAAGTCTTGAGACACTGTTCTTGATGGCCTGCAGCAACCAACCACTGCACCATTTCGCATAATCGAGGGATTACATCTGGCAAAATTAAATCTGGAAGAACTTGGTGATCACTTGTATTGTTGTTGTGAGAACTACTCGTGAGCAATGTCACATCTTCAGAGTTATGATGGCTTTGGGGGCTTCCCACTTGTTGGTTCTCATTCAATAAATTTTCCATAAGAGATGTCGATTCCACTGGCTTGCTGCACAAAAAATTTACCAAACCAAAAAAATTGATAATTAAATTTCCTGAACTTTTTCGATTCTTCTTGGAACATAACCAATAGATCAAACTATAGAAAAATTGGGTGGTACAAAACAAGCTTAGAATTGAACAAACCTTTGGGTTAGTTGACACAATCAAAATAAAACAAATGGGTGGTTTGAGAAGGGGGTGAAATTGAAAGTTTCCAAACCTATGCTCATTGAAGAGATTTTTGAATTCTTCAATTAATTGGGCCATGCTCTTGGAAAGCAAACTGTTCGCATGGTCAAGAGCAAAACTAGTTGCCTTGAAGCTCTGGTTTTGTTTAAGGAACTCCACATTTGTATGCAATTGATTAACAACTGAAAGAAAGCCACCCAAGTCATCTTTGGGACCTTCCAATAGCTTATCCTCCATCTTCACAAAAATCCACAAAAAAATTGTAGTTCACCATAAGTTGGTCAACACTTTGTGGCTTGAGTTTTCATTGTATCTCAAAATGTAACTTTAAAATTATTTGATGATTTACTTCCTTGTTAAAGAAATCTAAATTCAAAGATCTTGAAACTAGTATGGGTAATTATTTTATTATTACCTGGTGGGAAACATCAAATTGGTTCAACATTGTCTTTGTCGCTTCTAGTGCAAGGTCGATATTTTGATTAGCTTTTCTGAATGCATGTGTCTGGATCTAAAATCACAAAAATGAAACAAACCAAAATCAATCATGTTTCAAAGTTGTTAATATATTTTCTTATTCAAAAAGTTTGCACATATTATTAAACTTTCTAGTCAACCACAAAATTATGTAAATTATTACATTTTTTTCCAAAAGAAAATAAATAGTTCATGAACATACAAAATCAACTCGTAGCTTCTCTATAGATTATTCAAATCTCTAGACCATTTGATAAAAACTTTACACATGGCGATTTTACCATTTACTTAAAAAAGAAAAACGCTTCTAGTGCAGTTCAACTTCTATAATTGTTTATGTGCACACATATGGTCAAACATGTAAACACAATTGGAATTTGGGACTATGATCTTGACATATCCTCCTATGTTGGAATGATTTTACAAGTCCTA
>Ga0116230_10006188_pt1 | contig 11783 bp, 9 predicted proteins | sample S1TSphfallax_3_FD_88678 | JGI IMG/M metagenome (GOLD analysis project Ga0116230, IMG submission 88678) | Host-associated microbial communities from peat moss isolated from Minnesota, USA - S1T2_Fd - Sphagnum fallax MG | ecosystem: Host-associated > Plants > Peat moss > Unclassified | place: USA...
ATCGCGCTATGTGAGGGCTGCGGACGAAATTGTAAAGTGGTTTGTCCCTTGCGTAGTCGTCTTTGCTATTGCCACGGCATTTTTCTCGCTTTTTTTGGGATTAAGAGACCAAGAGCAAACGGTGTGGGAAACAGCGATCATTCGAGCGATTTCAGTCCTCTTGATTTCTTGCCCTTGCGCGATTGGCATTGCCGCTCCTCTCGCGGAAGCTTATCTTCTCAATGCCTTGGCCAAATTGGGGATTTTGGTTCGCAACCGTGGGTGTCTCGCTTTTTTGGGACGAGAAACCCTTTTCGTTTTTGATAAGACCGGAACGGTCACAGAAGGACGTTTTAGTGTGTGCGAGGGATTGGATGCTTTAACTGTTGAAGAGCAACAAGCGTTAAAAGGACTCGTCGCTCACTCCCTCCATCCCATAGCCATGGCCTTGCAAACAGCCATTTTAGCTCCCCCCGCTTCTTTTGAGAAAATTGAAGAAAGGGTGGGCAAGGGCATTGAGGGAGCGTTGAAAGGAGAGAGATACTGCTTGGGATCCGCCTCTTTCTTAACCCAGTTGGGGGTGAGGATCCCCTCCATTCAGGAAAAAGAGAGTCCCTCTATTTTGACAACCGTTTATTTTGCCAAAGAGGGCGTCTGCCTAACCCCTCTTGTCTTGGGAGATCGATTAAGGCCTGGAATTCAAGAATTTATTCGCCTTTTATTCCCCCTCAAAACTCTTTTGGTTTCAGGCGATGCCGAAGAACCTGTCACAAGAGTCTCTGAAATTTGCCATATTCAACAATGGAAAGCTGGGCATGATCCTTTGCAAAAAAAGGAACTCATCGATCGTTTGAAAAAAGAGGGAGACATTATTGCCATGCTTGGCGATGGAATGAATGATGCGCCTGCTTTAGCAACCGCTCATATTGGAATCGCCGTCGTTTCTGCCAGCGATATGTCCGTTCAAGTTTCAGATCTTCTATTGACAACACATCATTTTCAGGCGCTTGCTGCTTTACGTCAGACTGCAATTAAAGGGAGAAATATTATTAAACAAAATCTTTTCTGGGCTTTTTTTTATAATTGTATCGGTTTAGGAGTGGCGGCAGCGGGATTACTCACGCCTCTGTTTGCAGCCGTTGCTATGGTCACGAGTAGCTTGATTGTTCTATTGAATGCATATCGGATGGCTCGGACATAAATTTAAGGTGAATTAAAATGGAAAATCTGTTACTGTTGCGGAAAAGAATTGTGAGTAAAGAATTGCAAAAAAAATTCAATCACATTTGCAAGGAGACTCTGACCAGGCTAACCTGGGTGTGGGTCACCGCAAACGAAATAGAGAGGCAAATTTTTGTATTAATCACTTACCTTACGCAAAGAGAGCGACATTTTGCGTAAGATGCGTTAATAAAAACAAACCCGCTCTCATGTTTATGATTTGGTTTTTGAAGTTTACGCAAAGCTAAAGACTTCGCGGCTTCCTACTCGGGTATACAGTTAATTTACAGCTGCGATAAACAATCTTGTTCGCTTTGTTCTTCGCCAATAGCTAGAGGCTATTGAATGTGTCACAAATCAAACAATCTTAGCCTCTCGCTTCTGACCTCACTGTGACTCAAATTTGAGCCATGCTATCCGTTGGACTTGCCATTCACCTGCTGGACTAAACACCCAGCGGTAGGAGCTTTTTGATTGTTTAAAGGAGTTTTTTCGATTTTATATTAATAACTTAAATAACTATCACATCTTTATGCTTACACTCGTTAATCAGAATTTCTTGACTATTCAAAATAGTCTGATGTCTGGAGATAACTTTTCAGGTATTACCCAAAAATATGCAAAAATTATGGGAGTTGCTCTTGCCATTCTTTGCGCGATAGGAGCCTTATTTTTTCTCTATTCCCGCTATTTTAAGGACCCTCAGGTAAAAGCGAGCACGACAACTCACCTTGCATTGAAATTTGTTCCCTCTCCTATCACTCAAAGCGCTCCCACTTCTCCTCAGGTTTCTTCCATTTTTGAGGAGAGTTTTTGCGAAGAAGATTGCCAAAAACTAGGCGAAGAAGAGTCGCAAAAACCACAGTCCTTCCATTCGAGCTATTCTCTTGAGCGCTCCGATGAAGTGGATCTTGAATTTGCAAAAGAATTATCCAACGAATTGCAAGAGTTGAACGACAGAGAACTTGCCAACACATTACAAGAAGAGGAACTTGACTTTGATCAAATTGAATTGTTTTTTGCCCTCTCGAAAAACGATCTGAATGCAACGTTCAACGAACCTAATAGAGATATTCCTCCCTTGGAAGAAAAGAATTATGCCACGCCTCTCTCTCCTCAAGAAGAGTCTGAGCGAACTCCCATTTGTCGTTTTCATGAAGTTGACGCCATTTGCACGGCTATTGCTGAGAAGATATGTATTGACCCCTCTTACTCCGCGGTAAAGGTTTTTGCCGCTTTAGATCCCGAAATCTCTCAAGAAGCATTGAAGCTTCTCAACGAAATTGTCAGCAAGTTTGAGGAGACACATTCCATTTCTTCCCAAATCAACTATGGCGATCCAGTCCCAACCTATTTTGCCAACATTATCGCAGAAAGTCACGACGATCGACAATACCGCAGCCTCGTCGGGATACGCAACCTTCTGCGGTATGGCCCAGAGATAATTGACGATTTCGCCCGGAAGCATTTTTTGGGAGGGAAACATCACTATGAATATGGTGAAGGATTACAAGCCTTTGAATACTATACCGGCAATCTGGTTGACATGGATACAGAGCTGAAGGCAAGCAACGATAGAGATGCGTTAGAAGAGGCTAAACAACATATCGTTCATTTTGGGGAAAAATATGGTCTAAAAGCACGTGTGCCAGGTAAGCCACTGACGGCTGAAAGGGTTGCAGAGCTGCTCCCTTATCGTAAGCTTGATCTTCCGCCATCTCCGTATCATCCCATCTTCACCGCTTTCAACAATATGGACCGTTCAAATCATGGCGTATGGAAACGCCTGACCCAAGATGAAAACGGTCTTCCTATCTATAGGTATTACGTGAACGTGCCAAATATTGAGTTGGTTTTGGTGGCAACATTAAAATTGCCTTATCTTATAGCAACTTTAGCCCATCGGGTGAAAGAGGAGAACAAGGGCATTTTACCGGAAGATTTTTTTAACGAATTCTGTAAGGATGGACTTTCCAGTAAATGCTTCAATCACAAAACTGAGACCTTTCTTCAATTTTATCATAATTATAACGCGAAACTGGATAAAGTCCCAACGCCCGAAGAAGAAGCAAGCAAGAAAATTACCCAAGGAGACTTTGGTGAAGCGTTACGTAAAAAGGGTCCTGAAATTGCATTGCAAGAGGCGTGGAAGTGGAACAACTTATTTGATGAGATCATGGATGGGGATTCTGGTGATTACTCCTATGGATCTACTGCAACCACCTCTTTCGAAGAGTGGAGAAGCAAGCAGACGGAGAATATCATTCACATTCTACGTGAGAAAGAATTATGGGAGAAAGTTCTTTGTCGCGATGAAGAAGGGAATGACTACTTTCTTCTGGATATAAAAACACTCAATGCAGGATTTTTAAATCAGTTTTGGGAATATTTAAAGATTTATGTATAAAATAGTTGGCCCTTTTCAAGATCATTAAACACAAATAAAGGCTCAATATGCTTGGATCTATTCGCTTGAATGCATTGACTATGCAAAATAGTCTCCTCTCTGGAAGACATTTTTCAGAGGCTACCCAAAAATATGCAAAAATTACGGGAATTATCGTTGTTATTTTTAGCACTCTGGCTATTTTATTCGTCATCTATCGTCATTATAGCGCTCATAAAAACCTAAAAGTCAATCACGGCAACGGACATGGAAACGTCAAGGTGAAGGAGCATGAAACACCCATCATCGCTAACTCACAGCCTGCCTCCCCTTGGGTTTATCCTCGTCACTCGCTTCGCGTTAATTCTTCTTCTGGTCTTGATCCTAAAGAAGAGAAGACAATTTCTTCACCCGAAAAAATCTCTCCATCGACCCCCTCGACTCCTTTAATCCCAGGAATCGCTTTTGATCAGGTTGACAACATTTGCGGCCAGATCGCCGAAAATATATTTATTAACTCCTCTTACTCTGCCGTGAAAGCGATGAAAACGTTGGATCAACGCACGCATCAACAAACGCTATCCCTTCTTAATGAAATTGTTGCTGAATTTGAACGGAGGCACTGGGTTTCTGCTAAGATCAGCTATGGGAATCCAGTCCCTAAATATTTTGCCAACGTTTCTTCAGAAAGCAATGAAGATCGAAAATATCTCAGCCTTGTGGGGATACGCAATCTTCTAATGTACGGTCCACAGATCATTGACGATTTCTCTGCTCAAAGATTTTTGGGAGGAAAGCACCATTATGGCTCTTATCAAGGATTGAATGCTTTTGAATTTTATACAGGCAATGTCGTTGACCTAGATACAGAACTGGACGCAAAAAACGATCAAGACGCTTTAGCAGAAGCGAAGCAAAAAATCATTCATTTTGGGAAACGATGTGGTTTATCAGCGGTGTCTGCAGAGGACGTTGCGGATCAGCTTCCTGATCGTAAGCTCTCTCTTCCTAACCTCCGATATCAACACATTCATGTCGCCTCTGACCACTTGGATCGTTCGAATTATGGGATATGGAAACGTGGCTTGATATCAACGAACTGTCACTATTACGTGAACGTTCCGAACTGCGAACTCGTGCTGGTTGCGGTATTAAAATTGCCTTATCTTATTGGAGAATTGGCTTATCGCGCCAAAAACCAAAATGATGGCAAGTTACCTAAGGATTTTTTTGATGATTTCTTCAAGGATGGACTTTCGGATAAATGTTATAACGACAAAGCCCGTGCATGCCTTGACTTTTATCGCGATTACAAAGCGAAACTGGATAAAGTCCCCACGCCTCAGGAAGAGGCCAGAAAGAAGGTGGTCAACGGACACTTTGGTGAAGCGTTACAGAAAATAAGCCCTGATATCGCATTGCAAAAAGCCTTTACCCGTAGTTCGCTTTGCGATTACATCATGGATCTCGATCCACACTACCATTTTGGATATACAAACAATATTTCTCTTATCGATTGGAAGATATTAGAACAAGACAACATACGCGAATGTCTAAAAAAGGAAAATGTATGGAAAACGACTCTTTATCAACAAGAAGAGGGATGCGATTATTTCCTTCTCGATGAAAAAACACTCGATGCAGGATTTTTAGATCAGTTCTGGGAATACCTAAAATTCTAACCCTCCTTGGACTGAAGGAGATAAGGAGTGATTGCGATCGTCTACTCCCATTTCACTTCAAGAAGTGGAATGGGGAGACGCAAGCAGATCGAGGGTCATCGCCATTACGACTCAATATGATCCATCGTGAATGCTGGGGCGGTTGTTTGCGATCGCCCCAAGGCCGTTGTCCAGAGAGAAAGAAGAATGCAGGCTACAAGAAAGACAAATGCCAGCCACGCAGTGAAGCGCTTTAACACCTCTGCCGTTGACGTTCCAAAGAGCGACTCGCTAGCTTCTCCCCCAAAAGAGGCCCCCAACCCCGAACTTTTGCTTTCTTGGATGAGGATAACACTGCACAATAGCACACACAACAGCATGAAAAGGGCAATCGTAAAAAAATAAAGAAACGTCATTGTGACTCCATGGTGCTTTCTTCCGCTTCAATCGGAGGAGGCGTACCGACAAGTTTAAATGTGTTAAGGATGCAACAAAAGGACTCAAGAGATAGGGAGGCTCCCCCTATGAGCAATCCATCAATATCGGGTTGAGCCAGCAACTCGTGTGCATTTGTAGAATTTACGGATCCGCCATATTGGATGATCATATCACGTGCGCATTCTTCAGTGAGGATCTTTGCAAGAACTTCCCTGCAAAAATGGTGCGCCTCTTGTGCCACTTCTGGTGTGGCGCTATGCCCCTTTCCAATCGCCCAGACGGGTTCATAAGCAATGATTAACTGTTGAAGTTGCACAGGCTCAAAATCTCTGAGCCCTTCCGTTAACTGCCTTTCAATAACGACAGGGGTCTGCCCCATGTCATATTCTTCTGCTGTTTCCCCAATACATAAGATCGGTCGAAGCCCCACCTCAACCGCCCGTTTAAGCTTGCGATGAATACACGCCTCGTCCTCTCCATACAAATGACGGCGTTCAGAGTGGCCGAGCAGGACAAATTGAGCTCCTGCATCTTTGAGCATCTTTCCAGAGATTTCCCCTGTAAACGCTCCTTCAGCAGCATCATTCATGTTCTGCGCGCCAATCCAGAGAGGAGAGTCTTTCGCCTGCTGGGCAAGGGGGTAAATATGCGTATAGGGAACCGCCAAGCCTACCTCCTCTGTTTGAAGCGAAGGAAGGAAAGGAAGTAAATTCTTGACAAAAGAGCTCGATTCCTCGATCATCTTGTGCATCTTCCAATTGCCTATAATCAGCCGCCTGACGCCCATAGAACGCCTTTCCTTATGAAGATGAATAGAAATTGAGCAGTTTAGTCAACAAACGATTTCATGTCAAACGTGACATCACAACCCTTACCTCCCCTGACCGTTTCGCAACTCACCAACGCCATCAAGCTGAGCATTGAGTCCACTTTTCCCTCGATTTATTTGCAAGGAGAAATTAGCAATTTTAGGCTTCAAACCTCCGGTCACCTTTATTTTTCCCTCAAAGATGCCCATGCTCAGATTGCTGCCGTAATGTTTCGGAGCGACGCCTCTCTTCTCAGCGTCAAGCCTAAGGGAGGAGATCAAGTCACTGTTAAAGGATCCCTGAATGTTTATGCGCCAAAGGGCAACTATCAACTTATTGTCTACGAACTCGCCTATGTTGGTCTAGGAGAGCTATTGCAAAAGTTGGAGCTGTTAAAAGTCAAGCTTCATCAGAGGGGTTGGTTTAAATCGACGCACAAAAAGCGTTTACCCCGTTTCCCCACCCGCATTGGCGTTGTCACAAGCCCCACCGGTGCTGTGATCCAAGACATCATCAATGTCTTAAAGCGTCGCTTTTCCGGCTTTCACCTGATTTTAAACCCCGTGAAAGTCCAAGGAGAAGGGGCAGCCGAGGAAATTGCCGAAGCAATCGCACAGTTTAACCGCTACGCCTTAGTGGACGTCATCATCGTTGGGCGTGGAGGGGGATCCTTAGAAGACTTATGGGCCTTTAATGAAGAAATTGTCGCTGCTGCCATTTTCCAGAGTCGCATTCCCATTATCAGCGCTGTCGGGCATGAAACCGATCACTGCATTGCTGATTATGTTGCAGATGTTCGCGCTCCCACTCCTTCGGCAGCTGCTGAGATCGTCATTGCCGAGAAAGCACAACAGCTAGAACATTTGAGTGTTCTCCGCCAACGGATGCAACAAACGGTGAACCATCTGATTCAACAAAGTCGCTATCGCCTCAAGGCCATCCTTAAACACCCCCTCCTCTCTCGCCCTTTGACTTTGGTGGAGTGGCGCATGCAAAAGTTGGATGACTATCGAGATGATCTCGACGAGGCGATGCAACACTTGATTCAATCGAAAAAACATGAACTGGCACTCCGGTCCACCGAGGCTCTTTCTTTAAAGCCGACCCAACAGATTTCCCATTTCAGGCAACGCCTTCTCACCTATGAACGCTCGTTACAGCAACAAGTTCTTCAGCGCCTCGCGCAAGATCACCGCAAGCTAGCCCATCTTATTGATCTTTTGAAAGCTCTTGATCCCAAAGGAATTTTGAAAAAAGGATATAGCATTCTATTTGCAGAAAAAAGCTCTTCCGTCATACACTCCGTAAGACACCTGACGAAGGGACAGCAAGCCACCCTTCTGCTATCTGACGGTGAACTGCTCATAACCATCAAAGAAGTCATATTGTGTGAACACCCCTCTTTCCCAAACACAGGAATCTATTCCTCTCAGCTTTGAAGCCGCCTTTGCTCGCTTAGAAGAGGTTTTAGAAACGCTGAATGGCGGTGCAATCAGTTTAGACGACTCCCTCAAGCTTTACGAAGAGGCAGATCAACTCATCCTCGCTTGCCATAAACGCTTAAGTTATGCGGAGCAAAAAATAGAGATCCTGGTCAAGAACCGCAACGGAGAATTGAGCTTTGGGAATGATGAAAGACCTTTAACACAAAATTATAGCTAACCTAGTCGTGCAACAAATTAGTCTTAAGGGGTTGGACGACGACATTCCCAAGGCGATGTATGACTTACCGACTTCTTCACGCCATTCAATGTCCAGACGATATCAAACATCTTTCTCTACCAGAGCTTGAACAGCTAGCCGTTGAAATGCGACAGCGAATCATTGAAGTATTGTCGATCAATGGAGGTCATTTAGCTTCTAATTTAGGGGTTGTTGAACTCACCCTTGCGTTGCATAAGGTTTTTCACTCGCCTAATGATAAGTTCATTTGGGATGTCAGTCATCAGACCTATGGACACAAATTATTGACCGGACGCAATGACCGATTTCATCAGATCCGTCAATTTAAAGGGCTATGCGGCTTCTCCGACCCCAAGGAATCTCGGCATGACCACTTTCATGCGGGTCATGCGGGAACCGCTCTTTCGCTAGCTTTAGGGGTGGCTAAGAATCGCGATTTGACAAAAAGACAGGAATACATCATTCCTGTGATTGGAGATGCCACTTTAACATGCGGGCTTGCTCTTGAAGCTCTGAACAATATTTCCCGCGACCTCAAACGATTTATCGTGATTCTCAACGATAATGCCATGTCGATTTCTAAAAACGTGGGGGCCATCACTCATATTCTCAGTCGCCTCCTCAGCAATCCAACAACCCATAAAATTTATCAAGAACTCGATACTCTTGTCTCTAGAATCCCCAGTTATGGTCCCCTCCTCTCTCAACAAGGACATAAAATTACAGAATCGTTAAAAAACTTAGTCAGTCCTGCCGCCTATTTTGAACAATATGGCCTTTCTTACATCGGCCCTATTGATGGACATGATATTAAGAGAGTCATTGACGTCCTAGAGGGGGTAAAAGAATCGAATTGGCCTGTCGTGATCCATGTCCTAACGCGAAAAGGAGAGGGAATGGATGAGGCCATGAAAAACCCTATCTCCTATCATGGCGCTCGCCCTTTTAGTCGCGATACCGGGAAATTTCTCCCCAATCCGACGGTGTTGCCCACATTTCCAAAAATTTTTGGCGCTCATCTCCTCAAAATGGCCGAAAAAGACCCCAGCGTTGTCGTGATCACCCCTGCCATGTCTACGGGGTCTTGCCTGGATGAACTGATGAAGAAATTTCCTGAAAGGTGTCTGGACGTAGGAATTGCAGAGTCACATGCTGTGACCTATTCAGGAGGTGTCGCTTATGGAGGGAAAATGAAAGTCGTCACCTCCATTTACGCGACTTTTTTGCAGCGAGCGTTTGACAATGTCTTTCACGACATCTGCCTGCAGGAGCTCCCGGTCATTTTTGCGATTGACCGCGCAGGGATTTCAGGTCCAGACGGGGCGACGCATCACGGGATCTATGACATCTCGTTTTTAAACGCCATGCCGAACATGATCATCTCGCAACCCCGCAATGGACACGTGCTAAAAGAGCTCATGGAATCTGCGTTTCATTGGAAACGACCGACGGCGATTCGCTATCCCAACCTTCCCACAGAAGATTCTGAAAAACCTCTTAAAGAACGAGAGTTGGGAAAAGGAGAAGTTTTAATTGAAGGAAGGCACATTCTTATCATTTCTCTCGGCCACATGAACAGCGTCGCCCTTAAAGCACGGAGTTTGCTTGCTGAAGAAGGTTTTGAAGCCACTATTCTCGATCCTGTATTTATTAAACCCTTGGATGCCGATTTAATTTGTCACCTTCTCCTCACCCATCAAAAAATCGTCACCATTGAAGAACATAGTGTGACGGCTGGGATGGGAGCCATCCTTAATCATTTTTTTATGCGACAAGGTTTTTCGAATTTGCAAGTGCTCAATTTAGGGATTCCGGAAACATTTTTAAACCATGGAAGTCATCAGGACTTGCTCAACGAAATGGGTTTAACGCCGGAAAAAATTGCGAAGCAAATCATGACCCATTTTAGCTTAAAATCTTCTCTCCCTCATGATTATCGCCTTATTCCCAAATGAAATCAAACATCGTTCTATCCACATCGCCGCAGAAGTGTGCCAATTTTTAAAACAAAACAAGGTAGATGTTGTTGCTGAAGAGCAACTCGCTTCCCTGATTGGCGCGCGTCCCCTTTCGGATCTCGATCTCTCGCTCATTGATTTTCGCCTTTCCCTGGGAGGAGATGGAACCATTCTTCGCCTTGTCCATCGCCACCCCGAGCTGCGCGCCCCTTTATTAGGCATTAATTTAGGAGGCTTGGGATTTTTGGCGGATATTCCGCTTAACGAGATCTTTCCTAGCTTACAGGATCTTTTCGATGGACATTACTCGATCCAACAAAGAATGATGATGGAAGGCTCGACGTCAAAAGGCGAGGCTTACTTTGCAGTCAATGAGGTCGTTCTCCATCGGGCCCAAAATCCTTGCCTCATTGATCTAGCCATTTATGTGGATGGGAGATACGTGAATACCTTTTCAGCGGATGGCATCATCCTTTCCACTCCTAGTGGATCAACTGCCTATTCTTTAGCTGCAGGCGGCCCCATCCTTTCGCCAGAGCTTGATGCCTTTGTGATCACCCCTATTTGCCCTCATACAATTTCCAATCGACCCATCGTTCTCCTCCCCAACCGGGAAATCCAAGTGAAATATCTCAGTCCTTATTTGCCGGTGGAGATCTCTTATGATGGAATTTCAAGCTTAACTTTGGGAACAGAGGAGACATTGACAGCTTACACTTCTCAGCACCGTTTTCAGATTGTCAGCCTCGCGCGTCATGATTATTTCTTCACATTAAGAGAAAAGCTCGGGTGGCAGGGAAAACTCAAAAGTTGTTCCTGAAAACGTGTTTAAACGTACTCGATAACGCGACTTCTCGTCATTAATTTTTTTTATGCATTTAAGCCAATCTGTATCTTTTTGGTCATCAAACACTTAAAAACACTTTATTCACTCTACTTTCTTCAGAATAAAAATTCTTCTAGGAGATTTATTTACCAAGGGGTATTTAGAGGACTACATCCTTTTCGTTCATCGGCCCCTGAAGGAACATAACCAACAAATCCTAAACTCTCAAATTAACAGGAGTATATCATGAAGAAGTTCTTAGGTCTCAGTTTCATGGCAGCTTTGGCTCTCTCTTTGACAGGGTGCTGCTGCGATCACGATCCTTGTTGCGAGCCATGCCCGCCAAAACCACGCTGCTGTGAACCAAGACCCTGTTGTCCACAGCCATGCTATCCACCAAAGTGTGAGCCAAGATACTTTGACAGCAACAGTTATTAATGGCAGATTGTGTCCGATGACACCCGAAATGATAAACAGAGGGAATCTTCCCCTCTGTGTGCGAATGAACAACGTCGGGCTAAGCATTGAGAAACTGTTTGGAAATTCGTACAAAAACACAAGACCTTAACACAAGGAGTCTTCTAATGAGAAAACAACTGGGAACATTAGCCTCGTTGATTTTTTTGGGTGTCTCGGCACTCTTGTGGACAGGCTGTTCCAACCATTATAATGATGACTGTTGCGAACCATGCCCTCCCATTTGCGAACCTTGCAAACCGATGTGCCCTCCGCCATGTAGAATGGAATGTCCTCCTCCCTCTTACCAACCCATATACCCTCCGCCTTACAGAATGGAGTGTCCTCCCCCCTTTCCCCCCCCCC
>Ga0116230_10006190_pt1 | contig 11782 bp, 5 predicted proteins | sample S1TSphfallax_3_FD_88678 | JGI IMG/M metagenome (GOLD analysis project Ga0116230, IMG submission 88678) | Host-associated microbial communities from peat moss isolated from Minnesota, USA - S1T2_Fd - Sphagnum fallax MG | ecosystem: Host-associated > Plants > Peat moss > Unclassified | place: USA...
ACTTTGTCCCTTCCTCTCACTTGTTCTTTTTTTGGAACAAATTTTCTGACCAAAAACATAATTTATAAGAAAATGGGCAGTTTGAGTAACCAAATTCACACATCTGAATTTTAGCTGACAACCATTTTTTTAACAAAAAATAATTCAAAATAAATTCTATTTTCTTGGGCAACATATCATAAGAAAAATCTTGAAAAATTACACTCACTGAAAAAAAAATGAAGCCATCAAAATCTCAAATTTTTAGAGCCATTTAAAATTTGAAAAAAACCAGATCTGGTTGTTGAGGGGTTTAGGGGTTAATGGAACATGACATTTATCCGAGGGGTGTGTGAAATTTGTCTTATGGGTTTGAGACATATGTCCTAGGAGTGTGGGACATTTGGCTTAGGGTTTAGGACATTCGTCCTTGAGGTGCAGAGCATCTGTCTTTAAGTTGTGAGACATTTGGTTTAGGGGTTTGGAATATTTGGCTTAAGGTTCGAAACATTTGTTGGGCCCTGCCCCATAGGGACAGGGACTATTGCATTGGATCCAACTTTTGGAAGTTTTTACCTTATTAAAATAGATTTCACATTTCATGAACCGGTTTCTTTGGTGAAACTGTTTAGAATGTTTAGATCAGAACAATAAAGCGATGAAATCCTTTGAATTGTATTTTTTTTGGTGTTTAGAGTGTGGACACAGTAGGTAGGTGAACAATATATTGGCTCAACATGATACCTATGGCAAGGCTAGTGTGTTTGTGATGCCTTGTTTTAAGGGCACTAGGCATTTGGCTTCACGTTAAAAACACTAGTGGGTACCTGTGACCTTCGGACACTCTGAAGTCCCCCGTTTCTTTAAACCCGGTTCATGTTTTAGGTTTTTTTAGAAACTTTTATCTTTTTTATATTTTATTTTAATGTGTTTTATGTTATTATTAGGATTGAGAAAAGGAACATATGGAGACAGGCATCTGTCAATTGCTAACAGAGCATAAAGACTAAAGAACAAGCTTCAACTAATAGAACGTTCTACAGAGATGAGTCAATACCAGGTTGCTATTCATGCGTGGAGTGATGAAAAACTAGCTCAACAAGCTATTCGCATGTCACCCAACACAGCCCCCTTGCTGATGACACCTTTGGATCTCCTTTGCTGATAACATCTTTTGCATCACCTTTGCTGATGACACAAATTACCTGGACACCAAATAATTGTGACAACACCAAACAATATATGATATAATTGTCTGTATTCTTGTTAGGGTCAGTTCTCCGTGTGGAAGATAAACAATGGTAGAGCATGGTTCCTTTGTGTTTAGTGTTGCCTATTCAGCTGCCAGCTATTCTTTTCTGGAGATTCTTTGGGGTTTGAGTAGCCTACTTTGGTACCTACTAGATTTGAGTCACATCATTGGTTACTTTGTAAAGAACAGGCAGCTGTAGGTCAGGTTGCAACATGATGCCTGAATTCAACACTTCCTAGATTATGAAAAGAACCATTTGGATATCTCCAATTAAAACCACATTGAACTTCAACAAGCAACCCCCAGCTTGGAATCTGATCATTTGTTACAAGAGCATTTTGCCATACAAAAAGTCTTTAGACAGCGTCAACAAGCTTTGTCCAGTCCTAAAATCTCTAGACATCACCAATATGTCTAGTGCAAAACCTATATATATTATATATAGTAAAGGATGTCGTGGTCATTTTTCGTGAAGTTTTTTTCATCATGTGACCCATCCATCCATCCGTCCATCCTGTCATCCATCCATGGATGGCATCATACAGGGAAGAAAACCCCATGCCTAATGCACAGGTGTGTGTGTATTTGACGGTACATATTACAAAATTACAACTACAAACTACATTCCAAAACCTCTCTATATACCACATTTCGCATGTAGTCATTGGGACCTTGACCACTGAAAATCTTGATGTTTACACTGCTTGTGACCCGTGAGATAGCCAGATACATTGACCATGGTAAAAGACTGGAGATGGCAAATGTACCCCAACGTTGTTCAGTGTCTGACCTTGACTTTTGTTGATTGTCATACACAATCTTTATAAAGTATTATGGACCAAGGGAAGCCCAAAAGGAAAAAACTATACCATGGGATATAGGTGAATTGCTAATTTTTAATAAATGATCAAAATATTTCAATAAATAGCTTATGACACTTGTAGTAGAGATTCTTTGTTAAAATTCAATTGTGTTTAAACAACAAATCAAAAGTTGTTAACTTTCATCCATCAAAGCATATGGGATAAAAGTGAGGTGCTTATATGCAGAACATGTTGAGGAACGCATTGTGAACTTGGGGAACATATTGGGAACCCATTAGAAACTTAGAGGGAACATCGTGAGAACACATTGGGAAACAGGAAAAAATGGAAAAGAAATCCTTCCTGCCCCCCAAACTTAAAAGGAATAAAAGCAAGGCACCTTGGGCCTTCCCATTGGCTGAAAGGAAAATAAATCCTCCCCCCCCCCGCCCAAATAAAACTTGCATGGAAAGTCCATTGTCCACTCTCCACTCTCCACACCAAATACAGCTTGAAAAAAAAACCTCCCTTCCAACCTCCCACCACCCCCACCGGGGCAGAAAGTTGCAGTGTCAGACTCTTAGTAGAGGGATGGTGTGCAGCCGGCAAGCTCAGAGCTTCTAGGGTGTCCATCCGCATGGACAGCCAGACGGATTCAGGGGAAGCTTCGTTAATAGTTTCATCCATCCCGTCATCCATATCTACTGTCCATCCGGATTCAGGGGAAGCTTCATTCTATTGTCCGTCCGGCTTCAGGAGAGGCTTCATTCTCCCTTTACTATATAAAGCATGCATAGGACCTGCAGGGACTTTCCCGTGCCTAGCCCGCTCGTGTTGGCCACCGTCACAGCCAGTCAGCCCTTCTCCCATGCCCAACACGCATAGGACCTACAGGGACTCTCCCGTGCCCAGCCTGCCCTTGCCGGCCACCGTCACAACCAGTCAGCCCCTCTCCCATGCCCAACATGGGCCTGAACGCCGAGCTCTGTCAAGGACGTAGTGAATTAATATATATGATTTGTCATAGGGGTGAATGACAATTATTTTGGGGTTGTGAAACATTTGTTTTAAAGTTTAAGCCATTTGCTTTAAGAGTGTAGGTCATTTGTCTTAGGGTTTTGAGATTTTTTTCTTAGCTTTAAATAACATTGATTTCAAGTTGGAATAACTTTGTCTTAATCCATGGGACATTCAAAATAAGGATTGTGCTGCAATTGTTTCAGATTATGTGACAGATTTTTAATGTTTCAAATCATTTAGTGCAACAAATGTTGTGTTTGCCTAAGATTTCATATAAGATGCAGATTTATGGACATGGCATATTATTCACAAGAACCATATTCTTGGTATTTTATATTTTTATTGCCCCAAGTTAATGGACATGAAAGTGTAGATTTTGGGCACACCCATTTGATTGATGAGTTGTTTTGAAGTCTACCCATTTATTGTTGGTTTCTTCTCAAAATCGAAATGTTGGGTAACTGATTTAATCATGCCTCTTATCATTTTATTTATTTTGGGTTGTCACTTGCATTTTTGTATTAGGAGGTTTCATATCATTATGAATTGTAAAAAAAAATCATATGATTAATTTTCAAAATGATTTTTTTTTTATAAACATATAAATAATTAGCTTCAATTATTTTAGATCATATTAAAAGAAAATTCTTAAAAATTTGATTTGAAGGATTATGCAAGAATTGATTAAAATAAAACATATCAAATTTTAAATAAATTAAAATATTAATATATACTTTTATGATACATATATATTTTTAATTAATTTAATGTTATTTAAAAATTCAATAAGGCTTTTATGGGTAATAATAACAAAAATCATAATGAAATTAATTTTTAATTGATTAAGTTGTTTATATTGTTGTTGTTTTTTATGTTAAATTTTTTATTATTACTTTAAAATAGTAGACGTGCATGTATGATTTTAGGTTTTACTAAGCATGAATGGGGCAAACACAATTACTTTAAATTATTAACTTTAGGTAATTTCATAATTGCAAACAAAATGAAAAGATGAGAAAGAAAAGAATTTACAATATTTGCAAGGAAATTAGTTGAAAGGTAAAGATTATCAAATTACTTCATCTTTTGCATGTCAAAATGCATATACCTATTTCTCAACTTCATTCGCACTAATGCAAGCAAGCAAATTCATGTCAAAGTCTTGTAAAACTTTATTAAAAAACGCATAATAGATTAGCAAAATGTAAAAATGAATAAAATTAAGAAAAAATGAGAAGTGATAGGATGTCAAGTTGACTCAAAATAGGTGTGAAAATCTCTCCATGTTCATAATCAACTAGTTGTGGTAGGTTGGCCATATTTGACGCGCTCTCAACCTCCTTTATAGACTCAAACGTGAGTCTAAAATGGAACCAACGGAAGAGTAAGGAGTTAGGGGCACGCTCCCTAGTTCGTAGCACTTTGGGGAGAGGGGTGTGTTGGAACTCCGGGATGGGGACTAAAAAGAAAGACAAGCATCAATTACTCACATGGACTTATATGAACCAAACAACAAGTTGGTTAGTGCATAGTTTGAGCATTTTTGGTGTTAAGACAAGCCATGGGCAAATTCGAATTCACAAGACTCACCATGGTTCAGACTTGGGGGAAGCCACCACCTTCCCCCCTATAGTACACTTTGTGCCTCTGCATGAAACCCACATCCAAATGGCATTTTGTCCCAAGGGAGTTTCGAAATTCCCAAACTTAATATTCCTATGACTTTGGGGGCCCATAACTTTCTTTACAAACCTATGATAGATATGAGGTCTCAAGCAAAGTTGTAGTCCTCATCAAGAGCTTTCCAATGGTGTGTGGCACGTCATTTGCACATAAGGAAATCAGGGCGATTCCCAACTTTTAGTGGTCGGGAGTTAAATTGCCAATTTGACTCCCGACCCTTCTTTTGACCATAACTTATGTTTCAGGTGTCCAAATGGGTCATACGAGCCCATTTCAGACATCTAAGTTTCAAGAGCTTTCCAATGATATAAGGAACAAGTTAATCCAATGAGTTTTGACCTTTGCAATTGCTCTTTAAAGATTCGAGAGTCCACCGGGACTCCAACTCCCAAAATGGGAGTTTTCTTGAGAGTGTGAGGGTTCATCCTTCACATTCTTTTGCATTCCCGAGAGCATGAAAGGTGAATCCTAGGCTTCCTTCTTGGCCCACACTCTTACAAGCCCTTGCTTTGGTCGTGAGCCCAAGGCTAGGGTTGCGACAATATTTATATGTAAAAAATTGACAGCTTGTAATAGATCGACTGTGGTGATGCGAGGTGTGTTTTGAAGGGGTGGAAATTAGGAAGTAGCTAAGCCTACAACTATCATTGGACCTAAAATCAAGGACGTTTGCATCCTTTATAATGTGATGAAAACTTTTTAACAAAAAAAATTGACCAAGGGAGAAAAATAAACGCTTTCTGGCCCTTTCAAGCTTTAAATTGGCATTAACATAATTGTGTAAAAACACATCAACATGTTTGTGTAAGCAACCAAATATTATAAAGGGGAGGAATTAATCAATGGGGTGTTTGTTGCAATAGGTCCTTTTTTAAGCTTGAGTTACATCGAAGGTAGCATATTTTTGAGTTGTGCGAGATTGGGGAAGTAAATCCGTTCGTGTTGGGTCACTAATGACAACATTTACGAGGGTGCAAATGTCATCTTTAGTAAACACAATGTTGATTCGTCAATGAAAGGAGTTGAATGTGATTGAATGAAACGCATGTAATTATTATTGTCCCATGTGGAAGCCAACATCTCTTGCAATGGTGGCAAAGGTGTTGTGAATTGCATCATAGGTTTTAGTGCATTTATTGTCATGAACATAACGTAGGAGGTAGATACCCATAAGGTTGATGGGATGTGTGCACACACATCGAAGGATACTTGTAATTGAAGGGTGGGGTAATTCAAGTTGAGTACAAAGTGCTATGGAAAAAATTGGGGAAGATAATAAAAAAGTTGGGAATATTAATCGAACTGTAAGTTAAGCACCCACCCCTAGGCCAGAAGATGAAAAAATTTGGGCATGATGAACCTCAGATATCCTTTTGAAGAGCATGTTAGAAAAGATATGATGGTGTAGACGTTCTAAGATGGAATCTTAAAGTTGAACCATTTGTTGCATGATGAGTTGTTTAAATGGAAAAAAAACACGCACGGGTTGGGGGTGGTAAAAGCCACATATCACCTTGAGGTGTTGCTCAAAAGGAAATGTGTTGTTGTCAATTCATGTTAAGGCTTCAAGAAGGAAGGGTTGTTGATCGAACATAAACCTAACAACTATCATTGAAACAACAAAGGCCCAACTCCTTAAATAAGTTGTTCAAGCGATGGTGGATGTTGATACGAGCCCGATGCCACCAAAAGTTATTGGGAGGGAGGCTTGTTTACGAATTAAAGTACCTTATGGTCTATCAAAGGATCTTGGACCTAAAAGGCATGCAAACATTTGAAGGAGGGAAAAATCAAATGAAATTATGGATTTTTTGAAAGTGGAAGATGGAGGTGTGTATTGTAAAAGATACAATTTTATACAATGGGTGTTGCACGAAACAAATTAGAATTCCAAAGGTTACTTGAACATCACACCTTTTAAAGAAAAGGCTCACATGTTGAACATCCTTTAGAAGGGCATCTTTGACAAAGGATGATATGAAAGTTAAAATGCCCAACAGAACTTTCAAAACTCTAATTCCTTTGGATGGGGTGTTGAAATCTGGTGGCAAGCCAAAGGGTGACCATGTACACATTTTTTAGGTTGGATACAAAGACCTATCGCACGGAGTTTAGTCTAAAAATGTTCATATCCAAATGATACAATTGAAAGGGGACCTATTATGTGAGTGTCATCTACAATGGATGGAAATAAATAAGAGGGGAAATGATGAATTATAGAACGTAAAGCCTTAAAATGGGCTAAAATGAATAATGCCCTTCCTGAAGGATCACCTTGATGAATCCCCATGGAAGATGGGATGATTATGACATCGCCTTCATGATTATGAGGACTATAAAACAAAGGACATTCAAATGCATAAAATGTATGAACAAAGGGAATGAATTGTATGATGTCTCCACTTGCTACATAATTTTTTTGAAATATGATTCATTTTAACATTGAATTCAATGATCAATTTTAGGCATTTGCCATGTCAAATTAAATAACAACCTAGTCGGGGTGAAGGTACAAGGTGCACCTGATGTCGTGGATTACTACTTCACAACCGCCTTTAATTGTAACTTTAAATTTGCATGGGGAAAAATATGTTGCAATTTTTTTATGGAATTGAAGGCATAAAATGTAGCTTGTGAATTGATACAATGTTTCCCCCACTACAATGGGATGAACTCCACCTAAAGGTTTGGTCACGGTTAAGAGGTCACTCTAAAGACATGTGTAATTTGGAATGGAATGTGACCTTGTGCAATATGAATTTTTTTTTGGAACAATTGAGGGAATCCATTTGTTGAATCTTCAAGCTGAAAACAGTCCCAAAGGTGTTCAAAAGCCATCCCAGAAGGATCATTTGCTGATAAATGTGACATGCGTTAAAATGCTAATTTGAAGGAATAAGAAAAAAATTCAAGGTCTTGGTTTGGTTCGTAGTCATCAAAGAAAAGCGAGAAGTAGCCATTTGATTTCAGGTGTAATGCAATGAGAGTTAAAGTGGTGTCAGAAGATGTGGGTGTGGGAAAAAATGGTGCCAAAACATGAGCTATCCAAAAGTATTCACTTGCACTCCCAAAGGTTGAACTACGAAGCAAGTGTTTGTGAGTTGGAGGATCATGTTGGGGAAAAAGGATTGAATTCAAATTAATTGACAAAACTTGGGACCAAAAAAAAACTCCTCATGCAAGTTTTCTTAGTTGCCTACCAAAAAATGTTTAAATCAAATCCTATGCCATGTTGCCCCACCACGAAAGGGCAAAATGAAACACCATTGGGATAGCAAATGCCAAACTACCACATTGTACGGGTCCTACACTAATTTATCCAATGGAAACGAAATGTTACTTATACATCACATCATAGAATCGTGGGGATGTGGTTATACAATTGAGGATGATAAAGGCCTAGATGAAAGGACCCAAGGACTTTTAATGTTGAAACCAATGTCCAAGTTAATGTAAGCGAGGTGGGAATAAGGGAAGGTATTGAACCGAGATGATCATAAGGGTTTGGATCAGATGAATTAGATGTTTGATAAGAATGTTGATGATGAGCTAACCTTTGATTAGTAAATTGGCACCCACAAGTGGGACACAAGACCTTAGGTGGAGGTTGAAATCTTGTTGAAGAAATGGGGGTAGGTTGGGGGGTATGATCATGGCCATATGTAGGGACCGATAGAGTGGGAAGGGAAAAATGTCTCAGTTGTGCATGATCAAAGGGGTTTGGGAAAGTGTAAAGTTAGGACCCCACATTCACACGTAGGGCTAAGGATTGGTAGGGGGAACTAAAAGGTGGTGTGTGATTTGTTAGAATTGGAGGGGTAACTAGTGGGTGGTTTATGGTTTGCATGGGGGATGAGGTGGAGGATAGGTTGGTGTGGTGCATGATAAAATAAATGGGTGATGGGAAGTACAAAGTTTGATGAAACTTGATGAGTTAGGGGACATGGGACATTTTGTGCCCATGAAGTAGGAGGTCTATTATAAACACAAGTCCTTTTTTCTAAAAATTACTTATCATTACAAGGCAATCTTAAATTTACAAAGTTAATCACATAATACTAAACGAAACAAAAAGAAAAAAATACGAAGCTTTCCAAAGGGTCCTTTGCAAAGGCATTATGCCAAGGCCAAACCTTAATTTTGTTATAGGCCTGGGTGTCATGATCACTAATCTATTGGATTCAATAAGACCTAAACATTTTAATACCAAAATATTAAAGTGGGACCTATTTGCACAATTGTAAATAGGTCCCACATTTTAAAAATTGTTTATTTCAAAATGGTAATTTTAAACCTATAAAGGCAACCACGTATGACTAAATAGATCAAATGGAAAAAATAATAATGAACTGTCACAAACAAGCAAACCATGTTTCAAAAGATAGTTGAACTTTAATTTTTCCATAACCTTTGACACCATCGTCCTTACTTTACTGGGTTTAACACAACCTATGCATTTTTAAAAAAAATTATTGTGCAAGAATAAGGGGCCCTAAAAACTTTTAATCTTTTTATTTTTTGGACTACCCAACTAATGTAACACCCAACTTCAATAACAAAAAAACACCTTAGACTCAATCTTTTGCTTTAAATAAACCCATATAAAACATATTATTAGTGAATGACCAACCATTAAGTATTGACATGTTCACACTTACAACACATCTTATTTATTTATTTATTTATATTTTTTTGTCTCTTCCTTTGTTATTTTTCCAAAATTGTGACAAAAACAAAAACAAAACCAAGATTATGGCGTAGTCTTTCTCTTTGTAATAAAAACTTTCTATTGTGTTTAATTTGTAAGTAATGACTAGATTCTTTGTGATAAAAAAAATTATAAGCTTGACAAAAATGTAAAAAAACAGATCCACCACAAAACAAAACCCAAACAAAAGAAAATCAAAAACCACAAAATCCATCTTCCCTTAGCCTCTTCACCTTTGTTGTCACATTGCATGTGGATATTGATGTTGTTATCATCATTATCCTCCTCTTTTGGTCCAGAAAGTGGTTGCTTTCATATGTCCCACCATGCCATGAAGATCTAGAAAATAGATTTACAACTAATCCCCCCAATGGAACTATAACTGGACTACCAACAAGGACTCTTTATACTAAAATGGATTGGAACCCTTCTTTCCTATTTCTTAAAAGCCCCCAATTGCAAATTTTTCTCTTTGTCTTTGTTTGTCCTTTGTTGTTTATTGTTCTCTTTCTCCTCATTTTGCATGGCGTTAAGTAGTGAGCATAAGGAATCGACAACAATAGTGGCAACAAAGCTATTGTCACCATTACCATCACCACTCAAATTGTAGCAAAACTTTCATTGCCATTAAAATTACTTTTTATTCACTCAAATTTCTTTAAAGAATGGGTGTGCATAGATTGCTAAAGGTAGAACTTCATTTTGTGCACACGATTTCATGAAGAAACCACTATTCAATACTGGACCATATAACATGCATCCCCATAATCAATCAATAACACCACAAAAGCTTAATTTTATTACATTATACAAGTTACACCTTCAATGGAAACTTATATGACAACATACTTAAGTAAATTACTTTTAAATTTTTTAGATGTATATATAATTGTAAGCCTAAGTGTCAATTTTTTAAAATCCTAAGCCAAAATAATAAAAAGATTTAAACCATAAGTCTAAATGTTAGGCCCAAGTGTTAAAAAGATTCTAATTCCAAGCCAAAATTATAAATCTTTTATAGTCTTAAGTCAAAATAATTAAAAAAGAGAGCCTTTAGGCCTACATAGATTCTAACCTTAAGCCAAAATATTCAAAAGATTCTAATTTTAAATCTTCACATTAAAAATATTTAAACCCTAAACCAAAATAATAGGAATATTTTAACCTTAGGCCTAAATAGGTTCTAACCTTTACACCTAAATATATTTTATCTTTAGGTTTAAAAAGATTCTAAACCTAAATCGAAAGATTAAAACATTTTAACCTTAAGCTTAAATGTTAAAAGAAATGTAACCTTAAGCCTAAACATTAAAATATTCTAATCCCAAACCAAATTATAAATAATTTAAAAACTTGAGATTAAACTATCTAAAATAAATTAATCATAGGTCAAATTTCAACCAAAGAACAAAGTTTTAAAAAAAAATTCTAACCATAAGCCAAAATGATAAAACCCTACCAAACTTTATAAAAAGAAAGCACCCAAAGAAAGGGGGAAAAAATGAAACAAAGAATAAGGACCAAAGTCCAAGCAACCAACCAACCCAAATGAGGTTGGCCACAAAGAAGAAAGGGAACCACTAAGAACCGAACCCTCCATTAGTCATATGAAGCATATCAACTAAAAAGAGGGGAAGTAAACCCAAAAACTCCAAGCCTAAATGAACTCTCCCCTATAGTATTAGCATGTCTCAAGATGGAAATGCCCTACATTCTTTGTAATGCCACCAACATTCTTTCTTCAAGCGTGCTTCGAAGGGGAGCGAACCCAAACTGTTCGACTCCATAGCCTCTAATAAGAATGGATGCGAGTCTAACAAGAATCTAGAAGCAACGATCGATGCTACTAGTGGCCAACTTCCCAAGAAAACTGTTGACACAATGGTCTATGTTGAAATGAGCTTTATACCTCCATTAGAAATGGGGAGTGAAATTTGTCAATGCACCAAAGGGGCCTCCGGACACTCAAGAAAGCTTGGACTGAAAAGCCTCTAAAAAACTAAGTCAAAAAAACAAACTATTGTCGAAAGCTTGAGAGAGGCAAAAAAAACATGAAGCAAATAAAAGACCGTCTACATAAAATCTTTAAGAAGATTTTGAGCCTAATCCAAATTGCTCAGAAATTCTAACTTTAGACCATTTTCATTATGTTTTAGGATGTACAATACGTAGTCTTGGTTAATCTTGGAAGCACTTTTCCATTAGTTTTGTATGGATGAGATGAATATATCTTAAAATATGTCCTAAGGTTGAACCCTGAGGCAAACAAAACTATATTAAGGTCCAAACTGAAATTGCTTCCAGTATGGCGCTTTTGGTATTCCATAACTACTTGCT
>Ga0116230_10006191_pt1 | contig 11780 bp, 10 predicted proteins | sample S1TSphfallax_3_FD_88678 | JGI IMG/M metagenome (GOLD analysis project Ga0116230, IMG submission 88678) | Host-associated microbial communities from peat moss isolated from Minnesota, USA - S1T2_Fd - Sphagnum fallax MG | ecosystem: Host-associated > Plants > Peat moss > Unclassified | place...
CAACTGCCAATTTCAATCTGCCAGTTTAGGTATCAGATAGTAACATAAGCCAGGAGGGGTGTGTTCCAAAATCTAATTGTAACCATGTGTTGGGGCACACCATTTTCCAGGAAAGCCTCTCACTACGTATGCAACATAATCTGATATGCATCCAGAACCTAGGAAGTCCAGACGTTGAGAAGCTTGACATGGATGGGGACAGTGCATATGTGCATGACCTTACCTGTTGATTCAAATCACACAGTCTGGTTTTCTTGACAACTCGGAAAAATGAAAAGATCAATAATTATGTTTGAGTCGTAGAAAATTTTCCAGGAAAATTTTACAATTTGTTTCTTTTCTGACAAATTCTATACATGATGCAAAATCTGAAGTGGAGAATGGACTGGTGCCCAATGGCCAGTTATGTCAGATTATCCACTCTGAAAATGTGGGATGGGAATATACCCAATGTAATACTTGTTAGGTGCAAATTTAGCGCACCCTCAACACCTTGTCTTGGGCCATTCCCCCTTACCCCCTTGGAGATTATCAAAGGGGAGAGTCATAAATTTTTGTTTCTCTTTCTTCTTTTTATTATTTCTTCTCCTATCTGATGCGGACAATTATCCTACTTCTTCTAACCACTCCCATCTCTATCCTTTTCTCCTTGTCTATTGTAAATAACTATCCTACTTCTCTACCACTCATTTTTTCTTGCACTTAACTAGCTACAACCCTAAACCAGGTTAGCCTCATGCAAGCATCTTCAAACCAAAAACACAACAAATATTCACTAACAAAACAAATGCCACACTTTCAAGAAGTGGTTACAACATGCAATTTTGGTTCAATCCTCTCAAGTCTTCCACTCATTTGTCCTTACTGAACCCTCACATCATCTCTACATTACTTTCTTTCACTACACACTTCCTCCCAACTATCTATATCTCCCAAGCTCTCTACCACATCCCCAAATAGTCTTCTTTTCTACTCTCCTCTACTGGACAGCCTAAGTTTTAGTTCTTCTTGCTCTTGCTACACAAGAGGGCAAACCCTTACCTTTGTTCCTAGGTCTCAAAACAACAACCCAAAACTTCCTCCTCTTTTCTACTCTTGGTTTCTCACTTTAGCAAAGATCTAAATAGTTTTTCTTGGCCTCCACCAACCACTTCCCAGTTGCCATACTCATGAATTCCTCCCCCTTCACTTGTGTTGCCCACAATTGTCACCACTTGAACAACTTGTCTCCATTGACCAAGACACATGTTGACTTGACCACATCTTGAGAAATTGGTTGGTTCATGATGTTGTAGCCTCCCACCTTCATCTATTTCACCCTCTCATGATATGCCAAGATGTCGTGCCCCTCCTTATAACTATCATCATTATTCCCTCCTTTTCACAAACCCCTCATGCATGCCCCACTCATCATTCAAGAAGAAGAAAAAGGAGTCAACAGTAAGTTTTTTGCTTTTCAGTTCTTTGGAGGCGCCACTAATATTGTCCTGCCCTAACCCTAATTGCTAAAAGCTTCTAGGAAACATCTAGCACCCTATCCATACCCCCTTATCTAGAAATGTTAGCTAATCTTGGAGAAGGATAATAAACCCGACCTTGTCCTAATCTAGCCAACCTACTTCAGACCCCCTTATCTCAACAAATCACCTCCCTTTAAGCCCTATTGGGATAAGGACATATGTATTAACCTAATCCCTTAAAGTTAAGGTTAACCCCAAAATTTCCTTAATTATCCCACCCTTTTTAAAGTAAAATTAGGTAAGGTTAATTTGAGCCCAACAATACTTAACTACAAAGTGCACTTTACATTGCCTTTTCCTATGTCATGATACAGTCCCCAAACCAAACGGCCATAATTTCTTTCAATGCTTATCTTCATTCACCTCTTCAGCAAATCATTCCTTTGTGAAAAATTAACATTCACACTCCAAATTAGATATCTTTAACCCATTTATACAATTGTGATTACTAATTTATGGTAATCACAATTTTAAATGAAAATGTGAATGAACCTAATTTAGTTTAAAACAAACACACCCAATTCATGGTTTGTGAAGGAACTATCAAGTGTAATTATTTAGTTGTAGGATCATGTTTAACTTAATAGACTTAACCTAATTAGTTAGGCTAATCCAATTTAGCAATTAAATTAGTTGTAGACTAGTTCTAATGTGAACAAGTTTGAGCTTTTTCACATTTGTATTTGGGTTGATGTGCCATTTTCGATATCATGCTATTATTTTGTTTATGTGTGTGGATATTAATAGGTGTAGGTGTGATATGGTAACACACAATAGAGTTGTCCATTAATAACTAGCAAATGCAAAAATAAATAGTTGGTCAATAGTTAGTAATAGGTACTTTCGAAAGACTTTGGCAAAAAAGCTAATTTAAGTGCCAACATTTCCAATTTTCCCATGTTGTGCTCCTCCTCATCATCTTTGAAGTTCAATTCTTCAAATGCCCCAAGTCTATCTTGCATCATTATTTATGAACAAATTACAAACAACATGATATAACCTAGTCATCAAACTTTGGACATTATTTTCACTCTTGAGTTGTAATCACATCTAGGAGTGTAATTATTAAGAAAAGCATAATTGTTTTAAAACCTAAAAAAATTCACCCAAGTTTTCCTTTTCACCATAGTGCCCCTTCAAAACAAGTTGCCTACATTTAGTTTACTAATTCATGCACATAGGAATATGAAACCAAAAGCAAAACCCTTCTTCAATTTGCCCAAAATACTAGTGGATCTTTCTCCTTGTTGATTGCATTCATTTTTTAATACTACAAGTGTTACACAATTTGTGGGTTTCTATCAAAATTTGGAATACTTGGCCATGATCAATTATACAAAAAGAATGCAATTAAAACTTGGCAAGGAAAAAACCAAGCACTTGTGTAACATATTATATAGGAAATAAAAGAAGAAAACCAATGCAATGCATATGATGGAAAACTCTTATTTAATTTGGTGTTACTGCATTGCATTCCTAAAGTGGAAAAATTCTTTAGATTTGCACACATTCCTTGAACTACTCTTGATGTTCAACAACCTCTAATCAAATCTGCATCATCTTATTGGAACATGACTATCACAAAATTTGCAATTGCAATACCCTATCATGCATCTTTCAGTAGATTCAATGAAGGGATTCGAAAAGAAGAGTTCACAAGATGTTTATGTGCTTGAAAGCCACAATAGAAGCTTGTTCAAATTCCACAAGAGAAGAAATCTCATAGGGCTGTTATGCCTTGTTCTCCTCCATGGACAATTTTGCGCAACACCTTTGAGTCATTCAACAAATCCTTCAAACCTAAAAAATGGAAGTGATTCATAATTCGCGGTAGATCCTTTGAAGCTTTTGGCAAAAAAATTTACAAATGTTTTTTCCTTCATAACATCTACCTTCAAAAGTTACAAAAAGTTCGTGAATACATCCAACACATTGATAGACAATAAAAAAGTGGAAACATTTAAGCATACAAGTTCACGTGGTCCAACAATTGTCACTCATTCAACTTTAAGACTAAAAGGAAATAGTGTAAAACAAATAAACCTTTGTGAATGTGATGCAAAAATCAAATTTGAGGGTTTTGTGTTTAAAGAATTAATTCATTTCAAAATGGAAAAATGGCACAAAATATTTCTTCAAACAAGTGGTTGGAATGAACATATCCAATAACTACACATACTATTATGGGTGTAAATGAATCTTCTACAAGAATGTAATAAAATGTAATGCAAAGTTCAATGTCCATTATTGTTGCCCCCACTTTGTTTGTATGGGGGTGTATAAATATCCTATGACCTGGACTTGTGTCCAAGTTTTTTGTTGTGTGAATGTGACTTGAAAAAGGCAAGATGAACTCCAAACCCTAATGGATGATTTGTTGTATTGGATGTAACAAGTAGAAAATGCCAAAGGAGACAGTTGATAAACATGAACAGAATAAGAGGTGCCTTTTGCCTCTTATTGTTTTTTTATTAATATTTTTTTTGCTATTTGCAGGTTATGAGGTTTGGTTTGTGTTCTTGATGGAATGCTAGCGCTCATATTAGGAATTGGTGATGGAACATTGTTTTTGGGATTTTTTTCTATGGAGGATGGGGATGATGTTGAATAGTGGACAATGTGCTTGAAGTTGGAGGTGGAGGATAAATGTTAGATGACAATGGAAGTTAAAACACTCTGAATTTTCATATTCATATTTTTTATTTCATCTAAAGATTGTTGTTGAGAATTTTTCAAGAAAAATGCTTGAAGATTCAAATTGTGATGGTTCTACTTATTAAATTTCATTAATTCCAATGTGTTGAAGTTGGTGAGTAGAACATTAAATGTTAGTGCATCAATAGGGACTTCAAGATGGAGAGGATGAAAGGCTTTAGTGGGTCATTGGGGCTAGCCATTGTGGATATCCATTTCAAGTCTAATGTGCTTGGGATTTATGTTGGGAATTGGGAGAATTGAGTACTTGAACATTCAAAAGCTCTAATCAATTATTTTGTTGTGGGAAGTTACTAGGAAAAATTGAAAAATTCATTATAGAAATAGTTTGTCCATATTTTTTCCATCTCTTGCAACAAATTCATCACTAGGTTTGGGTTTTGGATCTTAGTAGACTTCATTTGTTGTTGGGATATCCACAGTTTTTGGCCATGATAGCCCATAAAGAAAGAAATCCGAAATGAGTTCATTCCTAGATTTATTTTTGTCATAGTAGCAAAAATAGATTTATGAATGGATACCTAATGTGTTATTGTGTTGATGCACTTGGTTACAAGTCTGCAATATTTTGAGTGCATAGAAATTGTGTGTGCCTCCTTTTTGGTGATAGTCCTACTATTTGGTAAAGGGATACCCAATTTCTAAATGACAAGATAAATGAAATTTGAAGGGAAAATTGGGAGAACTTTGAAAAATGATCTAGTTGCCTACCTTATCTAAATATGGTTATTTTGAAATTAATAACGCAAAACAACAAATGGAGGTACATAGGTGAAAACATTATAATTTTTTACATATTTTCGTAAGGTGACAATTTCAACAAAAACAATGATGGTAAAGTTAGTTATATGAACATAAGAATGACCAAACGAAAAAGAACTATCAAATCCATCCCCAAAAAAATTGACTTTTCATGCAAAAAATCTAATTGTGAATGAACCACACCATGGACAAAATAATATTGTGGATGACATTTTTTGAATTAACTTTATTTCATCCTAAGATTTGATGCATTTTCATGGATGGACCTCCATTCCATTAAGATGGCTTCAAATCCACATCACTCATAAAAATAATTATAAATTTAAACTTGAAACCTATTGATTTGCTCATAGTATGTTCATAAAGACTTGAGTTGATTTTAATAGTGTAATTGTAGGGCACCTTACCCAACAATTTTTCCTTCGTAGGGCATTTCCAAAATGGAATGCCCATTCACGTGGGTAGGGTTTTTCTTCATTTTTTGGTGTAGTGCACTAGCAACCATCCATAGAAGGATTTAACCGGATTTGATTATAGGACAAGGAGGACAATTTTAAAAATTGTAATCTTGTAGTTATTTGGCAATCAATGTGCTCTAAATATGGTGAATCAAATCCAAAAACCATGTTCTTTTAGTGAGTTTTTTTAAAAGACAAAAAAAAAACCTTTAAAATGGTTGCAACCCTCTAAAATAATTTCACATTTTGATGAAATTTTGCAAAATAAAAAGTTGTTGTTGGTAGCCTTTTTTCTTCGGTTTTTCATATGATATATGTTAAGTATCATTGGATTTTATTTTTTTTGAAATCAATGCATGACTTTTTTATGCTCAATAAAGCATGTGGCCTTGGGCTTTACAAAATTAATTCAAAAGGTAATTTAAATTTTGAAATGGCTTCTTTGAAATTAAAAAAAACCATCAAGTCAAGAAAAAAATAAAAAATAAAAATTCACATAAAGAAAAAACAAGGATGAAGGTGGGCTAGGACAGTATGTGAAATAATAAAAAAAGCAAAGGCAATTTTTGAAGGTTGGAAATTTTAATAGACTAGAAAAAAATCAAGCATTGTATAGTTCAAATTTTTTAATTTCTTTGGGCAGCTTGAAAGTAATCCATAGAATGAATTTAATCAAATCTTGCAAAATTTTATTTATAAACACACCAAAGTTTCTATAAATGTACAAAGGAAGAAGGGAAAAAAAAGTGAAAAAGAAGGGGATAATGTAATCGATGTTAAGTTAACACCAACTAGATGTCAAAATGTCTCCATTTCAACAACCAACCAAATTTAATACATCAGTCATGGTCATGGGGGGTGTGTCCTCAACGAACAAAAATTGAGAAGTTTTTAGACCTACCACTATCGCTTGATTTAAGATGGAAGATTCTTGCATCTTTTACAATGCAATTGAATTTTTTTAATGAAAAAAAATGAAGCATTAGTACAATAATGTAAAAACACATAAACTTGTTTGTGTAAACATTCAAATATTTCGATTGTTAAAGGGAGAAATTGATCAATGGGGTGTTGGTCACGATAACCCCTTTTTTGGGCTTGAATTACATCAAACGCAACAAATCCTCAAATTGCACAAGATTGAGAAAGTAAATCCGTTCATGTTGGATAATCACAACATTAATTAGGGTGCAAATTTCATCTTCGGTGAGGACCATGTCAACTAGTCAACAAAAGGAGTTAAATGTGATTGAAGGAAACACATGTAATTGTTCTCGTCCCATGTGGAAGCCAACATCTTGTGTAATGGTAGGAAAAATGTCACAAATTACATCATGGGTTGTTGTGCACTCGTTGTTTTGGGCACAACATAAGAGGTGGATACCCATAGGGTTGATGGGATTTGTGCACATGCATCAAAAGATACCTATAATTGAAAGATGTGGTAGTCCAAACCATGTCCAAAACATTATGGAGAAAACTATGGCACTACCATCAATAATAATTTGAGTGCAAATCGAGAGGATCAACAATTTGTAACACATAGAAAAGTTTTTCAATCTAAACAAAAACATATATGGACAAAAGAGAGACCTACATACCACAAAACATCCCATGTAGTACCAATTATTCCTCGTGAAGTGCAAATTGGTGAAGCATAAAGGTGAGTCAAGGCGAATGTTCAACTCAAATCAAGCATTCCTATTGGTGCAAAAATTGAAATTTGTCCCAAGGGCTTTACACTAGGAGTCAAGGCTGAAATAGAAAACGAAATTTCAATCTGTCCCAATGCTGAACTTTATGGCCATGTATTGGCCCAAAGGTTGAAAAACGGATACCGTTGAATTGATTTGGGAAGCCAATTTACAACCCTTGGGGCAAAGGTTCTAATATTTATTAATATCTGGACATCAATGTTCAAGTATTTATTATTAACTTGGGGCCAAACAACAAGCTGAAAATGCTCAAAGCTAGCCCCCAGTTTTTTCAACCCCAATTCATAGATAAGCTGGCCATAGATAAAGCTGGCCGTAGTATAGTCTTTCAATTCCTAGGATCAGGTCAAGAGTTTTTGGCAAACAAATAGCCACATAGTGAAAAATTAGGCATAGAAACAAAGAAAGTGGAAAGAGAAAAGAAAGCTTACACAGTGCATTCATATGTTTATCCAACCTTTCAACCTTTCTTGCATCAAACCTGCATGGTGCCTCCATCATCATGATGGCAATGCTAGATATCAAGCTAGTAAAACTATATATTATAATAGCATGAGCTTGCCTCCATCACTATGATAGCAGTAGGTGATATCATGCTCACAAAAATATATATAAAAGACCTCGACGTTGCAAATCTTATTGTTGTTGATGCTTGGGTCTAGCAGCAGCCTAGCAGGAAAAAAAAAAACAGACAAACCAAAAAGTTAAATTGACCAAGTTTGCTATAAAAAAAACATTACTCCCCTCTCCCCATTGCCGAGTTGCCACTAATGACTATAGTCCTCCCGCCAACCACTGCAGTGCGTTTTTAAAGGTCAAACCTGCATCTTGCCTGCAACACTGTGATGAGAATATGGGGGATTGTAAGTGTAGATATCACGGTAGCAAGAATATATAGATATTCAAAAGCCTTAATGTTGCAAATCTTCTTTTCATTGATGGTTGGGTCCAGTAGTAGCAGGGAGAAAGCGAACAAACAAACCAAAAAGTCCCCAAAAAAAATATCTTCCAAATATCTGTGCCTTTTAGGACCTGTACATCGCCTATTGGAGTGACCAACAAGGGATTTAAATAATAATAGTAAATTATAGTTATATATATATACTGTTTAAGAATAAATATTATGGCTTTCCTCTAATTTAGACTTTCATGATGAATAAAGGAAAGATAAAAAAATTGTCAAGGAGTGGGCATCACATCGGCCCCATAAACTAGGTCAGTAGGTAATTCATCCAAGTCATATAAAGCCCAAGATTCAGATCAAAACGACATTGGAAGCACGTGGCATGCATGCCTCCAGTCAGTGCGTAGAATCTACTAGCTGGCAAGTGCCTGATGGTAGTCCATGTGGTTGCATCACCCACCTCCACCATACACAAAACCTTTACCTCACCCAAAATGCAATTGTTAAAATAATGCAATGGAAATTGGTTTTTTGGAAAAAAAGAAATTTGTCAGGAATGATTTTAGAATTCCTACCAATTTATATTTCTGCCCATGCCACTCTACTTCCATCTCTAGTCTCATACCCAAAAACATGATGGATCCACAATTTGGTGGGCCTCTCAAGTAGTTAAGAAATTGAATTTAAAACTTGTCCCCAAACTATAGGAACTAGCAATCTGTTTGGTGCCAAACTAATCAATTGAATTACTACACACAATTACATTAACATACTGCATATGTGAATTAAGATGCATATAACACCCATAGTTTTAAAGTATCAAACCAATCATGTAAGTGGACCATGTCATAGCTCAAGGACTTATGATAACCTTGCAAGCGGATTGTTGTGAATTCAATTTATGACTAGGCCATGGTGGATGTTGCTAACATACCGAATAAGCTATATTGATAGTGGTTGTGTAAATTCCTCACCATATCCATTCCATGATCGGTCTTGGGCATAAATGTCCAAGTGAGAAACCACTTGTTTCACACACTTTCATGTGGCATATACTACCATTACAAATACTTTTATATAAGGAACTTACATTTACATTTGTAGCTTCATTTACGCTTCTGAACATGCTTGAAGATGGTGAGACCAAAGTTTGAGACCCCTTTCATAGTAAATATCATTACCAAATTCCCCAAAATTTTCATTTTCCTAGTTATGTGATCATGGCTCATCAATGGGTAACTTTCCAACATCAAACAAAGCATGTTCCATATAGTTTCCTGTGTGACCAGCCCAAGGAATAAAAAACTAGTCATGCATAAAACATTTGATTGTTGTATTAACAATTGTTGAAACTCCTTGCATGTAAGCTTTGTGTGTGAGAGCATAGGTCCTTCCATGCCTTTTTCGGTGGAAGTCCAACAATGCTTTGTGGATCCGCTCTGATTCTAACACCTTGGAAATTTGACTTTCTTTTGATTTGAGTGCTTCATGAAGTTTTCTTGCAAGGATGATGGCATCTTCCAGTGCCATGGCTCCACCTTGTCCCATAAATGGAGTATTGGGGTGAGATGCATCATCACAAACTATGACGTTGCCAACCACTTGAGTTTCCCAAGTTGGTTTCATGTTTATTCTATGTTGAAGAGTGTTTTTTGTGAAATGCTCGGGGGATGTGTTGTTCACACACAATGTAAACTCATGTACTTGGAAATCTTTGGTGAGTTGAAGGACTTCTTGCTTGATCTCTTTTGGTGTTATGTTTCGCCAACCTAGTAAACAAAATCCATCAAAATTAATAACCAAATCACTATGTAGATGTGTTCCTTAGTGATAGAGGTTGGCACTTGGTTCTTAAAACATGGAATTGAGAACTAGATGCAAGGATACAATTTCTCACCTTTTGACGATCCTTTCCAAACCACAAACCAATACACTTTGGTTGTAGTCATTGGAAAAATGGTGATTCAAATTGTCATTATGACCTTGGTTTCATGAACCATTGGAACACAACAAACAACTAACCTTCCTTCATGTAAATAGATATTAAAAAATTCATTTGAATTTTTATTTGTTCATGATTGTTTCAAAGTTTAGATTCAATATCAGGTAGTCTCCAAAGATTCAAATTACTTTTGTGATCTTCCAAGCAAAGATGCTCATTGAAAAAAACAAATCTGAACTTGGAAGGAACCCCAACTAATTAATATGGATCACACTAACTTTTTAAAAATGAACTGGTCAGTAACTGTTCAGAATATGGGTACACCCACTGAATATCAGACTAGAGTCTTATAGAGGGTCTAACTATTTCACTCAATATATAACAACTTTTGGAGGAAGATGTCACCAGCATGGCATGAATCAGATAGAATTCTTGAATCTCACACCTCACGATTGGAGCGTTGGTAGGCAACCCAGCTTTGTCCTTCTCGAGCTGGCAGATTTGATTCCTGAAATCACCTAAAATCCTGTGATGCTTTGTGAATAGAATCTTTTGACTGTACAAGCATTGGATCTCAATTTCAGAGAGCTAGGCTCACTATTGCAGTGGCTTTATCTTCATTTCTTGCAGAGAACTTTGTCTTTGGATTCAATTTTGATTTTGCTTATACTGGAGAGTTTCTGGATGTCAGACTTTTGGGAGGATCCTCAACAACTATGACGTTGTTGCAATGTGGAGCTGACTCTTAGAGGCTTTCGAGGACTGATCTCTAAAGCAGAGGTCAGATTTGCAAGTCAGTTCAATTGGAGGAATGCTTGCCCTTGAGTTTGACAAAGGGATCATGGCAAATTCCCTCACAGTCATCTCTCTGGCCACTACACCATGGGGAGCATCATCATCAACATCAGCCAGTTCTCCTTCCCTACCTCTGTACTCCCCACTGCTTGTCACAGTTGAAATCTCAGTCATCATGCAGTCTCTTTACTAGAAACCTTTATATTAAGAGATTGGGCTCTTTAATATCACATGAACTGGGACTGAAATTCAATTGTCATGTAGGCTCTCTTTGAGCATAGCTAATGAGTTTTTCTTTAAAGGAGGAGGTTAGCATCTCTTTCATTGAAGGAGCATTACTGGTGTAACCTACCTCTCCCTTTGACACTCTTACCTGACACTCTTACTCCCTTTGCTGATTGGAGTTGGAGATGCAATTCTTGATCAAATTCTCAATGCTATGGGGGAAGCTCTTCTACAAGGCATCATCAATGATCACAAACCTTAGCGTGTTTCACCTTTTTCAACCAAGAAAACATTGATCAATTTCCAGCAACCTGCTGAAGCCATGTAAAATCCCTGAAGCTGCTGATCTCTCCTCTCTGTGACTTGGGAAGCGTTGGCCAAATGGAATCAGAATGCACATCTGCTGGAGCTAACAATGACAAAGTTTCTGTAGCTTGCAGAGGATCATACTAAACAATTAGTGCAGACAATTTGGTAAAAGATAAGCCCAGGGGGAAATACACCAGATCCCACAAGAACTGTTGAAGTTGCAGCACTTGGGAAGAAGTACTGGAATTAATGGGCAGTCCAATGCTGCAAACCATATCTATGAAATAGCACATTTCTTAAACGGGCACAGCAACTATGTCAGAATGTGCAACGGACTCATGCGCATGCCAGTGCCAATTAGTGAGGAATCAAAAGTCTTGGGCTCTGCCTAAATGTTTTCAGGTATTTGTCATCAAGGTTTGGACTCTGAAAAGC
>Ga0116230_10006192_pt1 | contig 11780 bp, 9 predicted proteins | sample S1TSphfallax_3_FD_88678 | JGI IMG/M metagenome (GOLD analysis project Ga0116230, IMG submission 88678) | Host-associated microbial communities from peat moss isolated from Minnesota, USA - S1T2_Fd - Sphagnum fallax MG | ecosystem: Host-associated > Plants > Peat moss > Unclassified | place: USA...
AAAAAAAAGTTATATCCTTTATTGACCATGTCAGTACAAAGAGTTGTGCTCAAGGGCACATAAAATTGTGACAATGTGATACACCTTATTTTACCGCCCTCACACCATTCTAGGACATGGTTTTGGGTGCCCCTGCCTTACTCAAGAATGTGGAGGTACCGGTGTAGGTGCTGGTTCATCCTCGCCACAAATAGTGGGGAGTGAGAACTTAGAAAGTAGAAACTTTCCTAGTAATTCAAGAGGTTGACGTCATAATCATTCTCCTAGGTTTTCAACAAGCTGACAGTGTGGAAATACGTGTTCTTGCAATCCACCACATCCTGGGATGGGAGATTATTAAAGGCTGATTCCAGCAAACTTGCAAAGAAAGGAACCTTTTGGAATCAATGGATACACAATTTTTTGTCTTTTTTTGGACCAAAATTTTTTGAAAACTAATTTGAACATCTGTGTTTTTTTAGTGAAAATTTGACTTATTTTTGCTAATTTTTTTGAAAACATTCATCAAATTCATGATAGGGTAGACCGGTTGGTGACCAAACACTGGCAGGCTGGATCCAAGAGGAGGGCTCCATTGTTTCTGATATCCCAACCAAATTTGAACCCCTTCTCTTGGTGCGTCTAACACACTTACAATTGTCAAAAATGGATTAGAAATGAGAAAGTTATAGCCCCTCAATGTAAAGGGGTCAAGAACTCAAAAAATACAAACCACTGAACATTAGAAAGGCCAATTCCAGAACATTCAAATTTTTTTGGGTATGCTGCTCTGTTGTTATTAGAGTTTAAAGGCGATTTGTAAAATTTCAGGTAGCGCTCCTGTAGCATTTAAAATCATTTTAAATGAATAAAGAAAAGAAAAAGTTATGAGGTTTGAAAGTAAGAGGGGTTCAAGGAAAGGAAAAAAGAGAAAAAAAAAACACGTTTTGTAACTTGGAATCTTAATTTTCTTCTTGTTATTTTTTCATTAATCCTTTTCTCTAGAGCTTGAGGTAGCGCTCCCATAACATTGTAAATCACTCAAAATGAAGCACATATGATGAAGATATAAATAAGTGTTTGGTCATAGGCAGGCGATCGGTGATGGGCCGGTCTACCCTATCAGAAGAGTGAAAAGAAAACCCCTGGAACTTGGAAAGACCCAAATTAATCATTGTTCCAAAATTTTGCAGATTCCACATAGATGACAATTAAGGTCGGGGGTACTTCGTGGGGAGTGAGTGGGGGAAAATGTTAAATTGGACAAGGGTCTCCAATTGCTGCCGCTTGTTTCCCAACTACCCGGGGCCTGGCGCCGCCCTTGTGAGAAAAGAGGGAAATACTCGGCTACTTCCATTCTGTCTTTAGTGACCAAACTGTGTCCCCACAATTCATGTCCCTAGTCCCTATCAATCGGTAGACAATGCCGACGATGGTGAGAAAAATAGCCAAGGAAAGCAACTCCGACACAGCCTGCCTGAGGCAGGATGCACTCCAGAGGCCCAGTTGATTTTCCTGGGGGAGGCAGTCTGTAGGAGGGGTGAGCAAAGGAGGAGGGAGACTTTCGGTAGACTTTGGGGAGACTTTCGATTTCGATATACAAATGTGTTCCCAATACATTGTGTTCAAATGTTACAATAACATGACTGTTCCCAATATGTTTCCAATGTAAAGTTCTCAACAATGGTCCTCACAGTGTTTTTTTTACCTGGACCTGAAAAATATGATTTTAATCTATACAAAGGATTTTTCGTGGAAAAAATGACCCAAATTCGCCAGATTTTGAAGTTTTTCCTTATGATCAGTTCCAGTAGGTAGCCAAGAAAATAGAAGGATTTCGTTTTTTTTTTCCACTTTCATTTGTAGAATGAAGAGAATTTTGGGCTAAATTATTTTATGGATGATCATCACTTTGGCTACATTACAGCATCCTTAAAACAAACCCTCGTTCCTCAAATTTCCCAGATGTTCCCAAAGTTGTTCCCAATAAGTAGCACCGCACTTTATCTCATATGGTTTGCACGACAATCCAGCGTTTCACGCGCTCAGGAGGAGTGGTCTGGCGGATTTCAACAGATTGCGTGTGCAAGTTTATCTTCAGTTTGCGTGAGATTTGTGTGTTAAAAATCTTCAGTCTTTGTGCCGTGGATGCATATGCTTCATAGTCTGTTGTAGGCTAAGAAGTTTAGGACTTCGGTCAATTGTGGTCAAAGTACTTGGTGAGGTCCGTTCATGTTGCGCAAGTGATGAAGCTTGTATTTCGTTAGGGTTTGTTTGAACGTATCGGTTGAACAAGGACCTGAAGATGCAGAAGAGATGTCGAGGTTAGGTTTCTAGCAGTAAGTACTCGTGTGTGCAAGAACATGTTGGGTTGCAAATAATACACAAAGAGAATGCTGCAGAGGCAGGGAGAGAATTCACGTTCTTTGCATATCTACTGGAGTGAAGATCAGAGAATCCAATCAGTTTTTGGGATTAGCACTTGAGGCGGCAGATCTTGAGATTGAACGTGTCAATGGCGGATATTAATTACTTCCAGCTCTCGTGGGATGAGGTGAAGAAACTGCGGAAAAAAAAGAAATCGGTGCAAGTCAACCAGAATCAGTGTCGTCTCTTGACGGAGAAGCTTGAGGAGACATTGAAGACTGTACGCGCTGATATCCATTCTCTACTTCCATGGAAACAATCTCTCTTCTGCAAGCAGCAATGCAAAGGAGCTCTCCAGGAGCTTTACCGCGTGACCAGGGAGGCAGAAGAACTCGTACGAGCTTGCTGCAACAAGGACCAGCTCAATATTGCGGCAGTCAAGCTACTAATTAACACTGAAAGCTTTGCCGCTTCTTTTTTTCGACTGGAGTGGTGTGCTGCCGTGATCCACATCGTCACCTCGGATGCTACAACCGATACTTCTTCAAGCAATCTTCGGCGCAAGATCATGATCGAAGGGTTCAGTACCGTGGAAGAGTACGAAAGTAAGATGAAAGCGATCCGCGATATGTTGAAGGAGGCTGTTTTGGAAGATCACAGGAGCTTGAGGACAAGGCTATTGGAGGAGTGTCGCAGAAGAAATGAGGATGAACAAGAGCAGCAGCTTATAGCAAACATGTTGGAATTGGATCCTGCTCAGGAATCTTCGACTTTTGATTCAAACGAGAAGAAAGGAGCCAGCTTGAAGTTGCCGAGTATAGAATCAGCACAGTTGAAGTCCTTCAGACAAATCGGAAGGGGAGGTTTTTGTGATGTGTTTGAAGCGAGTTGGCTAGGTCAAAAAGTCGCCGTGAAAACTGTTGACGGGATCGTCACGCATGAAACCGAAATCTCAGCAGGTCTCTCTCACCCTCAGATCGTGCGGGTGTTTGGCTTTTTCACCGACAAGCGACACAGCTGCAATCTCGTCATGGAACTCATGTCTGGAGACCTTCACAAATACATGAATCATCCGCGGTGTGATGAAACGCTACCATTTGAGCTTGACATTGCAGTGGATATCATGCTGCAAATCGCTGAAGGAATGCAGTACTTACATGACAAACAGATCGTACATCGCGACCTCAAATCTTCCAACATTTTGGTCGATCCTGTCGACTGCTCCGGAAAAGGCTATTTACGCGTCAAAGTCGCAGACTTCGGTCTAGCGAAAATCAAAGCCGCGAGTGCAACTTACTCTTTGCAAACCCAGAACGTGGGAACAACGCGATGGATGGCTCCTGAGCTGCTTACTTCTTCTGATCAACGCGAGTCTTCTGAGCCGACGCCACAAGAATTACGTTACCCATTCATGGTGGATGTGTATAGCTTCGCTATTACGTGCTCCGAAATTCTCACAGGGGATTCGCCATTCCACGAATTGCGGGAGAGGCTAAGTAATCTACGTGAGAGGGTCAAAGATGGCTTGAGGCCACAATTGCCTGCTTCGGTGCCTCCACGTCTTGTGTCCCTCATACAGAGATGCTGGGATGCTGAAGCTAGCAAGAGACCAAAATTCTCAGAAATTTGTGTGGAGCTCAGGCATCTCAAAGCCAGTCTCATGGTTGGTATGTACACAATTTCCACCCCCGACTTCTTGATCAGATGTCTCAAGTTATGAACATCAACAATCAAGGTCCTGGTTGGATCACAGCTCTTACCAGTGTGCTCCCAACCTGATTCAGGACCTTTAAGCTTCTTGCCAATTCAGTTTGTGATGCTCATGCTTAAAACCCTGTCAAGCCTCCTCAAGCAACTTCGGTTGCTGGCCTGCTGCAGTACTCAAGATTTGGCAATGTCCTGTTCCAGAGTTTTCTGCCATTTCAGACTTGTATTCTTCTTCATTTCTCATCATCTTCCTGTTTCTACTTATTCTGTCACCCACCATGGAAATTTGTATTTGTTGCCTTGTAAGTACTGGTAGGAGCAACTGGAACTACTCCTTCAAGACCTTTCAAATGATAACAGGACCTGCATGGAGTCCTTGGGGATTGACTTGTGCTTTGGGTCTGTTTATGATGGCCAGGGGGCGAGCAGCTGGTTCCAGCACTACAGTCTCCTACATCAGTTTCTCCTATGGAGGTGCATGTGTTTTGCATTTCTTGACTGCTTCCTCTTGTCTTGAACTCAACAGTTTTTGAGGAGTTGGGGCTTTTGTTGCTAAGCTAGTCCGTATACAAGGAAATTGACAAGGGCAAATATAAACAGTAGTAAAAGCCTTCAATGCTACTTACCTCACAATGTTCAATCATCTGAAAGTTGTGGTCTGATGTTGTTGTCTACTGAGCTTGATCTCATTGCTAGTCTATCTTATATAATGGCCTTAGCCTAATTCAACAAGATCCAACACTGATGTGTATTGTGAGGTGTTTGGGATAAACAGCAGCATAAAAGGAGGTCCCTGTACGAAGCATTTCTTGCTGCTGCAGCAGTTGAGAGTGATCATGTCTCTGAGACCTTCACCAGAGTCCTGGTGATACTAGGGAGTCCTACAAAGTCACTCTCAAAGACAACCTTCATGGCAGAACTTTGCAATATGCACCAAAATGTGTTGGGCAGTATCGGACCCAATCTCCTTGATCTGGATTCAGAGGCCATGGACATCAACAAGGAGTGGAAGCATCCTGCTCTTCCACTTTGCATCCATGTAAGCAATGGTATTGGTGACAGTGGGCAGCTGGAAAGCATTAACAAATTTTTGAGCGAGAGGAATGCAAGCTGGACCTTCTCATCATGCCTTCCAAAATGGGCAGTGTCGTTGAGGGAAGATTGGGACCAGCATGAGGATGGCCAACAACCCATGGACACATTGAACAGGAGCAACAGGATCCATGGTGTGTGGATTTTGTACTCTGTGGATGAAAGTATCTATTCCAAATTCTTACATTCCTTGAAGCCAATATTGTCAGTCTATGGGCTTCCAATCCAGGCAGTGAATACCAGCAGTGATACAGACCTGACAGGTGAGAGACTTTTGCAAAGGAACTTTTTAAACCGGCGTGGTTTCGTCTTCCCAAATGCGCAAGCATTACCAGAACATTTTATAGTACTCCCATTGAAGAGGAGTCTGAGCAGTGATGACATGATTACCAAAGATCTGCAAATGATCCGACAACTACAGCGATTAGATCACAAGGCTCTATGGGTTTGCAGTGAGGTAATCAACACAATGGTCAACATTGATCACTCAGCTGAACTCATTTACAAAACAGCAGCATCACTGGGCAAACATGGAATCAATATTCCAATCACAGCATACACCACATTGTCAAAGAGTTCTAGCTTGACAAAATCTGGCATCTTCACCACCAGGTGCTTGTGTGAGATATTTCACGTACCCAAAATGATGGAGATTGCAATGTTCAGAAAGCTTGCCTCATGGGAATCGCGTGAAAGTGGTGCAACTCCATTTTCAATTGCTGATGGGAAGTATCTCCACTTCAGCATCAGAGTAGCAGCTGTGATTCTTTATTGTAAAGCTCTTCACTGCAAGGGATGGACCCACAATGACTTCTCACACACCAACTACTCATCTGAACTTGATAAGTTCTATGATGCCTATGGGCATCACTTTGAGGAATTTGCAAAGAGTGCTCATTTTGGGATTCCTTCTCAAATAAGAAACATGCTCCACAGTACTAATCTTAAAGAGAAGTTGCAAATCTCTTTAGAGATGTTTTTTGTTAATGTCCTGAATTGTTCCCCTTAAGTACATATGCCTTACATCCCCTCCATTGTTTATTTGACTTCTTAGTTGACAACATAGATACTCGTGTTTATTTGTAAAATATTAGAAGTTGTAGGTAAGAGTAATCTTGTCTGTTGCTTGCATGCAACACCTCGATCTTTTCCTATTTGTATGAGTTCCAACAGCAACTTCCCTTGAGGTCATTGGCATGAAAAAGAGTCTTGTAGTTTGGAATAGCGACAAAGGTTCTGGGATGTAGCCAGGAAATGGGTCTGAATGGGGCTTCAGTAGAATCACTGGGACTGGGAGAACTAGTCACTGCCATGCTTGATTAGGTCCTATCTCCAGTGGTTCACTTCATGGAGAATGGTGATGAGGACAATGTTGACAACAACGTTTGAGCTTCTCTCAACCAATGTTGGGAGGATGAAGAGCTCTACATCTGTAATTGCAAAGCAGGCTGATAATATTGTACAAATCCTATCAGTGATCTTCAATCGTATGTGTAATGATGGAGCACTGCAGGAGTTGTTGGATGTGCTAGACAAACAGGGGATGCACCATCCCCCTCTTGTTATGCATTTGAGGTAATCTTGTTACCACAACATAAAGTGAGGCAGGGTTCTAGAGAGGGTTTTTGACATTGTGAAGTGATGGGCACCTAAGTTTAAAGCCATACTTGTTCTTCTCATGTTAGTAAAATTGGTTTTGTTGGAAATGACAGAAATGGTTACTCTTAAAGAACTGTTGTGGAGTTTTGTCTGCAATCCCATACATATAGTTTTTTTTGTTTGTTACTTAGCAGGTTAGGGTTAGGGTTAGGGTTAGGGTTCTGCATTTTCTGTTTGCGTCTGCAACTAGTACTTATTTTATTCTTTTTGTTATATTGGATGACCTCCTTTACTGTTTTTGTCAATCTGTTTATGCTGAGGTGACATGAATTTCTGGATGTTTGTTTCATAGGATGTGAGGAGATATCTTGTCAAATTTTGGTTGTCTACTTTTGGAGCTCTTGAACAACCAGCAGGCACTTACCTTGAAAAGCTGTTGCTAACTGCAGACTCTTGAGATTATTCTCAGGGATTGCTCCATCATTTCCTAAGAACAAAGTTTTACAGAGTAAAGGTACTCTAGCTCATTTTCTACCCCAGATTTATGTCCTTCACTCGGTAGCTTTTGGTCCTGGGTTGTAGCTGTGTGCAAGAGGGATCTGTTGCCAAATCCATACTTTTTCCAGCATATATAAGCAGTTGTACAAGGATGCTGTTGTCTTGGCTGTAGGATGAGTACTTGCAAGAATGTTGAGTCTATCAGGGTTTGCTAGGTTTATCATTTATCACTTCTGAACAGGGAATAAATGATAGGTTAGATGAAAATCTTTGCTTGGTGCAGGTTGCTGGATTCTGTCAAATTATGGCAGATCAATTTGCAGCTGACTGGTATGTATTCACAGTTTTGGAGGCTTCTTTTCAATCTTCGTGATATTAATAAGGTAATGCTCTGTCAACAAATCAATTGCATAATTCTGTAAGCTGTCAAGTCCAAATTTCAAGTGTTCTTAGGTGGAACTGGAATTTAACAGACCTTTGTACAGACTATTTTGCAGCATTGAATTTGATTCAAAACTTGTCCTTGTAATTGACACAATGAGGGAACACGCACACAAGTCATGATTGTGAGTTTCTTATGAATTTTACTTCGCTGTTTTGAATTGTAAGATACCCCTTCACAGCAGGTGAATTGTGAAAGTCAAGGTTTTTTTTTTTCTGCAGTTTCCTGCTTTCTGGTGAAATAGTTGCTACCAAGAAGTTGATATAGGAGAAGTGCAGCGATGAGTTCACTCATACACTTCCCTACTCCAAGGTTTGCTGCTGTTCATGGCCCTCTGAATTTGGCTGAACAATATTGTCTTCATAATCAGGTATATCCATCATCCCAGGAATTGCATGAGAGGTTTTTGCCATGTCCATTGGCAGAATGCTCACAAAATATGCAGGTAGCCAAAGCCCAGGACTATCTGGCTCATGCGTATGGGTGATTCATGTTGTGATCATAGCACAGCTCATATGGCCCTCAGAGTGTACTATTTGTGTAGAGAAGTGCTATGCCATGTTTTGCTGCAACTGTTTCTTTGCATTTTGGGAGGGCACTTACAATACCTAATGGTCTGTTTCCAAAACTGATGCAGCCAGGCAATAAATAGATCAATCAATCAAATTAATATATCTACTTACATTTATTATGGTTTTCTTAACTCCCAATGATTGGCTATGGACTACTTGTGCAGAAGTGAGATGCTTAGGAGCTCAAGGTTTTCCACAAGACTTCGATAGAGAAACTAAGACCAGACTGCAGAATGGCAACATATGGTGGAAACAGACAGTGGGGTTTTGAGCATGAGTCTTATTGGATGTTTGTACAATGCTTGCAAGTATTGACACTCCTTGCATATGTTTGTCTGCCAAGTGGTGTGTGAGTTGTTTTGCAAAGGAGTTCTTGGGTGTCATTTGATGGCCAAAGTGGTAGCACTATGGCTAAGGCTGTACTTGCACCTAGGGGCTGTCAACTTATTCCAAAACCTATGATTTGAAGATGGGAGGTGGAGTGCAAGTCCATTCGAAAATTTGACTGTTCTCATAAGCTATTGTCCCAACTATAGAGCAGTGTGTAATGTGTACATAGAACCAGGCTTGATTTTTGAACTAGGCCCCCAAGGTTCTTGAATTTGAAAAAATGTGGTAGAATTAGAATTGCAAGGTTTAAAAATGAGATGAACCGGGCTCAAACCTGCACATGGAAAATCTTCAAGTTTAAACTTATCAAACCTAGGACTGGAAGTTCTCTTAAAACAAAAGAGTGGCACAACACTGTTAAATACCACTAATGTGTGAGCCAAATTGTAGATTGTTGGCCTACGTGTAGATTGATCAGAACTGGAATTGAAAATCAACTTCCAGCTAGTACCAGAACTGGCCCCAAAACTTGTTTTGTACAGGTTTTAATTTTTGAAGTTTTAAGAAACTTCAAAAATTAAATTTAAAATCTTAATTTCAATGAAAGCAATTCTTACTGGGTTGAGATGTGTTGTTAGTTTAGAGAAAATGATTGAAGTGTAGATTTTTTGGAATAGTAATTTGGGGGTGGAATCAGGCATGTGGTTGATATATGGTTAGACGCATTATTGATGGTAGACTGCAAGTACTTAGAAAAAAAACAGTTTTGGTATATGGATATAGATAGGTTAAACTGGATCCAGTTTGGAAGTAGACCTACTTAAGAATTTTAGGAGAATGAGAATTGAGAGTCTTGAAAGAGAACTTGCTCTGGAATTAGACTGGAGGTTAATTCAAAACAAAACTTTAAATCATCTAAGTGGAATGGGGACCTCTCAATTTTTTTTCAAAAGTTGAAATCAAGGCAAGACGTTCTCTTGAAAAGTAAGACCTGATCAAGACTGGTGTGAACATGATTATGTAGCTGTTCCAAGTGTAAACATGGGCCTGATGATAGAATGCAATTTTGATTTTTAAAATAAAAATAAAAATTCTGATGACAAAAATTACTCAAAATTCAATATCTTCCTTACCTTGTCTAAAAATTATGAAATCCCCTCCAAGAAATCTCTCTCATCAAAGCTTTCTGGCAATACCAATAGCTTGTGCCAATTTCCCTCAAAAAATTAGTTTTTGTTTTATTGAATTTTCAACGAATTGTTCAATATTCAATCATTCTTGCATGAACAAATCGCCTTGTGCACCCCCTACTCATCCAAGGCTTTGCAGCAGTACCAAGAATGCAGTGGGGTGCATTGTAGTTTACGAGATCTCCCCTCACAAACAAAGAAAGCATACAAAGCAACTAACTGGGCTGGAGTGAACCAGCACCCACCAATGCACCAATCCAACAGAACTTGTTGTGGGTTCCGTTGGTTGGATGAAGCTTTACTTTTTAAAAAACATTTGCCACTTTTTCATTGCCATTATTTTCCCCCACTCTCACAACTTACGTTTCCTGTCTTGGTTTTCTTTTTTTTTCCTTCTTGGTTGTTTTTTCTTTTATTTTTTCTTGATTTTTTTCTTCTTGCTGTTTTTTTTTCCTCTTTCTCCTTGCTCCAATTCGTCATTAATGTTTTTTTTTTAAAATTCTTCTTTTTCTCCTTACTTCTCTTTCTATATATATCTTTTGTTTTTTTAATGTTTGTGTGTGTCTTTTTTTTTAAATTTTAGAAAAACCTTGAAACTTTAATTTACTAATGCATGTATGTATTTATAAATTAGATTGTGTAGAACCATCGAGGATGAGTTTGTGATCAACATAATTTGTTTTCACATTTAGCACTAACAATTGTACACGTATCACCATGTTACAAAGGCAATCAAAGTAATTACAATTTATCACCAAGTTCATGATATTATAAATGAAGAGGCTGGTGATAGAAAGGGTCCTTTTGTGAAGAAGGAATAACATGTCATTATTTTTCTTTTTGTAGTAACAGAGACTTGTTGGTTTGCATTTTTTTCACACAATTCTTATGGTTTGGTGCATATTGCATGTGGTTTACATGTACATTAAAACGAGAGGTTAATGTATGCTATTTGGTATTATGTTAATCAATGATATGTGAATGGTTTCCAAAAGATCTTAATCAATTTTTGAATGTCAAGTTTATGAGTATTTCATATTGCATTCTATAATGTTTTCACCCCATAATACCTGCATCAACCTCCCAAATTTTCATTGGTTTTTTTTACCAACCATGTAATACTCAGTAATTGGTAAACTACATTTTGCAACATTGCCACTTCACAATACTCACATTGTGTTCCCAAATTCTTCACTATTTTTTTTGGCTAACTCTACAATACTTACATATAAGTCTTGAAATGTCCATTGTTGTGTTAATCAATTATGTAATTGCCAATCCTTTTCTAAAGCAACGCCATTGGTTCGTTTGATTTGTTTGCACCCAAATAAAGGTTAACAATAAATAAAAAGGCTTTGCTAATAAATACATGTTTAGCTAGAAAGTTAAAAGGTTATGTTGAAAATTAATGTTTAGCTTGGAAGTAAATTTATTTTAATCAAGATATAAAAGTTTAGCTAGGAAAAGATAAAAATTTTGCCAAGGAAAAACAAATTGTTGAAAAATATATAGAGGTTTAACCATAATTTTTTTAAAAAATTCCCAAAAAACAAAGGTTTAGCAAAGAAAAAATAAAGGCTTTTGGTTAGAGAGTAAAAATTTAACCAATGAAAAAATAGAAGGCAATAGGTAGGTAGGGGCAAGATGTAGTTTAATAAAATATCTATTAGGGTTTTGTTTCTTAACAATTTATAACCAAAAGGCAACACACAATCCACACATGTGATTTGATATGAAGGAAATAAATAAATAAATAAATGGAGTTTGCCTAAAACAACCCATCTACAACATCATGTGCACTAAAACATCAATCTCCCATCTTTGTCCATCATTGGTAAAAGTTGTTTGACTATAAACATCCATTGCCATTTGCACCTTTAGGGTTTTTCAGTTTTGTCTTCAGGGCACTTTAAACTTTTTGTTTATCACCAAATCTTGACCATCCCTTTTTGGAGATCGTAAAATATGATCGTTGAATTTGTTGGGTTGCTTTGAGGATTTAGT
>Ga0116230_10006193_pt1 | contig 11779 bp, 13 predicted proteins | sample S1TSphfallax_3_FD_88678 | JGI IMG/M metagenome (GOLD analysis project Ga0116230, IMG submission 88678) | Host-associated microbial communities from peat moss isolated from Minnesota, USA - S1T2_Fd - Sphagnum fallax MG | ecosystem: Host-associated > Plants > Peat moss > Unclassified | place...
AAAAAAAAAAAAAGAAAAAGGAACAATCAGCCAAGAAAAAAGCCACCAACTGGGTTTCTCTTTAACATCTTTATTAAAAAACTCTGGTTTTTTTTAAGAAAAAACGGTTTTTAGCAAAGTGAAATCGACATACGCCTTCTAAAAAAATAGTTTCTCTAAAAAATATTAACTTAACAAAATATCTTTATATAGTACAAAAAAAGTTTTTAAAGTTTAATTTTATTCTATCATATTGTGATAAGTAGCAACAGTCGAGGGAGAAATTTTATTTAAGGAGCGGAAAATCCAATATTTAAAAACAGTATCTAAAAAAACGGGAAATGTAGCTACAAAAAGCGACATAAAATCACCATTTTCGGGTAAACCAAAATGTCTTAAAAGCCATTCTAAAAAAACTTCCCAACCTCGGGGCGAATGAAAACCAACTAAAAGATCGGTCCCTAAAATTAATAAAAAAGATTTTGTAGTATCACTTAAACTATATAACGATTCAGCTAAAAAAGATTTTAAAATAATAATTTGAGGTTTGAGAAGTAAAAAAACAATACTTAAACTGAAAAAACTTAAAAAATCAGCAAAAAGATTACTAATTGCTTCGATACTTTCAAGGTTATAATTTTTTGCAATTTCAAAAGTTTGTTTTTGAAGTTCTTTTGAAAAATTAAGAGGTTCCTCATAATTTTTTGAATCAACAAAAGATTCAAAATAAATTTTTTCCTCAAATCTATGTAAATCGCATAAGGCTCGGTTTTCTTGATAAGAATTTAAAAAAATTTCAGTATTATTTTGATTCCAAAGATATTCAACCCCCGGTTTAATGAAAAATGATTTTGAAACTATATTAATAAGTAATGGAACAAAAATTAAAGTAATCAAACATCTTACGGATACACTAACTTGATATCTAGAAATTCTAAATTCTTGAATCACAAGCATTTCTGCGCCCGGAAGTAATTGCTTTCTAAACCGTTCGAATGTTCGTAGAATTGAACGTGGGATTAAACCAGTTTGTTCTATTGTTCGTTTTTTCATAGAAAACCAACCTCTTGAAAAATTCAAGATATTTTAAATTGATTAAAAAAAGACTTTTTCAAAAATTATTAATTTTTGAACGTCTTTTTGTATTTTTAGTTAGAAATAAAAAAAAAAGCAATATAAAGTAAATTTAAGTTTTTTAGGCCATTAAGTAAACCTTTTTTTAAGTATGTTTTTTCCGTAAGACCTTTTCCTACCTTAGTATTAAGAAAAAGAAGATTTCTGTTGACCTTTTTTAACATAAAAACTAAAAAAACCAAACTCAATTTAGTTTAGATTATTTTTGTTAAACTGCAACAAAATTGGGCAGTACATTGTATTTACCTTTTTTTGAGTTTTTCTTCTCAAAAAAACATCAAAAAGAGATACTGTAAAATAATCCACTTTATTATAATAAACGAGAGAAACCTTAATTTATAAAAATTAAACTGAAACAATTTGACTTTTTTAATAAATTTGGTGCTGGTCAATTTTTTCAATTTTTATTGTTGAAAAGTTTGAGAATTTTGATTCACAATAAAAGCTTCATTTTTTTAATAATTTAAATTTAGTTGTCCGTCAAACCTGAAGGTTTAAGGGAAGGGTATTATTGACAAAATTATCTGCCCAAAAAGCTTAAATTATTGAACTAATTTTTCTTTTTGGCGTTATATTGTTGCTTTTTTTCTACTAAAATAGTAATTAGAATAATAAAATTCTTGTTTGTGTCTTTTTTTGAGTTTTCTTTGATAAAGAAAACTCAAAAAAAGACACAAACAAGACTAAGCGAGGCGTACTCTCAAAAAAAAAAAAAAAAAGAGTTTTAGAGAACAGACCCACATATACCCAAAAATTAGGTGTTCGTCCAGTTTTTTTTAATTGTTTTTTTATTAAAAAAACACACCATAATAACTTTTCATTAAATTCCTTCTAATGAAACTTGCAAAAATTTTGCTAATTCTGCTGCTTGCGTTTCAATTTGTTGAATGCTTAAAGGTTGTCCCGCTCTTGTTAACGGAATTTCACGATTTCCACGTAATTTTAAATAAATTATACGTTTCGGGTTAATACCTTCTTGAATATCAACTCGAATGCTTTGAATTTCTTGAATTGGATATTGAAGATCTATACGGCGATTTTTCCCCGGAAAACCCCAACGAAAAATACGTACGTAACCGGTTTGTAGATTAAATTCATTAAACCCTTCTCCTAAATTCCAAAGAATAATTAGCCAAATGTAAATGCCTAAAATTAAGCCAAGCACTCCATAAAAACACATAACTAAACCTTGGGGGAAGAATTGTATATTTGGAGATTTTAATAGGGAAAGAAAGGGAAATTCAAAATAACTTGAAATACCAGTTATTAAAAAACCAAGCCCTCCAAAACACATCAAAGAACCCCAAACATAATTACCAAAGCGCCGTGCGCCAGGAACATCAAAACGAATAATAGGTTCTTGAGCTATCATTTTTTTATTACTGTTTTTATTATGATTCTAAAAAACCACCCAAATTTTTTTACCTGATTGTCTTTTTTTGACTTTTTCAAAAAAAGTCAAAAAAAGACAACCAATTGAGATTAAATCGTGACAAAAAAATTTTCATCTACTGATGTTCAAAACATAAAAAAAGAGGAATGGAGAAAACAATTAAAAACACAAATTTATTTTTTTATAAAGTTTTGTCTTAAAAAGATTTGAAAAAGATTTTTTTAAGTAGAGAATCAAATTCTGTTTTTAATTAAAAAAAGAAAAAACTAAAAATCACCAGTTTTAATTTCGTAAAAAAAGCTGAACCTTCTTAATTCATTACTATTAAATTTAGTTCTATTTGCTTTTTTTATTTTGAAATAAACTGAAATAAATTATGTTTTTTTTAAATCTGTTTTCGATTTTGGTTTAATCTTACTTTATTAAGACGGATTATTCATCCAAACATCTGGTAATGTTTCAAATTTTTCTTTTAATCGAGTTGCTTTTCCAGTTCGATTCCGTAAATAATACAATTTTGCACGAGAAACCTGAGCTCTTCGGAGAACTTGAACACTTGCAACACATGGGGCATAAACCGGAAAAACTCTTTCCACACCCACACCTTGTAAACTTTTTCGGACTGTTACTGTTGAATTAGCCCCTGCTTGATGTTTTGCAATTACGGTTCCTTCAAAAGGTTGAATACGTTGTTTATTACCTTCCTGAATAGAAACACCAATTCGTATTAAATCCCCGACACGAATATCAGGTAACTCTGTTTTCATTGTTCCAGACTGAATGGTCTGAACAAGTTGTTGAAGTTTGGTCATAAAAGTTACCTTCTGGATGCCGTTTTTTTGTTTTTATTGAAAAACAAAAAAACGGCATCAAATTAAATTTAAGTTTTGCCTGTGTCTTTTTTTTTTATTTTTCCTTGAAAAAAAGACATCGATTGACAAAATTTTTTTGTTTTACCGTTCTTTATAACAAACTAAGCTGCCGTGTAACAAAAAAAGAGTTAATCCCAAAAATTTGGTTTTTGAGAAAGAGACGCGATTTTTTTGAAGCCCAACAAAAAAAATGGAAAGAAAGTTTTTTGGACCAAGTCGAGTTTTTGGGCAGTTTTTAAAACCAAGATTCAATAATTTTTTAAATCCGATGTTTTAAATAACAATTGTAGATACTACACCAGCACCGACTGTACGACCACCTTCACGAATCGCAAACCGCATTCCTTTTTCAATTGCAATGGGTTGAATAAGTTCTACAATCATTTTGATCCGATCTCCAGGCATAACCATTTGTGTTGCACTATCATCATCGGCGCGAAAAGATTCAATTTTGCCCGTTACATCTGTTGTACGAACATAAAATTGGGGACGATAACCTGGGAAAAATGGAGTATGACGTCCACCTTCTTCTTTAGTTAAAACGTAAACTTGTGCTTCAAATTTCGTATGAGGTTTAATGCTTCCTGGTTTTGCAAGAACCATCCCGCGTTCAATATCTATTTTCTGAACACCACGGAGTAAAATACCTACATTGTCCCCAGCCACACTTTCGTCTAATGTTTTTTGAAACATTTCTAAACCTGTAACTGTTGTTGTTTTCGTATCACGTAATCCAACAAGCTCAACAGTATCGCCAATTTTTACACATCCACGTTCAACACGTCCTGTAGCAACCGTACCCCGGCCAGTAATTGAAAATACATCTTCGATAGCCATTAAAAAAGGTTTTTCGGTTTCACGTTCTGGTGTTGGAATATATGAATCAACTTGATCCATAAGATTATAGATTTTATCAACCCATTTATTATCACCAGGTTTTGTTTGTGGATTTTCACTTAATGCTTCTAATGCTAGAAGCGCGGAACCTGCAATAATTGGAATTTCGTCACCAGGAAATTCGTATTTATCTAAAGTTTCACGAATTTCTAATTCTACAAGTTCTAATAACTCTGCATCATCAACTTGATCTTCTTTATTTAGAAAAACAACAATATTAGGAACACCTACTTGTTTTGCTAAGAGTAAATGTTCTTTTGTTTGGGGCATTGGGCCATCAGCACCAGAAACAACAAGAATTGCGCCATCCATTTGAGCAGCACCTGTAATCATGTTTTTAACATAATCGGCATGACCTGGACAATCTACGTGCGCATAATGACGTTTTTCAGTTTCATACTCTACGTGCGCAGTATTTATTGTAATTCCGCGTGCTTTTTCTTCTGGAGCAGAATCAATATCATCGTATTTACGACCTTTTGCGCCACCACGTGCAGCTAAAGCCATTGTAATGGCAGCAGTTAGTGTTGTCTTACCATGATCTACATGACCAATTGTTCCAATATTTACATGGGGTTTTTTACGTTCAAATTTTTCACGTGCCATAAGAAATTTCCTTTACTGTAATATGTGTATCCTTTTTTTTTCCAAAATTTTTTTAGTAATTTTTGATTTGCTTTTTTCTTTTTGTTTCTTTTTTTCTGAAAGAAAAAAAGAAACAAAAAGAAAAAAGCAAATCAAAACACTTGTAACCAAAATCTGGGATTTTGATAAATATTTTTTGTTAAATTGGATTTTTTGGGAGGTCTTTGATTTTAATAAAAAAGCTGAATTTAAAAGCGGTATTTTGCAAAAGCTTTATTTGCATCAGCCATTTTGTGGACTTCATCACGTTTTCGTACAGCAAGTCCTGAGTTTTTTGCAGCATCTAGAAGTTCGCTTGTTAATTTTGTTGCCATTGGTCTTCCAGTTTTATTTCGACAAGCTGCTAGAATCCAACGAATAGCTAAAGCAGTTCCTCGTTCGGGAGCCACTTCTAATGGAACTTGATAGGTTGATCCACCAATACGGCGAGCTTTAACCTCAACAAGTGGTGTTGCATTCCGAATGGCCTGTTCGAGAAGAACTAAAGGGTCTTGCTGTGTAGTATCCGCTACATTATTCATACTTTCGTAACAAATTCGATATGCCAATGATTTTTTGCCTTCTCGCATAAGCTGCCGAACTAAAAGCTCAACAAGCCGACTATCGTACACTGGATCAGGCATTACAATACGTTTTTTGGGGGTGCGTCGACGAGACATAAATTCGAGTGAGTTTTTTTATTTTGGACGTTTAACACCGTACTTGGAACGGCTTTGAGAACGATCTTTAACACCTGCAGAATCTAAAGTACCACGTACAATATGATAACGAACTCCAGGTAAATCTTTTACTCGGCCACCACGAACTAAAACAACTGAATGTTCTTGTAAATTATGGCCAATGCCTGGTATATAAGCTGTAACTTCAAAACCAGAAGTAAGTCGAACACGAGCAACTTTTCGCAAAGCAGAATTCGGTTTTTTTGGCGTTGTTGTATAAACACGCGTACAAACTCCACGTCTTTGTGGACAACTATCTAACGCAGGCGATTTTGTTTTTTTAGAAAGCCGAATTCGAGCAGATCGAACTAATTGTTGAATTGTAGGCATAATTAATAAGTGTCACACTAAACTAAAAATTTTTATCTATTTTTGACGCTTTTTTATTGTTAAAAAAAGTAGGAGAAAAGCAAAAATCCTAATTTTTTAATTAAATTTTTAGTTTTTGTATTCTTTTTCTACTCCAAAAAAACTAGTTGGTTCCAAAAACACGGTTTTTGGAAAAGGAGTAGAAAAAGAATAAAAGAAAACTTTGTTTTGTTACATGTAAGAAAAAATTTTAAAAAGCAGCAATTAGTGCATCAGGGAAAAATCTATTAATTTCAATTAACAGCCCGGCAACTGCAGTTAAACTTATTAAAGTTAAAACTGGTGCTGTTGATAAATATGTAGTAAAATCCTTCATTTAAAAAGTCTCCTTTTTTTAAAATAGTCGTAAATTAAATGACAAAAAAATTTTTATCATTTTTAGAGGTTTAAAAAATACCTTATTACCTCTTCTTTATGTCTTTTTTTTTAACAAGAAAAAAAAAACTAGACGAAATTTTTCGACAAACCATTAATCTTCTGTCGTGATAGAGTTACAAATTTTTCTTAAGCCGAATCCCTATAAAAGATTTGCTTTATTAAAAAGAGCGGATCTTTTGCCTTTTTTTATTAAAAAAAAAAAAGACGTTTTTCCAAAAATTGTTAGTTTTGGAACCAAACCCTATTTTTTGAGAAGCAACAAACACAAACATTAAAATATACCTATGGTATTGCGACACTTGAAAAAAAGTTATCTCTTATATACACTAGAGAGAGAAATGATTTATCGGGATGTAGCGCAGTTTGGTAGCGCTCCTGTTTTGGGAACAGGAGGTCGCAGGTTCGAATCCTGTCATCCCGAACGCCTTTAGTTCAGTTGGTAGAACGCAGGTTTCCAAAACCTGATGCCGTGGGTTCAAGTCCTACAAGGCGTGAAAACGTTTCTTTCTTTTATTTTCTCAAAAAAAAGTTCAGTTTGGTAGTATTTTAGTTTGGTTTTTCAAAACACCGTTTTTATAACCAATTGTCCTAGTTCCTAAGAAAAAAACACAAAGGAAACTTTTGTAATTCTTTTCCATACCTTAAATTTTCTTTGTAGAAAATAGTCTTAAAAGGTGGCTAATTAAAAAAAAACAAAAACTGTTAAAATGAATTCTTGCCGGCAATTTCATAGTTTACAAAAGGCAATAGTCCTCCCATTCGTGCTCGTTTTATAGCATTTGCCATAACGCGTTGTTGTTTTGCTGTTAAGCCGGTTGCTCGTCGAGATAAAATTTTTCCTTGCGGGCTAATAAATTTTACTAATAATTTAGTGTTTTTATAATCAATTGTGTAACGAGGAGCTGGTTGTGTAGTACTGGAGAGTTCAGAGTGTCCTTTTTTTTGAATTAAAACAGGAATCATTTTACGTCTATTTTTAATAGATTTTGTATTTTTTCGTTTTTGCTGAATTCCAGCCATTATTTTTTACCTCCATTAAGTCGATAGTCCCTAAACATTTTTTATAGTTCGTTTTTTTAACAGAACGATACATTACTCAAAAATAGAAATTTTATTCTTTTAATAACTTCCTTTTCAAAAATTAGGAATTTTTTTGAACGTCTTTTTTTTAATTTACATAAATTATGTAAAAAGCAAAAGCCTTGGTTTAAATTTTCAATTGAGTTTTATTTTTTATTTTTTTCACCGAAAGGTAAATTTTCATTTTTTTTTGAAACGAAAAGAAAAACAAAAAATTAATTTTTTACCAATAAAACTAATTGTTCAAACGCTTGTTGGTCGCGAAGAGCAACTTGACTTAAAACTTTTCGATTAAGTTGAATACCAGCTTTTTTTAAATTGTGACGAAATTCATTATAATTCAACCCATGTGGGCGTGCTGCTGCATTAAGTCGAGTAATCCAAAGCCCGCAAAATTCACGTTTTTTTTGTTGGCGATCGCGATAAGAATAAGTTAAGGCCTTCATTGTTTGTTGCTGGGCCGTTCTAAATAGTCTTGATGCTGAACCGCGAAACCCATTTGCTAAATTTAAGACCTGTTTTCGACGTTTCCGGGCAATATTTCCCCGTTTTACTCTAGTCATACTTCAACAATCCTTTTTATAATTAAATTTTTTTTATAAAAAAATACTACTAAAAACACTTTCTTACTGGTAACTATATCAAAATTTTTTCAAAAAAAAAAGACTACTTTCGGTGGTTTAAATTCGAAATTTTTTTTTACAACACTTGCAAAAAAAATTTAGAAAAATTAGGTGTTCATTTTTTCCAGAAACTTGTGCCTATTTATAAAACCTGAAACAATGCTTTGTTTTTGTCAAAATTTTGTTTTGAGAACCAACTATTCTATTTTAGACGAACTTGAAATAATTCTACCTCTTCATAAAATAAAGAGAGGTAAACAATTTCTAGTTTTTTAATAAAGTTTGATTTTAATTTGGTAATATAAAATTTTAAGTTTAGGTGTTTCGAAGACTTTAATTGTTTGAAGCAAAATTTTTTATCCTAATAAAACTTTATCTGATTTTATTCTCTATATTCCCAATAATTGAATTAGTTAAATTAGTAGTTTTTTTAATCTTTGATCTTAATAAAAAATTCGCAAGTTAGATTAAAATATCAATCAGAATACATTGAAGAAGCATTAACATAACCATTACGGTAACTGAAAAAAACTTTTTTTTCTAAAACTTATAAAGTTTGATTGGAGCTAAAGTCATTGTAGTGTTTTCTAAACAATTTGTCTACCCCCAGGGGAATTCGAATCCCCGTTTCCTCCGTGAAAGGGAGATGTCCTAGGCCTCTAGACGATGGGGGCTATTAAAAAATTTATCAGAAAATTTTTTTTTACTTTTTGTCTGATTTGCTTAAGAAAAAAAAATCAAACAAAAACACAGGCTATGAATTGATTTTTCGACTAGTATCTTAGAAAATTTAATCAAAATCGTCAAGATTTTTAAATTTGTATTTTGAACAAATGTATCGCTAAGAAGACTTTTTGAATTACCATTGTTTTACTTACCAAAATATACATATTTTGGCTCTGAGCGGAGGTAGGATTCGAACCCACGGCCTTAAGGTTATGAGCCTTACGAGCTACCAGACTGCTCTACTCCGCTTTGGCTTTTTTCTATAGACATGTTATATAATTGAATAGTGTTTGTCAATAGAATTCTTTAACTTTACCAGTTTAATTTTGGTATGCCATTCAGCTTTTGTACCTATCTTAAAACAAGCTTTTTTGAAAATAAATCAATTTTTTTGTGGTTAAAAAAAAAAAACGGAACAACACTGTTTGGAGAACTATACTGTAATAGGATTCTCAATGTTAGTTGTTTTCAAAGTATGGCTAAGATTTTTTTAATTATTGCATTCTAACAAATTCTATGATAAAGTTTGTCAAAGCAAAAAACAAACTTTTTTTATGCAAAAAAACTGTTTCTGGTTCAGGTTCCAAATAAAATATGGAATTTAAAGCCAATGTACGCGGGTATAGCTCAGTGGTAGAGCGGCACCTTGCCAAGGTGCATGTCGCGCGTTCGAATCGCGTTACCCGCTTACCTTTTTTAAAAGTGGACTCTTAAACTTGTAAAATTTCAGAATTTGAAAAAAGTGTATAACTGAAAAGGCGGAAAAAAATCACTTTTTTGTTTAAAAACCAAGTAGAAACGGGACTACAATTTTTTAAAAAGTAGTATTATTTTGTTTAGTGCTCGCCACATGCACTTTTAAAGACTCTACCGAGTTTTCAATTTTTATTTTTTGCAGCGTATTAATAAGTTTGCGTTTTTTGCCTTTCTGTTTTGGGCTTGAAAATAAAAAAACCAAAACTTTAACCTTTGAAAGAAGGAGGAAAAAAGAAAAAAAAACTCCAAAGCCCAAAGGAAGAGGTTCCCCATAAAAAAATGGTTCTTTGTTTGAAGACTACCAAAAAACGTTTTTGGTCCTTTATAAAAAACGATGAGCAAATTTCGGTGATAAATCCGTCACTTGTTCCATGAAATTCTTTTTTTGCAACTTTGGAACTTTGAACAGGAAGAGGTCATAAAAATTACAAAAAATCAAGTATGGTAAAATTTTTCCCACCATTTGGTTTTTTAGAATAAAAAACAAAAAAAGGGTAGCAAAAAGAAAAAACCCGAAGTACACTAATAATAACTTTTTTGTTTTCTTTTTTTTTACTAATATGACAGAAACAACGAAATTTGTTGACTCGGTTCCGATTTTTGAGTCAAAAAACGGAACTACAAGTGATTTCGAAAATCAGCAACTAGGAGAAATACCACTCAGTGAGGGTGAAAAACAAAAACTTTCAGAACGTGTAATTGTGATTACTTCAGGAAAAGGTGGAGTTGGGAAAACAACAACAACTGCGAATTTAGGAATGTCAATTGCTCGGCTTGGTTACCGTGTTGCCTTAATTGATGCTGATATAGGATTACGTAATTTAGATTTATTATTAGGATTAGAAAATCGTGTACTTTATACGGCAATGGACATTGTTGAAGGCCAATGTAGGCTGGATCAGGCCTTAATTCGAGATAAACGCTGGAAAAATTTAGCATTATTAGCAATTTCTAAAAATAGGCAAAAATATAACGTTACGAGAAAAAATATGCAGAATTTAATAGATTCTGTAAAAGAACTCGGCTTCCATTTTATCTTAATTGACTGTCCTGCTGGTATTGATATAGGATTTATTAACGCAATTGCTCCAGCACAAGAAGCGGTTATAGTAACTACTCCTGAAATTACAGCTATTCGAGATGCCGATCGAGTCGCTGGTCTTTTAGAAGCAAATGGAATTTATAATGTAAAACTTATAGTTAATCGCGTTCGACCTGACATGATTCAGAAAAATGATATGATGTCAGTACGAGATGTTCAAGAAATGTTAGGAATACCTTTATTAGGAGCAATCCCCGAAGACACTAATGTGATTATTTCCACAAATAGAGGTGAACCGTTGGTTCTAAATAAAAAATTAACTCTTTCCGGTATTGCTTTTGAAAACGCAGCCCGAAGATTAATAGGTAAACAAGATTATTTTATTGATTTAACAAGTCCTGAAAAAGGTATGTTTCAAAAACTTCAAGAATTTTTTTTGGGCGAGGAATAGTTCGTTCTATCTTTTTTCTTTGCATTGGCTTTTTTTTTAACAAAAAAAAAGCCAATGCAAAGAAAAAGCATAAACAGGCAAAATTTAATCTGTAGCCTCTTCTATTACTTTCCCTTTTTTAGTAAAAAAAGAACAGTAGGGCTTTAAAAAAAAACAATCTTTTCATGCCACTTTATTGTAATTTTTTTTTCTGTTAATTACTTCAAAGAATTTATGAGAGAACAGATGTTTTTGATTATAGTTTTTTTATTTCCTTTTTTTTTTCTAAAAAAAAAAAAGGAAATAAAAAAACTTCTATTTACAAAAAAATAGTATTATGATAACATCGTCTTCACAAAGCCAAATTCCTCAGTAGCTCAGCGGTAGAGCGGTCGGCTGTTAACCGATTGGTCGTAGGTTCAAGTCCTACCTGGGGAGAATTAAACGAATAGAATAGTTTTACAATTCTAGCCAAATCCAAAGCATCTTACTTTCTGAAAAGCTTTATATAAAATTCGACTAAAACCCTGAACTTTCAGGTTAGGAACCAGTAGTTTTTTTTCTGGTTCAAAAACTTTTTTTATTTCTTTTTTTTTAGTTAAAAAGTTGCTTTTTTTTTTTTTTTTTTTAAAATATAATTTTATAAATTTTCATTTTTTTAATTTTTAAAATAAAAAAAAAAAATTAATTTTTCCTTTTTTTTTTTATTTTTAATTTAAAAATTTAATAAAAATTA
>Ga0116230_10006194_pt1 | contig 11778 bp, 12 predicted proteins | sample S1TSphfallax_3_FD_88678 | JGI IMG/M metagenome (GOLD analysis project Ga0116230, IMG submission 88678) | Host-associated microbial communities from peat moss isolated from Minnesota, USA - S1T2_Fd - Sphagnum fallax MG | ecosystem: Host-associated > Plants > Peat moss > Unclassified | place...
CTGACGGTGGGTTGTGGCGAATCGCTCATGCCCAGTGGATGCGATATACCCCGCCGGAGGTGCGCTGCGAGTTAGGAAAGCGGACGCTCGAGGAAGCGCAGCGAAGGCGGACTGTTCAAACCGTCGGGCTTGTACTCTTCGAACCCAAAGCTGCGGTACGTCGCATACGCCAAGGGCATGCTGACGACATCCGTATCCAGGACAGCCCGGGCAAACCCGTGAGCCTTCGCCCGGAGCAGCGCCTCGCCGATCAGCGCCCGCGCGATCCCCTGCTGGCGGAAGTCAGGGAGAACGAAGAGCCGCTTGATCTCGCACGTCGCGGAGGGTTCTTTCTCCGCCACGCGAAAGGCGATACAGCCGGCGGCGCTGTCCTCAACGAAGGCCAGCAGAAGTTCTCCCTGATTGCGCGTGTACCAATCGGGCAGTTCGGCTGTCTCGACCGCGTAGCGTTTGAAGTCGAAGCAGTGGGTGCTTTCGATCGTCTCCAGGAAATCGCGATACGCCGCGAAGAGCGCGCGGGCCGGCTCGACCAGGGACGAGCCGGGTTGCACAGAGTCGATCCGGAGCATGAACGATCATAGCCTGGAAGCGTTGGTGTCGATAAAGCTCTGAACGGCATAGCCGTGAAACTGAAGACTGAGCTTATCGAAACTCTGAGGAAAGCTGGCGGCGAAGCTCCCTTGACGCAACGCGAAGAGGTGGACCACGATGCTTCTCATCGATTCTCCCCCCCCGGTGACGGCACTGCCGCGAGTTTCCGGGGAATGCGGAGCCGCGCGGGCTATTTGACAGACAGAACCTTCACCCCTTCATGCGGGGAACCTTCTGCGATGTAGCCGACGGCGCCCGGATGCGATGAGACGAAGCCGACGACGGCGGCGTCGCTGTCAAGCGACCTCGGCATGGAAGCCTGACCCGAAAAGACAAGGCTGCGCCAGGTCGAAAGAAACGCTGCATCACTCTTACCGACGTAAGCCGAGAGAAAGGCCGAGGTGGATGGTCCTGATCGAAGGAGTACGGGAGTGGCGTGCGTTCCTGCCAGGCTGGAGGAAGCGCCAGTGAAGATGTCGCGGAGATCTCCCTTGTTGATTTGCGCGGCTTTGATGCTGGGGTTGGCGACAACCGCGACCTGAGCGTGCGCTCGAGAGCCGCCAACTCCTGCGGCAAGGATTGCGAGTGAGAAGAAAACCGGCTTTCTCAAGTGAGTTTCGCCTTTCAGGGGAAGGTTTGGGGAATGTGGTTCTTTCAACCAGGACATGCGTCAGGTTGCACGAGAGCCTTTCTTCTTCGGTTTCTCTGTGGAGGCCCGTAACGGTAACGCCATTCCTTCAAGGAAAACGGCTCTCGCAAGCATCGTGCGGCCGAAAGCCCCCGGAGAGATGGCCTGACGCAGGTATCGGCCGTAAACGGGCAGGCTTGAATCTTCAGGAAATCTCACAAAGAGTTTTCCCGCCGTGTACCCATTTCCGCACTTGTTGCTGGCCAGGGGCTCACCTTGCGCGGGATGGAGTCGATAACTGCAGTGTCACCTCTTCCATTGCCCTGCAGCAGTGGGGAGCTTGGGCTCCAAGTCGCTGTAGTGATTTTTCCGAAGACTCAAGAAGGCTGATGACCTGCGAGGAAGAATGATAAAGACCGGAATACGAGGAAAACTGCTGATCAGCATCGGAATGCTTACCTTCGGATATCTGATTTTCTTTGGGTTGGTGCAGTGGACGGAATCGTCCATCCAGCAGCATCTATCGCGGGTTGCAAAATCGATCTATCCGGCAACCCTAAGCGTGGTGCAGGCTCAAACGGAATTCCAGAACATGGTGAAGGATTACAAGGAGGCAGTCCTCCTGCAAAGCAAGGATTCTCTTTCGAGCGCGGACGGGGAAGGGGACCGGCTGACTGTCGACCTGAAAAAAGTGATTGAAAAAGTCGTCTACAGCAGCGAACTGGAGGGGCAGGCGCAGAAGGTGCTGAATGAATACCTGCGCTGGCAAGCTGAAGCCAAGCAGCTCTACACTAAGCTGGTCACCTCGAGTGATGTGTTGAATGACAATACGCAAGCCTCCCTCCAGGACGCGGCGGCGCGGACCGAGCAGGTTGAGACGGATCTGCGAGACCTGGACGACGCTATCGGCAAGAAGGCCTTCGACGGCGAACTGGATGCAATGGTCAGGAGCGACAACGCCCAGCGCAACGTCACGATCCTTTTGTTGATCATGGGAATTTCGCTTGCCCTTGGCACGCTGTGGATTATGGAGCGGCAGGTCTCGAATCCGCTGCGCGATCTGGCAGGGCGGCTTGCAGACGGAGCCCGCCAGGTTGCCGTCTCCGCGACCCAGATCAGTACCGCCAGCAATACCCTTGCGGAGGGCGCCTCGAGTCAGGCCGCAGCGCTTGAGGAGACGTCAGCATCGTCGGAGGAGATTAATTCGATGGCGCAACGCAGCGCTTCCGACTGTCGTTCCACGGCAGAGCTCGTGTCCAAGTCGAAGGCCAACTTCGTGGCGGCCAATCAGTCTCTTGGCGAACTCATCCAGGCTATGGATGAGATCAACGCATCCAGCGGTATGGTGTCGAAGATCATCAAGACGATTGACGAGATCGCATTCCAGACGAATATTCTGGCGCTGAACGCGGCGGTCGAAGCGGCTCGCGCGGGAGACGCAGGACACGGCTTCGCCGTGGTGGCCGATGAGGTGCGTAGTCTGGCCCAACGTGCCGCAGACGCTGCCAAGGATTCGGCTCAGATTGTCGAAGAGTCGATCACGAAGACGCATCGAGGCAAGGCAAAGCTGGACGCCGTCGCCTCCTCCATTCGTGCCGTGACCAGCGAGTCCGAGAAGGTGAAGGATTTGGTCGATCAGATCGACACAGCAAGCCACGAGCAGACGCGAGGGATTACCCAGATCGCTAAGTCACTGGCTTCGATGGAAAGGCTCACTCAATCCTCGGCGGCGAGCGCACAGGAGAGTGCAGCGGCAGCGGGAGAACTACAGACCCAATCTGAAGTTCTCAAAGACATCGTGGGCACTCTGACAACTGTCGTCGGCGGCGGAAGCACCCAGGACAGCCAGATGTTCTCCGGAGAGGAGCGGATCGCCGCGTAATAGATTGCTTGACGCTTCTCGTTCCTTGCCGCATCGAATCACTGAGACGAAGGAGTGATTCATGGCAAGAGATACTGTAACCATCGTGCGTTTTCATGAGACCGGAGCGCCGGATGTTTTGAAGTTGGACGAACTGCCACTGCCGGAACCCGGTGAGGGCGAAGTCCGGCTGAGAGTCAAGGCGATTGGACTCAATCGTGCGGAAGTGATGTTCCGCATGGGGCGCTACCTGGTGCAACCGAAGCTTCCCTCGAAGCTTGGCTATGAGGCGTCCGGCACCGTGGAAGCGATCGGCAAGGGGGTCGATCCGAGCTGGTTAGGGCAGACGGCGAGCTCCGTGCCCGCATTTGCCGCTGACCAGTATGGAGTCTATGGCGAGGTCGCGATTGTTCCGGCTCGCGCACTGGCGAAGTATCCAGCGGCCCTGTCACCGGAAGAAGGAACCAGCATCTGGATGCAGTACCTTACCGCATACGGCGCGCTGATCACGCAAGGGCACCTCACGAAGGGCGACTTCGTCCTGATCACCGCGGCGAGCAGCAGCGTGGGGATTGCCGCAATCGAGATAGCCAAAGCCGAGGGTGCCATCCCGATTGCAACCACGCGATCCTCGAAGAAGAAGGAGGAACTGCTGTCGCTTGGGGCAGACCACGTCATCGCGACAGAGGAAGAAGACCTGGTGGCGCGAGTCATGGAGATTACCGGCGGCAAAGGCGTCCGAATCGTCTTCGATCCTGTCGGCGGACCGGCACTCGAACAACTTGCAGCGGCGACCGCGAGCAGCGGCTTTATCTTCGAGTATGGCGCGCTCTCCAGCGAACCAACGCCGTATCCGTTATTCGCTGCACTCAGCAAACACCTGACGATCAAGGGGTATACGCTCTTTGAGCTTCTGTCCGATGCGGTGGAATTTGAGAAGTCGAAGCAATATGTCTTCAAGCATCTCGAAAAGGGAGACTTCAAGCCAAAGATCGACAAGGTCTTTCCGCTGAGTCAGATCGTCGAGGCCCACCGCTATATGGAATCCAACGCGCAGATTGGTAAGATCGTGGTGACGGTTTAGAAGCAGGGAAGAGCATGGGCAGAAGGGCGGATGAGCTCGCACGCTCATCCGCCGTTGCTTTGTAAGGGGAGTGATGCCGGAAGGCGATACCATCTATCGATCCGCACGGGCGATGCAACGCGCGATCGGCGGCCAGGTTTGCACCGGGTTCGAAACTGGACTGGCGAAGCTTGCCCGCGTCAACGACGACACTCCGCTTGCGGGTCGAACGATTGAGAAGGTGGAAGCACGGGGTAAGTGGCTGCTGGTGCACTTTTCCGGCGATCTCATTCTGCTGACGCACATGCTCATGAGCGGCAGCTGGCATCTCTACCGAGCCGGCGAAACGTGGTTCATGGGCAAGAATCGCATGCGCGCCGTGATTCGGACCGCGGACTGGCAGGCTGTCGCGTTCAACGTTCCGGTTGCCGAGTTCCACACCGCCCGTTCGCTCGAGCGTTCGACCCAGGTGCCAAAGCTCGGCGTCGATGTGCTTGGCGAGGGCTATAGCGCCGATGCGGGGATCGCCCGGCTGAGGGCCTACGCAGCTGAACACCCCGCCGCGGAGATCGCGGTCGTGCTGTTGAACCAGCGCGTTCTCGCTGGGTTGGGCAACGTCTACAAGAGTGAGGTCGCCTTCGCTGCGGGCGTCAATCCCTTTCGTGCGATTTCGACCGTGACTGACCGCGAGCTGGCCGTCATGGCTGAGGTGGCGGGCAAGTGGATGAAGGTGAATGTTCTTGACGGCGCGGGGGACAGTATTGTGACATATAGCGGCAACCGGAGAACAACCGGCGCGAGCAACTCCTCGGATCGCCTCTGGGTCTACGGACGTCAGGGGCAGGAGTGCCGGCGCTGCGGCGCGCTCGTGCAGATGAGAAAGCAGGGCGAGCAGGCGAGATCGACCTACTGGTGTCCGGAGTGTCAGCCCTAGATCCCTGCTGCGGGCCAGTCCCCGGAGGCGCCCCAGGGCAGGGCGGTTAAGTTGCTGGGACCACGCCGACGGGCCGGCTGCTAGTGCTTCTATGGTTCGCACGCGGAAGTGGGATGGCAGGTCAGGCCGGACCACGGTAACCTTCTGGTGGGCCTTAGCCGATCCGAGGAGAACGTGCGTGCCAAACACCATGCAAGTCGATGCTCCTCCGCTGGGTGAAGGGAACCGCGGCCCATCCATCAAGAGTACGGCGGGAGTGCTGGTTCTCGCGCTGCTGCTGCGGACGCTCGTGGTGGTGGTGTGGGCGAAACAGCATGGGGCAACGCAACTCTTCCAGCGCGGCATTGAGATGGACTTGCTCGCGAGATCTCTGCTGAACGGGCGAGGCCTGGCATCTCCCTTCGGGGGTTCGACCGGACCCACAGCGTTCATCGCGCCAGCCTATCCGGTTCTGGTAGCCGGGATCTTTCGCGTCTTCGGTGTGGCGACGAGTGCTTCCGCGGGCGTGATCATGGGCCTGCAGATCGCGGCCAGCCTGGCCACCATCTGGCTGCTCATGGCGCTGGCGCGCCGATGCTTTGATGAGCGTGCGGCATTGGTTGCAGGCTTGTTCTGGGCAATGTCCCCGCCACTGCTGTTTGTGCCAACCATCTTCTGGGAGACATCGTTCTCAATCTGCCTGCTGATGGGCTTGCTCGCATTGGCGGTCGTGGTTCGCGCCCACCCGACGGTAGGGCCTGCAGTGGCACTCGGCGGATGCTGTGGCCTCTGTGCGCTGGTCAATCCAGCCCTGCTGCTGTCCGCCCTGGCGATCGTTGTGGCCGCCTGCTGGCGGGGAACGAGAGGCCGCAACTTACTTCTTGCCGCGGGAGCATTCGCCCTTGTCTTCTGCGCATGGCCCATCCGCAATGCGATGGTCTTCCATGCTTTTGTGCCACTGCGGACGACCGTCGGCTTCGAACTTTGGATGGGGAATCATCCCGGCGCAACTGGATATCTCGATGAGTCCCTCTTTCCCATGTTTAACTCGCATGAGTTGAATCTGTACCGAGAGCAGGGAGAGATCGCCTACACCAACGGCAAGACTGCACTGGCTGTGAGATGGATTGAGGCGCATCCAGGTACCTTCGCTGCACTATCTGCGCATCGCATCGTTCGCTTCTGGACGGGCACCGGCACTCGTGGCGGATCGCTGTTCTTCGGCTTGCATGCCGTCATGTCCACGGTCTTCGGATTTTGCGGACTGGCGCTTCTTGTGATTCGCCGGCGAAGATGGCTCGCGCTGCTTCTGTCTCTCCCTCTCGTGTTGTTTCCGCTGCCGTACTCCATGACGCACGCGGAGTTCCGCTACCGCCTGGTGATCGACCCTGTGCTGACGCTGCTGGGAGCGTATGCTGTGACGGAGTGGATGCGCACCAGAGCGCAGGACGCTTCGCCTGCCAAGCTCAGGCATGTGCCGGAGTAAGATAGCGCGATCGTTCTCATATTCGACGGACCAGCGCGGCGACCGGAAACGTCGGCGGCGCCCCTTGTCCATCAGAGTGCATGTGGTATGTGAAGAAGTATTTGTCAGGCGATTTCGAGCTGATCGCCCACTTCGGTCAGGCACTCCGCCGCACGTCCTGCAGGAAGTTCGAGGACACTGTGGATCTTCAGGCTAACGCAGGTCACCCGGAAGGGACGCAGGTTTCGCCAGACGCGGACGACGCGGAGTTGCTTGTCGAGCCCGACGACGTCAATTGGGAAGATCATGCCCATGGTGTGAACCCCGGAAGAAGGCTTGATCCAAAGCCCTCTTCCGGGGTCGAGGCTGCGCTTGCCGAGGAGACCGAACAAACGTCGCAGAGAAGTCTCGGCAACGTTAACCTGAGTTCCCAGGCTGATGTTGCGGCTCATGTTGACGACGTTCACCGCACGCATTGATGGGCTCCACTTGAGAATGCGTTTACGAGTTAGCCTGCTTCCTGCGGTAAACAATGACCGACAGAACGACGAGAGCAAGTGCGCCGAAGACGACGCGAACGACCAGGACGGAATCCATGGTTACGCCTCCTTTCCAAGAGTTTTCGACAACTACTGCAAAACTTGATGAGTCGATTCCACGCGCTGTCTGCGTCTCGTTGTGAGAAGCTGACGTCCGCTGAATCCTCTACTCTGACTGGAGCCTAGCATCGCCAGAAGGCCCCGTGTATCCAACTTACGGTGCAGTTCGTCACGCTAATTCGCCATCTTGGTCAAGCCACTGGAGATGCTGAGAATGGCCGGGGCCAGCAGGACAATGAAGATGCAGGGAAAGATAAAGAGTACGAGCGGAAAGATGATCTTAATCTTGGTCTTGGCCGCCTGTTCTTCGGCGCGCTGCCTGCGTTGCGTTCGCAGATCGTCGGAGAAGCGGCTTAGCGCTTTGATGATTGGCGTGCCAAAGCGGTCCGATTGCACGAGCATGCTCACGAAGGAGGCAAACTCGTCGATCTGGGTGCGTGCCGCGAGGCTCTGCCAGGCGTCCAGCCGCATCTTGCCCGCACGCTGCTCCAGATGCACCTGGGTGAACTCCTCATTGATTTCCTTGTGGCTGATCGCGAGTTCTTCGCCAATGCGCAGCAGGGCCTGATCGAGTCCGAGTCCCGCATCGACCGAGATGACCAGGAGGTCGATCGCGTCGGGCATACTGCGACGGATTCGCTGCTTTCTCTGTTTGGTCTTCCACGTAAGCCAGAAATCGGGAGCCATGTAGCCGAGAACCGTGCCGGAGAAGACGCAAAAGACCACGTTCGAAGAAGCGAAGCTTCCTGCAAAGGCACCCACGAGCGGCATGACGATCTGGCCGACGAAGAAGATGTCATAGATTCCGGGGTCGCGGAGGCCGGCAGTGAAGAGGCGTTCCTTGAGCTTGTTGTTCTGTGCCAGCCCAAGTCTCCCGCGAAGATCTCGCGCGATCTTGAGGATCCCCTCTTGTACCACTTCTTTGGTCTTCACGCGGCGTTGGTCGGGCCGGTTGCTCTGGATGACCTGCAACATCCGTTCGGCTTCCGGAGTCGGCCGCAGAATCACTGGCGCGGCGATCAGACCAATGACGGAAAACGTCATGATGGCCACCGCGATGTAAAGGATCATCTCCATGATTAGATCTCGATTCCATTGATGATGCCGCGAATCACAATCCCGCCGAGGCAGAGCAGAAAAAGACCTCCGAAGAGAAGCCTCTGGCCCGTTTGTGTGTTGAAAAGCACCTTCGAATAACCAGGATTAATCCAGTTGATGAGCCCGAGCATCACAATCGGAAGCAGGCAAAGAATCCAGCCGGTCATTCTTCCTTGCGCCGTGTGGGTGCGAATCTCGCCGCGGATGCGAACGCGTTCCCGGATCACAAAGGTGATCCGGTCGAGGATGTCGGCAAGGTTGCCACCCGTCTCCTTCTGCACCAGCATGCCTGTGACCAGAACGCGGAGGTCCTGCGATGGGATGCGATCGAGCAGTTGCATGAGGGCTTCGCGCAGAGGGAGGCCGTAGTTCTGCTTCTTAAAGACTTCATTGAACTCACTCTTTACCGGTTCCACCGCCTGCTCGGCAACAATGCCAATCGCAGCGACGACAGAGTGTCCAGCGCGCAGCGAACGAGCCATCATGTCGATCGAGTCCGCCAGCCCTTTATTGAAGGCATCCAGTCTCCGATCTCGCAGAAGGCGCAGGACGAAGATCGGGATGGAGAGGGAGACGAGAGCCAAGGGAATGGACAGCAGGATAGATGAGCTGAGCACGAAGGCGCCGATGCCGACCCCGATGCCGGTAAGGGCACAGAAGAACAGCAGCTTTCCCAAGGTGATCTCCACATCGGCATGAACGATGAGAGCCTGCAGCCGCTTCGAAAGCTTGAGGTACCTGGCGATCGTCTCGATCCAGGCGAAGGAACCAGCATCCGTCTCGGTGAGAAAGAGCCCAGACATTTCGCCGGCTACTTGGCCGGACGCGGCCTTCAGCTGATTGAACCGCTTCTCAATCGCCTTTTGCTCGGCGTTGGGGCGCATCGCGAAGAAGAGAAGCGAGAAGGTCAGGCCTCCCATGAAGAGGAACGCGATGATCAGGAGTGACATAGGAGTTCCTTAGCTGATCTCCAACGAATGGCCGGTGAGACTGAGGGGAAGGGGAATGCCCGCGGCGAGCAACTTCTCGGAGAACCGTGGCATGATACCGGTCGCGTGGAAACGACCACGAACCCTGCCATTCGGTCCTAGTCCACGCTTCTCGAAGAGGAAGATGTCGTTCATGCTGATGACCTCCTCGAAGGCTCCGGTGAGCTCCGTGATGTGCGTGACCCGGCGGGTTCCATCGGCTTGGCGGGAAACCTGGACGATGACATGAACGGCCGATGCGATCTGGGCGCGAATCGCCTTTTCAGGAAGTCGGAGCGATCCCATCATCGCCATTGTCTCCAAGCGTGCGATGGCATCGCGCGGAGTGTTGGCGTGAATGGTGGTGATGGATCCATCATGTCCGGTGTTCATCGCCTGGAGCATGTCGAGGGTCTCTTCTCCGCGGACCTCGCCGAGGATAATGCGGTCGGGCCGCATCCGAAGAGCGTTGATGACCAGTTCCCGCTGCTTGATCGCTCCGTTGCCTTCGACGTTCGGCGGCCGCGTTTCCAGGCGCACGACGTGCTCCTGGCGAAGCTGAAGCTCGGCGGAGTCTTCGATGGTGACGATGCGTTCCTTCTCGCTGATGAAGCTGGAGAGGCAGTTGAGCAGCGTGGTTTTACCGGCACCCGTGCCGCCGGACACGACGATATTAAGCCGCGCCTTCACCGCGCCACGCAAGACTTCCATCATGGGCTCGGTCAGCATCAGGTTACGGATCAGATCGTCGGGCTGCAACGGCGAACTCCCGAAGCGCCGAATCGAGAGGATCGGGCCATCCACGGCAAGTGGAGGAATAATCACGTTGACACGCGAGCCATCGAGCAGACGAGCGTCCACCATCGGAGAGGATTCATCGACACGCCGGCCCACCGCGGAGACGATCTTGTCGATCGTATGCATCAGGTGGCGATCGTCATTGAACGAAATGCTGGTCTTCTCGAGGACGCCGCGACGCTCGATGTACACGTTCTTATATGTGTTCACCAGGATGTCAGAGATGGTCTCATCTTTGAGCAAGGGCTCAAGTGGTCCTAGTCCAAAGACCTCGTCGACGACTTCCTGGGAGAGTTTGTCCCTCTCCGTGCTGCTGAGCGGTACTCCCTGTTCGCCGAAGAGTTGCTGAATGACGCCGAACAATTGCTGCTGCCCAGAGCGCGTCGAGCTGAAATCGGCGAGGCGGTCCAGGTCAAGCCGCTTGATCAACTCTTTGTGCACCGCGGATTTGAGCTGTTGCTGCAGAGCCTCGGGAACCCCGCGGGAGAACCGCTGGCTCTGAGGCATCGTCGTGCGGCTCGCATTGTTCTCTAGTACTTGAAACTCAGCCATTTCATTCCCTTACGATCCCGGTCGCTTCTTGCTGCTCGTCCTTCGCTCGGCTACATCCACATGGCGACGAAGCTGCTCTTCTTCTGTTGCAGCGTGGATGGAACGGATGCAGGCGCCGCAGTGACCAGGGTGTTCGACCACTTGATGATCTGCGCCGCAAACTCCGATTTGATCTTGGGTGAAACCGGTTCACCGAGGTTCACCGACCGCACCAGCTCGGTGTAGCTGTTCGGCAGCCGGATAGCGATGGGAAGGCGGATTGCCTTCTCGATCTGTTCGACACTCACCGCGTAGCGAGACGAGAAACGATTGATGACCACATGCATTTTTTCGGTTGTGTAATCGATCTGCATGAGGTTATCGACATAGCGTGAAAGGTCGCGAATCGCGCCGATCTCCGGAGTGGCAACCAGGTAGACACGCGTGGACATATCGATCACTGCCAAGGCGTTGTCATCAAGCACCGTGGCGCAGTCGAGGATGACGAAGTCATACTCGGTCTTCAGGAACTCGAGGGTCCTGCTGACGGCATCGGCATCAAGGGCGTTGGAGTTTCCCGCGATGTCGGGTGAGGTGAGCACCTCAAGACCGCTGGAGTGCTTCGCCACAAAGCCCTGCAGCAGTTCGCTGTCCAGCCGGTTGACGTTGCGCACCACTTCGTTGAAGTGGTAGCGGCTTCCGTCGAGGCCCAGATACACGGAGGCATGACCGAGCTCCGGATGATTGTCGATCAGCAGAGTCCGCTTGCCTTGACACTGCACCAGATACATTCCCAGATGCACCGCCAGCGTTGTGGTTCCGACGCCGCCTTTGGCGCCGAAGAAGGAGAGAACCGAGCCGGCAGGAGCGGGGCGAGATGATGTGGAAGTCCACTGCCGCTCCAGCCGGCGTAAGACTTCGTGGAAGGCTTCCATCTTCAGTGGCTTGTGCAGAAACTCCGTGCATCCGCCACGCATGGCGAGCAGCAACAACTCGGGTTCGCGGCTTTGCGCCAAAGCGATGACGGTGACTTTTCCGGGAAAGAGCTGCTGGAGATACTTCGTGGTTTCGACCGCTTCCTCAGGGTGATGATCGAAGTCAACAATCGCGATGCAAGCGCTCGCCGCCTTCAATTGCGGGCCAATGTAGGGGCGCCTCGCAGCAGAGATATAAGCTTCAAAGTTCGAGGCGGTCACCAGCCAAGGCATCTTTTCGACGGCCTGGCCGACGCGCTCCGCGGTGTCAGGCGCGACGCATACCGTA
>Ga0116230_10006195_pt1 | contig 11778 bp, 11 predicted proteins | sample S1TSphfallax_3_FD_88678 | JGI IMG/M metagenome (GOLD analysis project Ga0116230, IMG submission 88678) | Host-associated microbial communities from peat moss isolated from Minnesota, USA - S1T2_Fd - Sphagnum fallax MG | ecosystem: Host-associated > Plants > Peat moss > Unclassified | place...
CGTGCCCTGTCTCAAAAGGCCAGACTCTCCCAAATGGATGTGTCGGCAAGTTCATAAATTCTCAGGCCGAACTGACTTTTTGAAGAGAATCTGTCAAGTCCTGGATAGGGACAATCAAACGCGGCTTCTCTATTGACCATTTCTGGTCGCCCGGTCACCTTCCCTGTCCGCTTCTTTTCGGCATTCATAGGCTCCTTCTCTTGTTGATCCATACCAGCGTTGTCCTTTGAAGTGATACACGCCGGTCCTGGTGTTGACCCATACAACTGTATCGTTCGGGCAAAGCTGCTGGGCCTGTTGCTCCGTTTGAAAGTGATGAGCCGGAACGATATAAGATTCGCTGCTTCGAGGGGCAACGAACAAACAAAGGCGATCAGAGCAAGTAGCAGCCGGGACATAGTTTGGCTATTATTCCACGGTTTAACCGGCTATTTACGAGGCATTCCGTCTGTCATGAAGCATAGGGCACAAAATGATCGAAGGTTAGTACCTCTTTTTCGTGGCTGTCCCTTATGCACACCCGACTTCCTTGTCAGCATCAAGGATGACAGGTTCTTGGATGACACGGACGCGGAGGAGGCGGTTTATTTGGCTAAGAATTCACTCGGCCCTTCGCGGCTGAGCCAATTTTATTCTGCTCGTGCCATATCTCCGCCGCGAGTCTAGCCGCCTCCCGCTTGCTTAACTCAGGCGGGTCCTCCCACTGGCCGCCGTAGCAACTGCATTTTTTCAGCAGGTGGCTGGCCGAACCGACGATTGTGCGGAGTCGGCATTCAAGATGAATTACGACCTTCTCAACAACCGCACCGCCGAGGTTCCTGGAATCCGTTGTCATCAGATGTGATCGGCTCTTCGCAGTGATAACAGACGGAGCCCACGGGCACCGGGACCTGGTCGTCTTCTTCGAGACATCGGCACCCCAGTTTTTACCGAACCATGACATGGCTGCTCCCCTCCGCGTGATTGTCTCATGGTAAACTACCGCGAAAGTTAACTTCGGTGATTTGGAGGAACAATGCGTTTATTAGGCATGGTGATGCTCTGCTGTTCACTGGTCGTTTCAGCGTCGGCAGGCGAGGGATACAAGCTGAAGTATGACGGAGGCTCTCTGGGTGATCTGAAGACTGGTGCCGATGTAAGGCTCTTGTTTTCAAGCGAAGCGATTCGTTTTGAGAGTAAGTACGGTGAGCTTCTGAAGCTGAAGCCGTCTAACGTGACGGAGATCAGCTACGGCCAGGATGTTCATCGCCGGGTGGGTGCCGCCATTGGGCTTGCGGTTGTGTCTTTTGGTGTCGGTGCGTTGATGGCACTCACGAAATCAAAGAAGCATTTTATCGGACTCACATGGGACGACAACGGCAAGAAGGGTGGTGTGGCGTTCCAGGCCGACAAGAATGATTATCGCGGTGTGCTGGCTGGGCTGGAAGGCGTAACCGGAAAGAAGGCGATCAATTCGGATGCGATGACGGTTAAGAACTAAACATGTTGCACCCAATTGCAACTATAGGGTAAACCGGTTTGGCGAAGTAAGTATGAACTTCCTGTTATCCAACTCGCTGTCATTGTCATGCCTTAGTGATCTAAGCGCAGCGAACTCGCTTGTTGTGATGGATGCGGGCGTGGTCCAAGCTTCCTGAGAGCTTTTTCAGCAAGCCGCCACTCATCAATTGTCAGAAGGCACATTCTGGCATCCTCCGAGAAAAAGGACAGGGCCTTGGAAACCTGTCCTTTTTTTTATCCGACTGGTGCGGCGGCAAAACCTGTCCGAATGGATGGACGCTGATCCGCCCCGGTTATCCCCGACGATCCAGCGACTCCATGAAATACTGGATCGCAACCGAAACATCGTTAGGCAGCGATGGCATAGAATCGGAACCCTCCATGCGAAGTTCAAGCGACATCCCGCGAATGCTGCCGTTGCAGAGCCATCTTCAGAAAGGGGAGACCCTTACCGCCGCCCGCCTGAGCGATCTTCCCAGAGAGTAATGGTAAGAAACGTTTGGCGTTTATCAAGGATCTCAGCGGCGTTCAACCGCACTTCAAGCCTACATTGCTCAAATCAACTTCATGTGATAAGTTCAGCAACTAAAAACGCCCACCGGGACGGCGGGCGTCTTCAGGAGTACTGCTGCTTTATTCGTGCAGCAGTTCGGAAGTGAAACGTCTTTCACCAACTTATCAAAGTTTGATCGCTCATGCGGGAAGGAGTTTGCAGTTCGCCTTTTGTTTCCCAGAATAATCTTATTTGACTCCTGCAAGTTTTCGTATAAGATCAAGTGCAACTCCTATGCCGTCTGTATATAGATCGACAGCGAGCTTGTTGAAGCTCCGAGCGGTGCAAAAAGCCTTCGAAGCAGTGTCCACTTGCTCAGGCTGTATCGCTATTTGTAAGAACTTTTCAAACGTCTGGGATGAGGTCCAGGTTTGTGGCGTCTGTGGCAATAGATGGCAAAGCAAACGCATCGGTTGGAATTTGATCGGTAACGAGGTTGACGAGAAGATGTTCGCTGGGCTAACCAAAGTTGCATCGTGCATTGAAGAAGCTCAGCAACACGTGGATCTTCCTTGGCAGGTAGCGCCAGCAGTACCTCCGAAGTCATTCGGTGTACCACTCCCCGCCAAACATAATTGCTCTTGATGTTGAGCGGTGACTTGCTTCAACATTCTAGCGACGATCCATCTAGCTACGATCCACCGACACCGCCTTCGCGGCCCGTGCGATGTGTTCGCCGGAATGAAGTTAGCGGCGACTGAATCACCAGGACTGAACGAACACGGGAGCCCACGTGCTTAGCCGAGGGCGTGTCGTCTAAAAAGTTTGAGGAACTGTGATTCTATGCTTCCATTTTTATCCGGCATCCAGGCGGTAAGAAAACGGAAGATGCCTGTGGCAAGTTAAGCGAGTGAAGGCTCTAAACTTGAGTAAGGGTCCAGCAGCGATTTTGATCGGGCTGAGGCTGATGCTCGGTTCCACCGCATATCAGGAATCTATGACGAGTGTCCAGGACTGGGCTCCGGCACTCGCCGGAGGATTTCAATCCAAAACGACATGTATTTCCAACACGAGAGCCTGCTAGCCTTTCTTTTGCCGCGATTCGATTTGCAGATCGATAATTCGCTTACCGCAACGTAATTTTAGCTGCAATTCGTGCTGGTCGAAGGGTTTGATTACATAATCGTCTGCGCCCGCTTTAAGGCCTTTCAGCATCTCGTCCTGGCTGCCCTTCGAGGTGAGAAGAATAATATAGGGATACGGAAAGCGGCGGCCTTCGCGGACTTTGCTTGAAACCTGAGGACCTGTCATACCGTGCATGATCCAGTCCAGAATAGCCATATGAGGCGGATCTTGGTCCGACATCATTTCCCAAGCTCGATTTCCGTCCTCTGCCAACACCACCTCATAACCCCAATTCGACAGATTTCTACGCAGGAGTTCTCTCCACGTGGCGCTTTGATCGGCTATTAGGACCTTCATACCTGAATCAACCCTGCTGCTTTCTGAATCGTCTGAATGGCTTCAACTCTTTACCAATTGAAAAGATATGGACGTGGATAGTGGAGCCTGAAGAAACCTGAGTGCGAATTGGTTCGTCAGCGACAACGGCTCAAATCGATCAAACACGTCAAAGCGAGGCAAGCTTGTTATTGATGGTCTCGTTAATGCAATCTGTGAGCCTGACAATGATTGTTAGGGATCATCCGAAGAGTATGAGAATGCGAGAGTCTGCCACAATTCCGCACCAACAGCGAGGCAGGGCTTATACTGTTTTCCATGTGCCGATTCACTAATCTTTTTGTAACGACCCCAGTGTAGATTGTTTCGGTTCCTCGATACGAACGTTGGGTTTGAGCCTCGGCTTTGAGCGTGTACATTCGTAAGAGCTAACCAGGACTGGGATCGTCAGTTTATCTTTCAATGCAGTCGGACGTTATGATGAAAGAGATCTATCTTAACAATGCCCAACCTTACTAAATCTCTGGAAGAAAAGATTCATCAACTCCAGTCCGCAATCGATAGTCAGCAACAAGAACTTGCAGCTTACGAGCTAGTCCTGCAAATCGAGACGAAAAACGAGCAGCCTGTAGAGCTTGCCGCCGCCCCCGTCACTGAAGCCAGCCAACCTGCCAAGGTTAATGTTACCTATTCCGGCAACAAGACAACCGTTGTTGTTGACATAATCGGCAGCTACGGTGTTGAGGGCTGTACCTCAAAGGAAATAGCCTCAGAGTTCGCCAGCAGGAATATTCTGGTTAAATCAAACTTCATCTACAGCACGCTGAGCTTCCTGCTTTCAAAGAAGAGATTGGTTCGCCGCGATGGGAAATACTTTGCCGCTGCCAACTCTTCTGCAATAGGGCTATCGACCAAGCCGTCTGTCGCCCCGGCCAAGAAGCAGACGCCGAAGACGAAACGTCACATCAGCCCTGAAGGCATCGAGAGGATTCGCAAGGCGGCAAAGAAGCGATGGGCTGCGGATCGCAAAGCCGCATAAAAACATCTCGAGCGGTTTGGCTTGCACCTTCACGGGTACACCTCCACGAATGCTGCCAGTCGATCAGTGAACGAGATCGTGCCGCCATTCTCTTGGCTTCTGCTGACGAGCAGTTGGGCAAGGGCCATTTTCATCCGGTCGAACTCAACGTTGGCCTAGAGAGGAGCAGAAGGATCAACAGATCTATTGTCACAGCCAGTGCCTTTGCGCCCGTCTGCACCCCTCGGTGAAGCTTTGTGCAGCATATTTGTCCGATCCAAACTGGGTTGACTGAGAATCCCTTGTTAGACACGATAATGGCTTCTCTTCGGACTGACCGGCTGCGATGAAGAATGCTTTCTCACCAACGTCCGGGCTCCCCTCAACGAAGGTTAGAGCACCGTCTTTCCCCAAGGCCCAAGAATTCGGCAAGATACCTTAGCCCCTTCCAAACTTGGCGTTTGCCCGTTCCGCAGATGCCAATAGATTTGGCGTCTCCCAGTGTTTTGGGTGCGGGATGCCTTCGATCAATTCAATCCGGTCGGGCAGGAGCCTACACGCTTCGACATTCATCAGCAGTCGCGGCTCCGGCTGACTGAAAAGGGAATCATCGGTGAGCGCCAGCGTATCTTCCACCAGGAAGGCGGCGGCTGATTTGACGAATCGCCTTCTGTACCGGCGTGAGATCCGGGTATTTGTCCAGCAACGCCAGCAGGTCTTCGGCGACAGGCGGATTAAGGGGCATTCCAAGAATCTAGCCAACGCGATCCCACTGAGGCCATTTCGCAGTAAACGGCCAGCGTTTACGGAGCAAATTGCCTATACTGGTAAACATGCGGGGTAGAACGCCTCGTTCAACAGTCCCACTGTTGTCGGGTGAGCTTTCACGGCCTATCGCCGCCCAACCGATACGCCGCATTTCGGCAGTCCGTTTCGTTGTCAAAGGAGACGGGCAAGTAGTCCATAAGGGCGTGACCCAACTGGAATTGGCATCGAGGCTGCTCGTTTGCGGAGAAGGATTTGACCATCGAACGGTCAGAGTAAAGTTTGACGACGAAGACTATTATGTTTTCCGGCAGGATATCCGACTAATTTGACAGCGGTGTGCAGATGGGTGAGCCGATATCAAACTCGCCCATCCTTGTTTGTGCAGCAGCCTCGGATCAGACAACTGCGGTTGACAATTCAGTGGGCGTAACTCCGGAACTTCTCTTTATTCAGTACTGAGAAGCCGAAACCCTCGGGGAAGGCGGTCTGGGCAGGCCGTTGCCAGTGACACCCTTCTCTGCCGGGCCTGCTTCGTTGCTATGAAGTCAGCCGACTTGTCCTATATGATCGGATCGTATGACCTGCAAATAGTGCCGGATTGCAATGCGGGAGGTAAAAGGCCACATCTTTCATGGCAAGAGGAAATGGCAGTGCCCTCAGTGCAACAGGGTTCGCATGCAGGTGCAGAAGAAGAAGCTTTAGCGTGCCCCCGGTTTCTGCCACTTCGAATCAGCTCGTGGCGAGGGTCTGGAAGTCGGCGTCATGTTGCCTTTCATCAACATCATTCCATCCCTGATGATGCGGATGGAAAAAGTCGTTTAACAGGCACCGGAGCTACATTAGTAGCCTGGAGGCGCACTCATTCCCCAGCCGCAACTTCGCCAATAGTCCTCGTCCCGCCTCTTTTCGTTGGCGATAAGGAGTGCCGGGATCTGCCACAGGTATGTCTTGGCCTGGAATGAATGTCCTCATCGGGGCCCGAGCCGCCTTAAGTATGCGACACAATGGCCACAGCCACACCAACGAAAGGCAAGAATCCCAGGGCGCTCGCGGCAGGGTTTCGACGATCCGATCCGACGGAAGGCGGCGTTATGCCGAAATCTGTTTCTTCGAGTTGCGAGACAATCCGGGCCGGGTGACAGCTTTTCTGGCAACTGCTAACGCAGTACTCACAGGACCACCATACGTTGCCTAGCCGTGGATATACACGCTAGAGTCATGACTAATGTCAATAACGATTTGTCTGAGCAGAACAGCTCTCGCGATAGCTGCGTTCATGCTGGGTCTGTCTAATATGTCGGCATCCGACATGCAATTGAGTTTTACCGGCACAATCGATCAGAGCGATGTTGCCGCAATTCCAATTGGAACGCAATACTCGGGCTACGTGATGTACCAGACTCCAGGTACCGGGTGCTTTACGATTGGCTCGGATACGGGTTGCTCAATGTCACCATCAGATGTCGAGGTGCTCAATGTGGGTTCATACACGTTTTCTATCCTCGGCAGCAGTGTTAGTAACTTTTCTTCTGTTCTGGAGGTCGAGTATCACAACCCGGTTAGCGGAGATGTCTTCTCGGCGGGTGTGTCCACCGGCAGTCCGTCTCCGATAAGTTCAAACTTGACCGGATTTTCACCAAATTTCTTATATGTCCAGATCGCGGGTCCCGCTGGTATGCTTGGCTCTGATGGATTGCCAACCAGCATAGATCTAAGTGATGTCGCACCTTTTGGTTACGGAAACGCGACCACTGGCATTTCGGTGGAAACTTTCGGCGGCTCTCAGCCTTATCCTTTTTTCAGTGGCAACTTCAGCTCATTGCAATTTCAGTCGGTGCCGGAACCTGCGACCGGCATCATGCTTGGTCTGGCAATTGCAGTATTAGGGCTGGGCAGGAAGTACTTGAACGCGGCTAGACGAGATCACTGAACAGATTTGTAATGTAGTCGCGTAGCGGCGTTCAGATTGCAAAAAAGCCAACCGCCAGAGACCGATCCGTGTGCATTTAAGGATGCTCAATCAGGTGCTCGCCTATATTTCTTGTGCCCCTGCGAATGCGCTGCTGCCAAAACATCGTGGCTCGCGTTCTATACTGCGTGCTTGGGATCGGGAGACTCGGGCATGGAGGTGTGGATCGGAGTGGTTAGTGTAAGCCCACGGGAGGGCTGCGAACTGCTATCCAGTAACCAGGGAGCCTATGTCAATTTCCTCACGCTGGCAAGAAGCGACACCGAATATCGAGCCAAGGTGATTGCGGCCTTGGCCTATTACCGACTTGAGCCTCTAGAATTTAAGGAAGTGCGGCCCTTCTCTGCAACGAACACGCAGTCGCCGCAGATCCTGACAATCGCTGAAGAGCTAGAGCAGAGCCGGCATTCGAAACACGTTCGCTATGGCACGTTCCATACCTTCTCCCGGGTAATGTGACGGATTCACCGGCAACCCGACAAATTGCAAAGCTGACGGCTAGTCACCTCAAACCGTGTCTCATCATTACGACGCCTGCCAGTGTGATCCTGTATGAATCACCTGAAGCTAGGCGTAATCGCCTGGCGGTCGCTGCAGCCCAGGCCATGCAAGAAGTGCGATTTGAAATCGCAGCCCCAGCGGAAAGGAGCTATTTCGGGCACCAGTAAGAAGTTTGGTAATTTGCTGAAAGCATATGCCGCCAATGGTTGATTCGCCCTAATCGGTTGAGCCATACTCGTCAGGGGTGACAGACCGCTCCGCGTTCACCTGCGGCTGCTGTCACCTTGCCATCGGATTTCAGAAGGGGGTCTTGGATGCCGAAAGCTTTGTTGAAGCAGGCCGCACAGCATTCCGCTCGCCAGCCGCAACGGGAAATCGTTTCCAAATCGAAAGTGACGCGCCGGGTCACTCCTGACTTTCGTGACTGTGTCGGAGAGATCAGGCGACTGTGGGGCGACACGCTTGATCGGAATCTGGAAGTTGCCCAGATCATCACCCAATTTCAGGGAACGGTGTCCAAAGCTAAATTCGATGACTACGGCCTCCCGTTCGGGTATTCGTGGTTCCGGCGACTGCTGAAGATCGGGCGTCACGGCCCGATCAACGATGAAACTAATCGCGGGAGCTTGCCCGACGCAAGAAGGACGTTGCATCAGATTTCGCTACTGAGTGACAAACAGTTCAAAGCGGCGAAGGCGGAAGGGTTCATCCATCGGGACGTGACGGCTACGGAAGTTGAGCAATGGCGGAAGAGGAAAGCGGGTCGGCCAGATCAGATTTTCAAATATACGATCACGGAAAGGCGGCCTTCCTTCACCGATCCCGGCGAGAAGACTCCGGAGCCGGATGAAGATCGATTCAATGAGCTGACAGCAGCGTACCGAGAAGCCCTGTGGAAGATCGGTTACAGATTCAAGGGCCAAAAACTTCCGAGCTGACGTGATGGCTCTGGTACTGCTGGCTCTTGCTTCTGCCGTCAAACTGGAGCACCAATGACCGAGGCTCCAAGGCGTTCGCACTTTAGCCGTCACTTGTCGGGCCTGTTGGTGAAGTCCATCTCCACCGAAGTAGTACCGTTGACGATTTTCACGCCCACACCCGCGTAGGTGCTTCCATTAGGCGGAAAGACGGCCAGCACTTCACCGGTTTTCTGTTTCAAGAATTCCTTAAATGCCGCATCGAGCACAGAAGCCGGATCACCAATAGGCTTCGCGTTGTAGTAAATGACTCCGTGACCGTATCGTTTCGTAAGGGCGAGACACCAGGTCACCAGTGCAACTTCAGGATCTTCCGAGCCATCCTCAACGAAAGATACCTGATCGAGTTTCCCGCCAGTAAAAACGAACAAGACCTATGCGTGAATACCATCTTGGTACCGAGATACGTCAATTGATCCGGATGTTGCTTGAGAGGAGGGTGTTTTTCGGCTTGAATGACTTCGGCTTTGGTCATGCCCCAGCGCTCATTTCGGACGACGGGCTGCTGTGCAAAAGCGAAGGTTGAAATCAGTAAAAGGCGTTTGTTTTGAAAATTGACTGCAAGTCTCAGGATATCGCTGCCCATCCCAACTGCGGTTGAACAATTGACACCGTTGCCAAGAAACTTCCGCATCCAGCAGACGGTCTATATTGCAGGAACGCTATTGCCGAACGCCATAACCCATACTTCATACCCCAACCTGACAGGCCTGCACTCACGCCGGAAGTCATTGATCCGCGAATCGCCGATTTTGAGGCACTCGCCCGCTGGCTGGATTACGACTTTGAGCTGCCCAAAGGCTTCCGCTTTGGCCTCGCCGAATTTATTGGCCTGATCCCAGGCATCGGCGACATCATAGATGCCCTGGTATCGCTTTTCATTATCTATCGGGTCATTCAGCTTGGCATTCCCAGAGTTGCGATAGCCAGGATGCTGGTGAATGTCGGAATTGAAGCGTTGGAGGGATCGGTGCCGGTGATCGGTGATCTGTTCGATGTCGCATTCAAAGCGAATTTGCGGAATTACCGGCTATTGAACAGCCACTTGTTGCAGCCGAGCAGCCAGCGACGATCGGATTGGATTTTCCTGGCCGCGACGGCCTTCGCTCCCTTGGTGGTCGCTGGGCCACATTGAGCAAGAGGGATACGGAAGTGTGGGAACAGCGCGGTCAGAATTGTTTTCACAGTTGATATGTAGGCCGGTGTGAACCCGCGCGAACGACAAGAGCGAGGGCAGCAATTATGTAGAGTTGCCGAGGGGTCAGCCAAGGCTGGCTGTGCCTATGGAAACGCCCTTTGGGGACATCTTGAGCGACAGAGTAAACCTGACTGAAGCATTCTCTCCTCTAACGTGATCGCAACTTGCCATTCGCCGAACGCGATTGGTTCGCCAACCGTAATGCCCGATTCTCTGTGGATCAGCGGTGTGTGAAATGTTGAGTTCTGTTCGTCAAATATGTAAACAACGATGCCCGCCTCCTCCAGTAGACTAAGCGAGACCGAGCTAAAATGTGGTGACTGAGAGTGCATCTGGTCAATACCCTTGAACCAAGGAGCTTGCCTTACAACTCGTTCCTGTCCAGTAAGAGACCTCATCACCAAGGTCGCGACTAGATTGCGGGCGGTCGTCGGGTACCTGGATTCCCCATTTGAGATAAACTGCGCCCCAGCCGAATATCGTCCATCGTTAGAGCTTTGCGCTCCTCGCATTTTGATCCCCGTCCTCGCAAATGTTGCAAGCTCCAAGATTGGCCGCGTCGGGTCTATGGGTCTTTGTGATGAGGTGCCAACCTTCTCTGTTGGGGTGCCAAGCTTCTCTAGTGGAGCGCTGACCTTCTGTGATTCAATGACCTTGACGGTTTCATTGATATCACCAACCCGCCTCAGCCCTTCGAGTTGCGCCTGAAGCTTGCTGATTCAGTTTTCTACTCTTCTAATGAGCCGCTGACGCCTTCTTTCGCTTGTCTTGCCAAACCATAGTTGGAACTTTGGCGTCAGCAAATTCGAAGCAATTCCCAACGGAATCGTCAACACAAGCGCAGCAATGCTGGGATCTCTGGCTCCATGCCCGTTCGCTCCACGCTGCTGCGACTCTGCCCGCTCCACAGTCCGATCTGGCCCAGCAGCTTCTTAAGGACCCTACAATCTTGATCTTCTCACACTAGATGCCAAGGCTCGGGAGCCTGAGCTTGAAAGAGGGCTTCTTGCTCACGTACGTCAGTTTCTTCTGGAACTCGGCGTGGAATTTGCGTTTGTCGGAAGCCAAGTGCAGTTGGAAGTGGGAGGCCAAACCTTCAAGCTGGACATGCTCTTTTATCAATCTGAAGCTCAGAGCGTTTCTCGTAATCGACCTAAAAATGGATTCCTTTCGACCCGAGTATGCGGGCAAGATGGGCTTTTACCTCTCCGCCGTTGATGACATGCTCCGCCAGCCGGACGATAAGCCCACCATTGGTCTCATTTTGTGCAAGGATAAAAACGGCCTGGTAGCCGAGTACGCTTTGCGAAATAGCGCTGCACCGCTTGGAATAGCTGAATTCACACATCTCGAAACCTCCCTGAACGGCTAAAAGGGACGCTGCCAACCATTGAGGAGATCCAAGCCGAACTGGCGGACAGCGTGGACATCGAAGAAATCGACATCCCGTAAATGGATCGACTTGCGCCGCATTTTGCGCCAAGAGCCCTGATCCAAAAAGTGAACTTAGATGCTCCGCCCTTTTCATCCCGACCAAACACAACCATAAAAGGTCCAGCCGTTCGAGGCTCCGCCGTAGTGGCACCGTCCGGTAATTCTTCAGGCACAAAGATTTTCGAGCCGCCGGTCGTCGACGGCTGTTTCTCGCCGCTTTAGCAAAGCTGCCCTGGATGGCATTCACTGATTTCCTTCTCCCCGCCTCCACTTGGCACGGCTTCGGGCGTAATTCCTGCGTCCTGCACACTGCGCTCCTTCTGCTTTCTGCGGTTCCACCCAAAGAATTTTGCGCGGGTGGCGCGCCTAAAATCAAAAATTCTTTCGGTCCCCCACAGAATGCAGTCGCTTGGCTTGGAAGCAGCCGCCGCTCGCTGTTTTCGCGCCCAAGTGAAGGGC
>Ga0116230_10006196_pt1 | contig 11778 bp, 8 predicted proteins | sample S1TSphfallax_3_FD_88678 | JGI IMG/M metagenome (GOLD analysis project Ga0116230, IMG submission 88678) | Host-associated microbial communities from peat moss isolated from Minnesota, USA - S1T2_Fd - Sphagnum fallax MG | ecosystem: Host-associated > Plants > Peat moss > Unclassified | place: USA...
ATTGTTTTTATTTATTATTATTTCTACTAATTGTATCTTCACAATACGATTTTTATATTCCTTCAATGGAAAACTAAGAAAATAAAATAAATAAATAAATTCAAAATAAAAACAAGGAAGCTCTTGGATCTTTTATAAAAAAAAATTCATGATGGTCTTCTTTTCTCTATTCTTCTTGATCTCTCTTCTTCCCTTTTCTTGTTTGAAATTTTTATGCATACTTTCCTAAAATAAACTAAACTAATTCAAAATTCAAATGTTTTCAATCAATATCTACCAGTAACAACTAACCAATAATGGTCTAATTATTTAATCAAGACAAAAATAAGATAATAATAGAGCTAAACTAAATAAACAGCAAACTAAATAAAATATTTGGATAATAGAACCATTCATAAATACTAAATTTACATAGTGTTTCATAAACACTTAATCAACGTGGCTTTCTATAACCAATTTGGAGAAAATACAAAGCTTCAAATTAATTACCATGGTATTTTTTTATTGCTACCATGATTGGTGGCTACAAATCTAACTAAAACCATTGGTGTATTTTCCTCACTTGCTTACCCTTAATCCCTATGAAATGCCACGTTTTAACGTTCGCATTTGGTTGCAGAGTTGTTGTGAGCTCTCTTGGCCATCCATTTTGCCATTGGCTTGCTCATGTCATTCTCTACTAACTCATTCAATAAATCAAAACCTTGGTGCAAAGCGATCTCTTTTCCATCTCTCAAAATGGGGTGAAATGACCTTATCAACAACTTCTGTTGTGTATTTTTTGGTACAGTGTTTGCTAGTATAATCCATGTTACCTGTAATCACTTGCATGCTCAATTTTTTTTAATAAAAATCCTCCACTTGAAAATGCTCTCAAGAACTACTAAAACTTGAAACTTAGTCTGCATCTAAATCAAGAAAACAATAGTTATAGAACTTAGGATAACAATTTAGATACGTAAATCAAGGGCAAGAATCAAAGTACCTAAAGCCCAAGCAAGCATAGGCACCAAAACAGGTAGGTCTATAACATGTATGAATAATGATCTATCTATGAAGAAAGGTAGTTTGTTTTGTGTTGTAGGTATGAGATCCACCCAACTGGTATGCTTCAGACCATGTTCTTGGTGTCTTTGGAAAGCTCTGCATGAGGAGGGGTGCATTGGCTTGGTTCCATGACATTTGGACTTGCAGTGCAAAAGTTTTTGAATATTGAATGATTTTTTCACTGAAAAGAAATTAAATTGTAGCTGAAAATTTTGGAGGAATTGGAATGTGCCTTTGTGTTCTTGGAAAGATCTTGATGAGCAGGATTTAATGGAATTTATTTGGTACGATTTGGATTGAGAATCTGGGAGACATTGATTTTCAAGTGATTTCTGCCACTCAAAATTCAAATAAATTTCAAAAAATCAGGTTTTGGAAGGAAAAATCAGTTGAGGATGTGGTAATACTTGGGCCAATGGTGTGGCCACACTAGTATCTACTGATCTACAATGTACATTCATCTAAATTCAAAAAAATTTAATTCATCCACATTACTTTCAAATATACTGAAAATTATATTTAAATTGTCGAAGTGAACTTTCGAAAATAAAATAATTACTCAACAAAAGTTTGTCAAAGCTGCCTAGGGAGTTTATTGAAGCAAACATGATGCTTTGCCATTATTATTTTTAGTTTTTCGCATCCTTAGTAGTCTGCATAGTTGTAGTTCATTTGTTTATTTGCTTGGTTTTCTACCAAACTTCTCATCTTTACCACCAGGCGTTTCATCAATTAATTTCTGCCAAACATTAGTCACCTAGGCATGTTATTTTCACAATCTTAATTTTCGGCTCCTATGAAGTTTGGTCGTAGAATGCCATCACCCACAAATGTTAGGTTTTTTCCTAAACAGTTTGACATGCATCATGCACGCTTTGCTGAACCTTGAATACATTTTGGACTACTTTCCACCATTAATCCCACGCTTGGTCTCACCGCCTGATTTCCACCATCAAGTGTACTTGGCTTTGTACATAGTTATTGTTACAAACACATTCCACATGTGCATAAACAATTTAACATGCACCATGCAACTTTGCTTGAACCTTGAATAAATCTTGGACTACTTTCCACCATAAACCCACGCTTCTTCTCACCACCTGATTTCCACCATGGTCCATCAAGTCTACTTGGCTTTGTACACTTGATTCCTCCATTCCCAATTATCTACAATTGGTAGAGAATAACACAAACTCATGTTGTTGACTTTGGTGGAATTAGGAATGTATGAAAACTAAGTTGGCGAAACTGATAATATCAAGTGAAGAGGCAGAAGGTGCGATGTTGTGGCTGTCAGAGAAGGGTGCCAAAGGAACATGGCAAACATGTGCATAGAAGACATTTTGTGGACCTTATCACAAGTATTACCATTTCTTTAGTGCCCTTGTGTTGTTCTTTATACCTAGTCATTTTTTTGTTTGTTCATCTTCTCTTTTATTTATGTTATGAAGTGTTATGTGACAATTAATGTCTGTTGTAGGAAATTTAAAATAACATTGGTGGAGGCAAGGTTCAACTTCACATCACCAAACGCAAAACCCTAAAGTCTAACCTTCATGACAATCACAAAATGGTTCAAGGTATAGTAGTGCCACTTATGAAAGGAGAGAGAGAAACGGAACAAAGAGAGAAACAACATAGGAGGATGAAGACAAAATGTAATAATCTCCAATGGTTCAAATGCTGCACTCTCTACTCCAGTCTCATCACCACCAGAATTTACCATAAATGCCTCATCTCAAAATAGATGATCACAAATGACCAAACAGTAGGTCCAACATTAGCCTTCTTGATTTGTAAACATGCAGCTAATTCAAAGGTAGTGAATAATTTTGGCAGTCCCAGGTTGGATTAGTGCTGTATTGATGTCTCCTATTCATAACTGATGATGTGTAAATCGTAACTATGGGAATCAATCTCTCTACTCAATTTGTGTTGTGCAATCTTTTTGCCAAATCATTTTCCATTAGGAGATAGACTAGTCTCAAGTCTCAACATGTAGGGTAATTTAGTATCAAATGAGGAATTTCAAAGAGTAGACTACGGAAGGTACATAAAAGCAAGCACCTTGTCACACTGTTGAAGATGTTCAAATTTTGCACGTTGTGTCATAAGTCAAGTAGAAATTATGACGCCCACCACATTTCTAGCCTCGGGTGCTACTGGTAAGGAGGTTCAGGTACAGGGCTGAAGTGTGGAGAAGGTTTATTGGCGTGGAACTTTGGACGAAGTGCACAGCTCATGGGGTTATTCACACCTAATACAAAGCCATAGACTTCCCAGCAGCTAAATTTTGCTGCTTTTTTATGATCTGATAAAGATCTTAAACTCAGATTGTTTAGTACAATGTTTGTACATGGGACATGGTCACTGCATTGAATATCAACAGCCATGTTGGTTGCAGACGTTCCTGTGATGTTTGCAAATATAATCTCTGAGATTTCAACTGCGGATGTCTGCAGGCCAATTCCAAAGGATAACAATGTGGAGAGTTGTCAAGTCAGTGAACTCATTGAAACAAGCCAATTCAGTTCAGTGGATGCATTCAAAGGATTCAAATGAAATTCTACGCAGTGATCTATGTGGCTTTAAAGGTTCTAACTTGTTAGGAGTTTATATGTAGGTGGCCATTGAGTTCGAAAACAGAGAAGTTAAAATCTCTTCTTGCAATTTGCTATTGGAAAGCTTTGAGAAAGTACCTCATTTGCACAGCCATTGGGAGAATCACAGTAATACTGGTCTATAGCAATAGGCTTTGATACTGAATTCATTTTGGCATTCATGAATTTCATGCCATGGGCATGGCCTGACCCACCCTGAAAAATGGGGTTTATGTCTCACTTTATGTACTACTGTACACATGATTTGGCATTCAATGTATTAAGTTATTATTTGTCAAACATATCAAGCAGTTCAAAATGCATGGAAAGGAAAGAGGTGTAAAATTACCTGCCAAGTCTTGATTCGGAATCCATTGGTTGTGTGATCAAAATATACACGGTTCACTATCACACCCCATACAGAAGCCTTTTGATCTTTTCCTAGGCTCCCAATACTGCAAACCGTTATAAACCAATTTTTAGTACTGAGTAAAGTCCTCACATCTGCATCTGAAGAAAAATAATTTTACTGGAGAGTGGAATTTTCATAAATAGGTAATGTTGAGTCCAAACAGGGTTTAGGTAACCCCTCCTTGACTCTGAAAGTGAAATATTGGTCATTTGGAGGTCCTACATTTTAGTATCTTGCTTTTGGATCAATACTGTATTAGAATTACTCAAATGAAATACACCACATTTGAGTATCAGTTTCCCATTCCTGATGCAAAGTTTCCAAATTGGTTTTATTGGGCCCTGCGACTATAGCATTGGATCCAACTTTTGGAAGTTTTACCTTAATAGAACCAGTTTCACATTAGGCGAACCAGTTTCTTCAGTGAAAGTGTTTAGACTGTTTAGAATGGAACAGATTGTTTTGGTGTTCAGAGTGAGGACACAGTATGCAGATGTACAACATATTATTTATTGGCAGGGCCAGAGTGTTTGTGATGCCTTGTTCAAAGAGCATTTGATGAACGACTGGAAGCATTATTTGACCTTCATTCCAATTGGTTGCATCAAATGTGACATACGAATAAATTCAAGAAAATTCAAGCACATGCAACTTTTGTCTTTTTAACCTTAGTTTATTTTATGTAGGTAGTGTAGCACATTTCACTTAGAGCTTAAAGTAAAACCTGATTCCGTGGCCTGGCCCACACTTGATGTCCTGAATCAGCAACATTGATGATCCAGTTTGAATTGAAATGCAATCATCACCTACACATGCATCGCTGCCAGGTTAAGTACACGCAAGGCTTAAATTGTTAGTTATAAAGCAAGGTACATTATTTATATATGATAATAATAATTCTTCGAAATGTTGAGACATATTTTTCAAAAGCATATTTCGTTATCATATGCACATGTCTTTTTCATATTGTCACTGCTACATAATCTACCTTGGGAACCAAATTTAAGTCAGGATTTTATGTCAGGTAAGGCCTACAGGTGAGATCATTCCCAAAATGCGGGCCTAGTCACCTCCTACCTTGCCAGGGCCCTTATCGGAATTGACCTCACCCTTGGGCCTTACACTACACATAAAGTTTGTCACTTTTGGACGGTCTGAAGCTCAGGAGATCTGATTCTGAGAAACAGTAGTTCAAGAGTTTCTGCACACCAGTTTGGATTCTGCAGTTGAGAATGGATACATTGTGAGAGCTGGCAATGTGTATGCCATCAGTATTGGGACTGCTGGCTGGGGCTGTGATGTGCAATCGGGTTGCTCTCACACCAATGCAGTTTATGAATGCGAGATGAAATTTTTGGCTATCTCTGATCCTCAGGTTACTGACCCGAATGTTTTTGCAATTTTGAAAGACAATTGCCTGCAACCCCCCATAATGTTAAAGAAGGCTTCATCTCTGGTTGCTGAGAATCATGCATAATTTTGAATGCTGCCCAAATTCTGTGATAGAGAGGTGAAAAAAATTCAGAATTTCCAGGCCACCTTATTTGAAGGGCTGCTTTGATTGTAAATATGTACTTGAGAATATCCTGAATGCTTTTTGAAGGCCTGAAACACTACAACTTCAATGACGGAGTTGTTGGAACCAGAATAGCAAGCAGGCATCTGCTTAGCTTAAACCACGGGATTTGATTTCCATTGGATTCCTCGTCAATTGGAAGTCCTAAACTTCTGATTTTCATAACTCAAGGATCTCTGCTAGGTCTTGGAAATGTGAAATGGGTGTAAGATGGCACTGAGACTTACGTTTGGTGCTTCAGATACTTGCGTACAATTCTGTACATCACCAAATCCCCAAAACACATCAAGCTTCAGCAGTGTCAGGTTTTTGGCCAGGCAGTTTGCCAACTTGGATATGGAATGGAGGAGTTCTTGAAAACTAATTATATGTTAAAACGGATCGCAGAGCTCAGAACAATTTTCTTAGACGCTTGCAAGATGTTCCAGATCGTGAAGGGAAGCTTTGATCAGTTGTTGCCCAGCTATATTTAATTCGGACCTGCAAAACTGGTTGCAACATATTGCAAGCACCGTCACAATACCCTCGAACACTGGTGCAAAATTGTGCTGAAAAAAGAATGGATGGCAGTTTTACTTTCATGGTAGGTCTGCAAGCTTGGGCCCACCATCGTTCTCCACGGCCATTGATATCCCCTCGACCTAGCATCGAGAAATTTTGGAGGCCCTCGAATTCGAGCCATATTTTTGTTTTCCGCCACGAGTCTGGCTCATCCAAGGACAATATAGTTCCGTCCACCTGTTCACATGGCAACAGGTGTTCATCAAAATGACAGACCTCCACGGAGACTATGCACTAGAGCCAACATAGCCCCACATTAAGCCATTAACTGGGTGGAGTTTTCGCCAAAAAAACGTTGCTCCATCTACGAGCACAATTTGAGCAAAATCTGCCTTTAGACTAAGCAATCTGTTAGTAAATAAGTGCCTGATATTGTAATTGAGACCATGCTAATTTATCTTGAATGTTCTTATGAAGTGCATAAAACTGGTTGAGGCTGCAACACACCTTACCTTTAGGACGAGCTTCGAAGCACAGGGACCGGAAAATTTACGAGGCTTCACAAAAAGCTTGGTTCCCGGTGGTACGTAGACAACTGCCGAGTGAGTTTTGCATGCCTTGGTCCAGGCTTGATGAAAAGCCTGAAAATAATATTTTCCGTTAGAATTTTATCAGAACCTTAAGACATGAATCATTGCTGCTGCAGAAGGCACTTTGATCAATTGTTCCCTCTGAAGTAGCGTCATATTTTTCTAATTCCTTGGTTTGCATTTGTCACATTGGGTACTAATAAAAGGGCTCGGTTAAATGGGTATACTACGGTTTTTGTCACAACGTCAAATTTCAACTTAGAGCAATCTCATGTTAGCCAATTAAAGTAAGGACACTTGTTTTCAGATAGTTCCATGCAACTTCAAAGCCACGCACGCACATTGGAGGACATTAGATAGGTTCTATATGCAAGAACAGATTACCTCTGTGTCGTCGGTTTTTCCATCTCCTTTTGCACCTTCCGCCATAACGTTAAACAGTACCCTATGACCTAGAGGATGGGCACTAGGCGGACTCCAATCTTTTCCAGTAACTGCTGGATCCAACAGAAATCCGTGATCCCATCTCGCTTTAGACATAGCAATAACAGGAAATTGCAACGACTGTGAGCCTTGGCACCTGGTTACTGCGATGCTGAAAAGGATGACTGTGAAATAAAATCGTAGACCTAGCCATTCAGTACTGCTGGCGTCGACTTTGTAATTGAAGGCAGTTCGTATGATGCTCTTGAAGATTTCCAACTTCTTGTCAACAGTCTGGCAAGGAGCACCCATGTCCATCGGCAGACTTCCAGGCCTATCAGGCACAAATTGAACACAAGCCCGGAGAACTGCGGAGGACTGAGCAATTTGCGTTAAAATTTGGCGTAGGTCACATGCATTCTCGGATTAGCTCACTTCAGTTCTGAAAACTGCACATTGGTTGGTCAAAAGATCACTATTTGCTGGAAGTCGTTTCCTGTCCTTGTGGAGCTTTCTGATGTGACCGCTGGAACCTAAACTCCAGACGTTAAGCTATTCAGAACGCTGCAATTAGGGATTCCAAATGGAGATAAGTAGCATGCCATGAAAATTCGCCTGGAATATGCAAACAAGAGACCTCTGAAGCGCAATAGAGTGCAAGTGGAGGATTTCCAGGAGGTTCTCTAGACTTTGTAACGAAATTGGAAACGATGCTTGTCTGAGGTAGAAAATCAGTCTATTGCTGTTTGCTCTGCAACCCATGAGTATTTGTACAGACGTTGTAGAAGCTGCTGAAGATGAGCACACTCCAGGACGTCTCTCCTGCCTCTTGGCCTCCCCTCTCCGACGTCATGGCTGGAGCGTTCCTCAGAGGAACGGTTGGCTTGTTGCTTCCTTCGCCCATGGTCGCCCTTGGATAGCCGTTACACTTTCATCGGTTTCATCGGTTACGATGAAGGTTATGTGCTCATTTGGATCAGGATGATTACAAAATTTCTTTCGTCTACGTTTACACCACAACGAAGATCTTTCGTGCCGCCAAGGCCTTCTTCTTTGTAATAGAAGCATTTTTCTCGTTTGAAGACTTTCGACCTAGCCGACAGGCCGAAATCAAATGTCAAGCATGTTGCACGAGTACGTCTGGAAGCTTGATGCAGAATATAACTGTTTGCAGTTACTGAGCACACGTACTAGAGAAGGCGAATTCTGCATCTTTGTGAACAGGGCCAGGCCGAGACCTGAAGGCGGAACTAGGTGCAGAGTGCACTCTAGGGATTTCTTTCGTCAAAACCAGCACTTCCTTTAAAATCACCGGTTTTTTTGAAATGGCCATCTTCTGCAATCTAAGAAGCCTGAAACGTGTGCAGAATCGGCCCTTGAAATCCTTTATGCACAATGAATGTCACATTCTGCTACTCACAACTCATTTCATGAGATCACTGTCATACAAAACTCAAGTGACGATCTCTAGAATATGAAAGTAATGAACCAGCACACTGGTAACCAGTATGAACCAGACATAACACAGTATAGAGGTTTGAGAGCTACCCTGTAACCATCTAGTGTGGATGAAAAGTCCCATAACTAGCTTGTAGATGGACAAAAAACATGTAAAGCTCCTCTTAATGGATGAAAACTTATAACCTATGTGTGTGTGGATGAAGTATGCAAGAAAACAGAAGAGGGAGAGGTTATTGCATCGTGACCAACTGGGGGAGAGCCAATGAGAAAATCCAGAACCTCTGCATCGTGGGTTATGGTTTGAAATTCACAATCCACCCATCGAGCAGTACTGGAACAGAATAAGCATTCAAGTCCAGTGCTGCAGAGATCAAAGTATACTGTTCCAATAGACAACCTATGACATCTTTCACTTTTTGAAACGGATTGGTACCAAACTCTATCTCTGCTCTCATAACTGAGTACTATCTACAAAGTGGCAGATGATCACATTGGCTATGAATAGAGTGCCACAATATCTGCTGACAGCTAGTACAGAAGCAACTGGACGTCAGTCATGATGCTGTGATAGAAAGTATGGCCCTCAAGGGGCAAGTCACTTTTTTGGGCAGGCAAAAAGGCAACAGTATTCTCATCATTCAAGCCAACAAGCTCCTACAGAGAATTAGTAATTTCATACCTCTGAAACTATTGCTGTAACTTTAGTCTTCTCTAATGCCTCCTGTGGGAAAATAAAGACATCTTTGCCTGACCAACACCTGCAGCTTCAACCCCATTGTATCAGGAGAAACTAGCAACACTACACAGTAGTTAAACAAAACACTGCTTGCTGCAAAAAATGTGAAGGAACCATCAGAAAAGCAAACAGGTTTGCAAAGATGGATGAATATGTTCTGGAGACATCAAGCAATATTCAAATTCCTGCAAAACCCATGGAATTTAGGAAAATTACAAGACAGAAATATCACCACTGTTTTCTCACTGCAGGTCACTCATGGAACCAGAGATACTAAACAAAACCAGAATGTATCACAATCAGTACAACAAACCCTCGTAAATAATTTTTCTCTGTAAGCATCTACACCAATTCTAAATTGGATGAACTGATGTTAGTATGGGCATAAGTCTTTTAGCTCTTCAAAGGCAATATCATTTGTACTACAAGATCACCTTGAAAGCACACTGCAATTTCCCAGGTAGCAGCATTTTACAAACAAAAACAGTAATCTTCTTTGTTCTCATGGAACACCATAGAAACATGAGATTTACACATCCACAAGCATGGGGTGTAGGAGGTACTGTTCCAAGAGCATGAGCCGGAACTCTTCAGATCATCAACAGCAATGTTGAGAACTAAAATAATCCTGCTATGCAAATCTAAGCTCCATTTTGGTAAGCCTCATTTGAAAGATGCTTCAATCTGCTCCAAAGTTCGGCCCCGAGTTTCCGGAACATACAGTGCCACAAACACTATTGTTAACAAGCACTCGCCTGCAAAAATCCAAAATGAACCTGCACCATCCATACACCCACTTCATCATGCCTTATACATTTGCAATCTCCCCACAACACCAAGCCAAGTTTTGTCAGTTCCAACTTCCTACATTCCCATGCTAAACCTGAACAGCTTGAGCCTGTACAGTAGTTGATTTGCAGTTGAATAACACCTAATGTCATGATGACAACTATGATTTTGAACTCCTTTCAACTGAAGATTCCCATCCTCCATTTTTTTATCATACAATCTCTTGACATGAATAAACAAAAAACCTATCCATCAAAAGAAAGAAGTTCAACAAGAATGGTAATAAGTGCCATGTCTCTGTACCTGCAGCACTCCAGAGAAGCATGTAATTGAAGGTCATAGTGACAATGTAGGCTGAGAACCAATTAACAAGAGTGGCAACACTCCCTGCCACCCCCTTAACATATGCTGGAAATATCTGCACCAAGTACCAACCCTCTTCACTCTTGGCCAACCAAACCAACCTATAACATAAAACATTGTGACAAGCAATTTCCAGCATTAGATGTAGGTCTATTAAAAAGGCTCAATCACAGCAGGTTATCATCACATCTCTGATGTGAGGAACAAAAGCCAGATGTAGGCCCAATGTAAAGAATTTTCCATGGACAGGCTTTAGTGCAGGTCAGAATGGTTGCAGCTCTTATAATGTGGGTTAGCCAATTCTTCAGTAACCACTTTCCAGTCTTTGAAGCTCTGGAGAAAGATGGTCCATTTTTCATACCTCAGACATGATTATCCAAGGAATAGCACCCATTCCCAAAGAGAATGACGCAATGTAAGCCTGCACCAGAGCTGCATAAATTCAGGAAATCTAAATGACTCTGCATAGTTTCAGTAGTCTCAACTGGAGTATACAAACAACAACCACCAAAATAATGTGTGGAGATTTCTGTTCTGGATTTGCAAATACAAATGCTCATGGATCATAACTATCACTAAGCAGGATGTGCACAAATAAAAAATTTAGTAAAATGCTGAAGTAGAATTACTATAATCACACTTAACACTGACAACCAAGTGCTGGTTCAGGTTTCATGACTTACCAAAAGGCTGACTAGTGCAAGAATGCTGATAAAAGTACTGAAAGCTGGAGACATCTGCTCTGGTTGAACACTCTGTCAAAAAATGTAAATTCTTAGTACAACTACTCACCTGCTAGCCTTGATAACTTATAGATCTCAGTTGTATGAACACTTCAACCAGCTGCCACAAATAGAGGTAAAATCCAACTGCAGGTAAAACTGAGGCACTTCTGATCAAATCTACACATCAGCTGCCACTAGAGGATGCAAGAATCAGCCTGTCTGAATCCTGTTCGAATGGAGACTGACCCGTGCATAGAATGAAAATGCAACAAGAAAGTTGCTGAGACCCATTCCACCAGCAGATATCTGCACATCTCCCAATAATATGCAAAACATGTCACAAAATGCACTATTCAATTAACTAATTCATTTAACTGTTGCTCTGAGTTCAAATCAACTAGACTAATTGAACACACAGACCAGTTTCACAATTAACTTCATATCTGTAATCCTTACCATAAGCAAAATGCGACGTCCAGCTTTGTCCATTAATCCTGCAGCTCCAAGTGTCAGCACTACCTGTGGAGCACAAAGCGGTTTTGTCAAATTAACTGA
>Ga0116230_10006197_pt1 | contig 11776 bp, 11 predicted proteins | sample S1TSphfallax_3_FD_88678 | JGI IMG/M metagenome (GOLD analysis project Ga0116230, IMG submission 88678) | Host-associated microbial communities from peat moss isolated from Minnesota, USA - S1T2_Fd - Sphagnum fallax MG | ecosystem: Host-associated > Plants > Peat moss > Unclassified | place...
CCTTCGACCATCTTCTTGGCGTCGGCGAAGAGCATCATGGTGTTGTCGCGGAAGAAGAGTTCGTTCTCCACCCCGGCATAGCCCGAGGCCATGGAGCGCTTGATGAAGAGCACAGTCTGGGCCTTTTCCACATCCAGGATCGGCATGCCGTAGATGGCGCTTTTGGGGTCGGTCTTCGCGGCCGGGTTGGTGACGTCATTGGCCCCGATGACGAAGGCCACATCCGCCGTGGCGAATTCGGCGTTGATGTCGTCGAGCTCGAAGACCTCGTCATAGGGCACATTGGCCTCGGCCAGGAGCACGTTCATGTGGCCGGGCATGCGGCCGGCCACGGGGTGGATGGCGTATTTCACCTCGACGCCATTCTCCTTCAGCTTATCGGCCATTTCGCGCAGGGCATGCTGGGCCTGGGCCACCGCCATGCCGTAGCCCGGCACGATGATGACCTTGGAGGCGTTCTTCATGATGAAGGCGGCATCCTCGGCCGAGCCCTGCTTGACGGGGCGCGTCTCGACCCGGGCCGGGCCAGCATCGCCCGCGTCCACGGCGCCAAAGCCGCCCAGAATCACCGAGATGAAGGAGCGGTTCATGCCCTTGCACATAATGTAGCTGAGGATGGCGCCGGACGAGCCCACCAGGGCGCCGGTGATAATCAGGGTGATATTGGCGAGGGTGAACCCGAGCGCCGCCGCCGCCCAGCCGGAATAGCTGTTCAGCATGGAGACGACGACCGGCATGTCCGCCCCACCGATGGGTATGATCAGGGTGACGCCAGCGGTGAGCGCCAGGACGAAGATCAGCCAGAAGGCCCACAGCGCGTGGCCGCCGCTAATCACAAGTATGACGATCAGGGCGACGATCGCCGCCGCCAGGGCGAGATTCAGAAGATGCCGGGCCGGCAGCAGGATCGGCGCGCCGGACATATTGCCGTTCAGCTTGGCGAAGGCGATGAGCGAGCCGGTGAAGGTCACCGCCCCGATCGCGAGGCCCACCGAAAGCTCGATCAAGCTCTCCAGCTTGATCCCCGTCCCCTCGTCAATGTGGTAGGCGCCTGGCGTATAGATCGCCGCGACGGCCACCAGGCAGGCGGCCATGCCCACCAAGGAGTGGAAGAAAGCCACAAGCTGGGGCATGGCGGTCATGGCCACGCGCCTCGCAATCACCGCGCCAACAAGGCCGCCCACGGCCACGCCGCCGGCGATCAGCGCCAGGGTCACACCATCCAGGGCGCCCGTGGACCAGAGCAGGGCCAAGGTTGTCGCCACGGCGAGCGCCATGCCGATCATGCCGAGCTGATTTCCCCGCCGGCTGGTCACCGGGCTGGAGAGGCCGCGCAGGGCGAGTATGAAGAGGACGCCGCTGACCAGATAGATCAGCGTGGCGAGATTAGCGTTCATCAGCCCTTTGACCCCTCAACCTTGGGCGCCGGCCGTTCCTTCTTGCGGTACATGGCCAGCATGCGCTGGGTGACCAGGAAGCCGCCGAAGATGTTCACCGAGGCCAGGGCCGCTGCGGCGGCGCCCGCGCCTTTGGAAACCCACATGCTGCCCCCGCCGAGACCATGTGCCGCGGCGGCCAGAAGCGCGCCCACGATGATCACGGACGAAATGGCGTTGGTCACGGCCATGAGCGGGGTGTGCAGGGCCGGCGTGACGCTCCAAACCACATAGTAGCCAACGAAGACGGCCAGGACAAAAATCGCCAAGCGAAAGAGGGTGGGGTCCACGGCGTCCATGCGCGCTTCCTTTTGGTCAGGCGGCCGATTGCAGGGCGGGGTGAGAGATGGCGCCCCCGCTGACCACCAGAGCGGCTTTGAGAATCTCGTCTTCCAGATCAGGGGCGATCTGGCCGGTCTTGTCCGCCAACAGCCCCACGAAGGCCAGCAGGTTGCGGGCATAGAGGGCCGAGGAATCCGCGGCGATGCGGCCCGGAAGATTGGCGATGCCGACGATCTTGGCGCCGCCCAGGGTGACCACTTCATCCGCTTTGGCGCCGGCCACATTGCCCCCCTGCTCCACCGCCAGATCGATGATCACCGATCCCGGCTTCATGGAGAGCACCTGCTCCTCGCTAACCAGCCGGGGCGCCGCGCGGCCAGGAATAAGGGCCGTGGTGATGACGATGTCCTGCTTCTTGATGTGCTCGGAGACGAGCGCCGCCTGCTTGGCCTGATATTCCGCGCTCATGGGTTTGGCGTAGCCCGCGGCCGTCTCGGCGGCCTTGAATTCCTCATCCTCCACGGCGATGAACTTGGCGCCTAGGGATTCCACCTGTTCCTTGGAAGCGGGGCGCACGTCCGTCGCCGTAACCACGCCGCCTAGACGCCGGGCCGTGGCGATGGCCTGCAAGCCCGCCACTCCGGCCCCCATGACAAAGACCTTGGCCGGGGCGATGGCGCCGGCCGCCGTCATCATCATCGGCATGGCCCGGCCAAAGGCCTCCGCGGCCTCGATCACGGCGCGATAACCCGCGAGATTGGCCTGGCTGGAGAGGGCGTCCATGACCTGGGCGCGGGTGATGCGCGGAACGAATTCCATGGCGAAGGCGCTGACGCCCCGCGCGGCGAGGGCCTCCAGGGCAGGGCGCTCCAGAAACGGGTTAAGCAGGCCCACGACGACAGCGCCCGGCTTTAGGGATGCGGTCTCCTCCGGCGTCGGCGTGCGCACCTTCAAAAGCAGATCGGCTTCGGCGAGCGCGGCGGCCGCCGTGCCCGCGATCTTGGCGCCAGCGGCCTCGTAATCGGCGTCCGGGATCGAGGCGCCCGCGCCCGCCCCGGCCTGCACCGTGACGGAGAGACCCAAAGCCATCAGCTTCTTGACGCTATCGGGCGTCGCCGCCACGCGGGTTTCCCCCGCCCGGCTCTCCGTGATCACCGCAACAACGGCCATGGCCTCGCCCCCTGCCGCGTCTTAGCCGCCGTGCCCGCTCTTGGGCTTTTCGCGCAGAAAATAGATGCCCGCCGCCACAAGGATGGCCGCCGGAATGAGGCCCGCCAGGAAGGAGAGACCCACGCAGAACCAGAGCACCAGCACGAACACGCCCGCCGCAATGCCCAAAGAGCCCCACTTCGACATGGTCCCGAACAACCGATAGGTGGACGCCTGCTCGGAAATATCCTGCTCGCCGCGATGATAGGTGGAGTCGCCCATATGCCGCTCTGATCCTGGTGTTTCGAAACTTATGTTTTGGATGACGCCGGGCGTGGCTACACCACCCCGCCCGCCCGCTCAAGCGAAGCTATAGCCGCCATAGGGCCAGGACGGCGCGAAGCGCGCTCACCAGGGCCAGGGGTTGGTCGACCATCACGTGGTGCTCGCTATCAGGAATGACGATACGGGGAATGTCGGGGCCCAAGGGGTCGGGCATGCCGCCGACCGACGCATAGCGGTTGATGATCGCCGACCTGTCGCCATAGATATGAACGAGCGGCACGGAGACCGAGGTCGCCGGCTTTTCCCAACCTGAGCGATCAAGCTTTGACCAGAGCGCCGGATCGAACTTCCACGTCCAGCCGCCATCTCCACCGTCGGACATCGGCGCGCGTTTCAGCGAGCGGCGCGCGATGAAGTCCGCAATATAGAGATTGCCGGGGACCTGGGGCGGCATGAAGCGAAATCGCGTCAGGGCCATTTCGAGGCTGGGATAAACCCGGTGCGGACCGCCACGCGGCTCTCGCCAGTGATTGGGCGCCCGGCCGGCGGCGATGGCCTCCCGGTCCAACCGCTGCCTTTCCTCGGCCGAGGGCGGCCCGCCGAAGCCGGAGTCCACCAGCAGGCAGGCGCTCATCCGCTCGGGGTGGCGGGCGGCCGAAAAATAGACCTGAGCGCCGCCGAAGGAGTGGCCGATATAGGCTGGCGCCTTGCCACTGGCATAGAGGCCCGCGGCCTCGGCCGCCGCATGTATCTCGCTGGCGAAGGTCTCAAAGCTATAGGCGGCCCGCCAGTCGGAGCCGCCCATGCCTGAAACCGATAAGGCGGCCACACGGTGAGTCTTCGCGAAGAAGGGGGCGATGAAGCTCCACCAATCCGCATGAGCCGTATTGCCATGAACGAAAACGAGCCCAGGCAGACCCAGTTCGCCCCAGGTCAGAAGTTCGATCTCCGCGCCGAGCACCGGGACGCGGGAGCGTTCCGGCTCGTGCCGAATGACCTGAGTGAACCATTCCGGCGCCGCCGGGGCTTGCCCCGCGAAGGGCGCCAGGGGCGAGGCGATTTCGGGTGGCAGGCCCGGCTCCAGGGGCTGGGGCTGGTCGGCGTCGGCCACTTCAGTTTCGCTCATGCCTCTTCCTTCGCGACCGCGAAATGAGCCGTCTTGCTAACCCCGGCGCGCAAAATCGCAAAGGTGCAGGCATGGGGCTAAAGCCCCGCCGCCGTCAGCGCCGCCGCCTGGCGCGCGGCCAGGGCCTCCTCGCTGAAGCCTTCCAGCGAGGCTTCGAATAGGGCGCGCCAGTTGTGGCGGGCGCCTAGATGCAGAAAGGCCGAGCCGAGGCCGATGGCGGCGCGATCCATGAAGACGAATTCCCGGGGAATGGTCACCGGCCCCTTGGTCTCCAGGGCCTGTTTCACCTGGAAGGCTTCGCGCCGCCCATAGTCTCCCGGCGCTACACCGTCTGCCACCGTGCGCACCCGGTCGTCCAGCAGGGGGCCATAGATGAAGCGCGCCCAGATCCCCAGCACGTCGATGAGATCCTGCGAGAGATCTTGGAAGCCCCAGGCGCGATAGGCCTGCGCCTCTCCTTGCTTGTCGCCCGCGGAAATCGCGTGGAACAGGCGCACGACCCCGCCCACGAAGGCTGGCGGAAAGATGCGGACGCAGCCGAAATCCAGCAGATTGATCCGCGAGGCGCCCTCGGTGAAACTGTAATTCCCCAGATGCGGATCGCCATGGATAACTCCGAGACGGGTCAGCGGCGTCCACCACCCCTCGAAGAGCAGCTTGGCCACCCTGTCGCGGGTCTCTTGGTCGGCGTCCTTGAGGCTCAGCAGGCCTTCGCCATCCAGCCAGCCCATGCTGATCAGGCGCCCGGTGGAGAGTTCCGTTCGCGGCTCTGGAACCTGAATGTCGCCGCGATCAGAGAAGAAGGCGCGATAGAGGGCCATGGCCTTCGCCTCACGCCCATAGTCGAGCTCTTCGCGCAGGCGAGCGGCGATCTCCTCCACGGCTTCCCGGGTATCCAGAGATCCAAACAGGCGGCGTTGGAAGCCGAGCAGAGCGCGGAGCTGGCCCAGATCACTCTCCACCGCGCTTTGCATGTCCGGATATTGCAGCTTCACCGCCAGGCGCGCGCCATTAAGGTCAGTCGCGCGGTGAACCTGCCCCAGCGAGGCCGCATGAGCAGGGGCAAGATCGAAGGACCCAAAGCGCGCCGCCCAATCCGGTCCCAGCTCGGCGGCCATGCGGCGGCGCACGAAGGCCGGGCCCATGGCGGGCGCGTTGGTCTGAAGCTCGGCGAACTCGGAGGCGAATTCCGCCGGCAGGAGGTCGGGGATGGTGGCCATGATCTGGGCCACCTTCATCAGGGGGCCTTTCAGGCGTCCCAGCGCCTCCTTCAGCGCCCGGGCGTTGCGCGCATCCAGATTGCCGCCGGAAAAGAGGCTATTGGCGCCGATGGCGGCGGCCGCCCCCGAAAGCCCCGCCCCGACCCGCGCGAACCTGGCCACGCGGCCGCTGAGGCGGTCCCGTTCGGGATCCCTGTCCATCTGGGTCAGATCAAAGCCTCGAAAGCGTCCACAAGTGCCTCAATGCGGCGAAGCGCCGCGCGCCAAAAAGCCGGTTCGCGCGGATCCAGGCCAAAAGGCGCCAGGGCCTCCACATAGGTGCGCGCCCCGCCCCCGGCCAGCAATTGCTCATAGAGGGGCGCGAACGCCGCCGGGTCTCGGGCCCGGGCCTCCATCAGGGCTTCCACCAGGAGGTTCCCGAAGGCGTAGGCATAGACATAGAAGGGGGCGTGGGCGAAGTGGGTCACATAGGCCCAATAGGTCTCATAGCCTGGGCCAAGCCGGACCGCCGGCCCCAGACTCTCGGCCATCACCTCCCGCCAGATCCGGCCGATGGCCTCCGCTGAAACCTCGCCCTCCGCGCGGGCGGCATGAAAGCGCGTCTCGAAACGGTGAAAGGCGATCTGGCGCACCACGGTGTTGAGGGCGTCCTCGATCTTGCCGGCCAGGAGGGCCTTGCGGTCCTTCGGGTCAGCCTCGGCCAGCAGGCGCTCGAAGACCAGGCCCTCGGCGAAAATGGACGCGGTCTCGGCCAGGGTGAGGGGCGTGTCGGCCAGAAGCGTGCCTTGCGGCGCCGCCAGGGTCTGATGCACCGCGTGACCCAGTTCATGGGCCAGGGTCAGGACATCCCGCCGCTCGCCCAGATAGTTCAGAAAAACATAAGGGTGGCGCGGCGCGGTGACGGGATGGGAATAGGCGCCCGACTGCTTTCCGGCCCGGGGCCGCGCGTCGATCCAGGGCTCCGCGAAGAACCCGGCGGCCCGGCCCGCCAGGCCAGGCGCCAGGGCGGAAAAAGAATCCAGCACCAGCTCCTTGGCCTGTGACCAGCCATAGAGGCGGGGCGCGGCCTCATCGAGGGGGGCGTTGCGATCCCAGTATTCCAGGCGTTTCAGGCCCATGACCTTGGCCTTGAGGCTGTAATAGCGGTGGCTGATGGCGCCATAGGATTCGACGACGGCGGTCTCCATGGCCGCCACGGCTTCGGGGTCCGTCTCATTCGCCAGATGCCGTGCGGCGGCGGGATTGGGATAGCGGCGCCAGCCATCCTCAGTGGCCTTCTCGGCGGCCAGGGTATTGAGGCAAAGGACAAAGATGTCCTGCTTTTCGCCGAGCGCCTTGGCGAGGGCCTGAGCGGCGGCCTTGCGGCGGCCCGGCAGGGGATCGGAGAGGCGGTTCAGCACCTCGGGAAGGGTCAGGCGCTCAGGCCCGACCTTGGCGACGAGGGCGCCTAAGGTGTCGTCATAGAGCCGCACCCAATTGGCGATGGCGGGGGCTCGATCATTGAACAGGCGCTCAAGATCGGGGCTCAGCTCATGGTCGCGAAAAGCCCGCACCCGGCGCAGCCAGGGGGTCCACGCGGCGGCGCCCGGAACGGCGGCGAGGGCCGCGTCGATCTCAGGCTCATCGAGGGCGTTGATCTCCAGGCTGAGGAACAGCGTGTCGGCGAGGATGGCCGAAATCTTCCCGCGCATATCGGCCTCGAACCTGGGCCAGGCTGTGTCCTCGCGCCCGACAGATGTCGCCAGGCTGGAGTAAGCGCCCAGGCCGCCGATCAGGTCGGTGAGCTTTTCATAGTCTGCAATCATCTGGCTGAGGCGCTGGCCCAGGACATCGGGTTCAGCGCGGCTCGCCTTCAACGTCCCGGCCCGCGCGTTCAAGCCGGCGGCCAGCGCCCTGGCGGCCTGCAGATCCGCGCCGATCTTGGGGTCGTCGCGGCTGAGATAAAGATCATCCAGATTCCAGACTGGCAGGTCGGTCAGATCGGGCAGCGTGACGGGGGCGTTCATGATCCCCACGGTCTAACGATAATCAGACCTTCCCGAAACCGCTCATCCACGCATCGAGCCGCGCGCCGAGAGCCGTCACCGCGCCCGGCCAGTCGCCCAGGGTGGGCTGCCGCACGATGTCCATGGCCGGATACCAAGGGGTCGCCCGGCTATCCCGGCCCCAGCGCCAGTCGGCGGCTGCGCTCGCCAGCAGGAAGGTGGGGCGCCCGAGGCCCCCCGCGAGGTGCGCCATGGCGCTATCGATCGTGACCACGGCGTCGAGCCCGGCCAGGAGACCGGCGGTCTGGTTGAAGCTCAAGGTGGCGGTGGGATTGGAGGTCAGGGCGGCCTCTGGCGTCTTCAGCCATGCCGCGCGCTCCGCGCCCCGCTGCAGGACCACCCAGTGGATATCCTCCCGCGCCAGAAGCGGGGCGATCTGAGCCGCCACCAGACTCTTATGGGCGAAGATGTGGTGGCTCTCATTGGCCGACCAGAAGGCGGCGATACGCGGGCGTCCCGCCGCGCGCGCGGCGATTTCGGCGAGCAGGATCTCGACCTCCGCGTCCGGGCTTGGACGCAGATAGCCTTCGGCCCGCGCCGCATAGCCCAGAGCAGGAAAGAGGTGGGTGAACAGCATGAAGGGCTCGGCGATCTGAATGGGCTGCGTGGCGGGCGGGCGCGTTCCCGCCGCGAGACGCCGCCTGGCCTCGTCAGCCTGGGCGGGATCGCCAATATTCACAGGCCTTAGACCCGGGACGGGATCGTCATTCTCCGCGAGGAACGCGCGAACCCCCGCGGCGGCGAGGTGGGGCAGATAGCGCATCCACTGCAGGGTGTCCCCCACGCCGCCGCGGCGAAACACCCGGATCTCCTCCGGCAGGGCATGATCGGCGCGCCACTGGAGCGGGTCGGATATCAGGTCAGGCGCATTATAGATGGCCGCCTTGGCCTCTGGCGTCGTCCAGGCCTCGGCATAGACCGAAAGGCCTTGCGCGATTCCGTCGCGGCGCATCAGCGATTGGCCTAGCACCATCCGGGTCAACTGGCTGTCGAGGGGTGTAAGCGGCGAGTGGAAAGCCGCGCCGATAACCTCGTCGTCCAGGCCCAAAACATGCAGCACCTCGACCCTCTGAAGGAGGGCTTCCGCTGGGTCACGATCCTGGGCGAGCGCGTCTAGCGCCTCCCGCGCTGGCCCCAAGTTTCCCAAATGGGCGCAGACGTCGGCCAGGATGTAGCGATGATTAGGAAAGCGCGGATAGCGCTGGGTGATCTCCTCGCAGAAGGCCAGGGCGGCGGGGAAATCGCTAATCCGATGGCCGAACTGAGCGTGGACGACCAGGGATTCCAGGCTCCGGACACCCCAATGCGCGTCCACCTGGGCCATGAAGGCTTGGCAGTCGCAAAGGCGCCCCTGGGCGGCGGCCTCGCTGAAAGTCTCGAAGGAGATGGACGTCTCAGACACGCGCCCTCGCCAGGGCCTTGGCCTCCACCGATAGTCTCAAGGTCAGAACCGCGGCGTTCAGAACGAAGAAAATCAGCCCGTAGAGGGGCAGGCCATAGGCGAGCGGCAAGACCGCCATTTCCCCGGCCACCACCACATAGTTGGGATGGGAGATAAAGCGGTAGGGTCCGCCGGCCACAAGGGGCGCGCCCGGCAGGATGATGACCCGCGTGGTCCAGCGACCGCCCAGTGTGGTGATCACCCAGACGCGCAAAGCCTGCAGGCAGATGAAGACCGCCAGCCAGAGCCATTGGACGGGGCGGTCCCAGGCCAGAAGCCACAAACCGGCGAGCCACGCCGCATGCAGGAGCACGATCAGGGGATAGTGAGACGCCCCCACCTCATAGGCGCCTCGGGCCAGAAGCCGGCGGGTGTTGCGCCGCGCCACAACCAGTTCGCCGAGCCGCTGAAGGGTGACCAGACCCAGGACCAGGATTGAAAGGATCATGATGTCAGGGAGAGGCAGCTGGCGGTGAAGCCGGGGCCAAGTGCCGCCACCACCATCCGCCCCGGCGCCTTCGCCGCCAGGACGCGTTCCAGCACGAAGAGGGCCGTCGGGGCGGACATATTCCCATGATCCTCCAGAACCTCTCGCTCGTGGTCCAGCGCGCCCCCGCGCAGATCCAGGGCCCGCTCCACCGCCTCGATGACTTTGGCGCCGCCCGGGTGAAATACAAAACGATCCACGTCCGCCTTCGCCAGACCGATGCCGGCCAGCATGGCGGTCATGGCCTCGCCCAGATTGGCGGTCGCGAATGCGGGGATGGACCGGTCAAAAATCACCCCGAAGCCCTCGGGATCGACGCTCCAGCCCATGATCCCCAGGGTGTCCGGCCAGGTATGTTCGGCGCCGCCCTCGACCTCGCAGAAGCCCCCGTCCCTTGTGGAGAGCACGCAGGCCGCCGCCCCGTCGCCGAAGAGGGCTGTCGCCACGAGATTGGCGCTGGTGAGCTGGTCCAGCCTCACGGAGAGGGTGCAAAGCTCCACGCAGACGAAGAGCACGACGCACCCCGGCAGGGACTGGGCGAGGCGTGCAGCCGCGGCGAGACCCGTGACGCCCCCCGCGCACCCCAGACCAAAGACGGGCAGGCGCGACACGTCAGGGCGAAAATCGAGACGCCCCATGGCCCGGGCCTCGAGGCTCGGCGTCGCGATGCCGGTGGAGGAGACGGTGACAATGGCGTCCACATCGCCGGGCGCCATTCCGGCTTTATCGAGAGCCCCTTGCGCCGCCGCGACGAAGAGATCGTCCGCGCCCCGCAGATAGGCGGCGGTGCGTTCCGGCCAGCCGTGAGGCGTCAGGTGCCAGCTCATGGGCATGACGGACTGGCGACGCGCGATGCCGGCATGGGCGAAGACGGGCGCCAAGCGCTCGAATTCCCGAAAGCGGCCGGCAAAGACGGCGCGGGCCGCCTCGGCCACTTCGCCCTGTTCGAGAACATGGGGCGGCGAGGCGGTCGCCAGGGCGTGAAGTCTCGCGCGCGGGGTCACGATGATGGACAGCTCCGGACGGACAGGCCGCCCGCCCTCAACTATAGGGCGGACCTATCCATAGTTCAGCTTCCGAAACGGCCGTCCGGTTCCCGCGGGATCACGATTTCTTCACCGGACCGCGTGACGCGCCAGCCTTAAAGGCCGCCAATAGCCGAGATATAGAGATCCAGCAGCGCCTCTTCCTCCTGGCGCTTGGCCACGTCCTGCTTGCGCAGCCGCACCACCTTGCGCAGGATCTTGACGTCAAAGCCCTCGCCCTTGGCCTCCCCATAGACTTCCTTGAGGTCGCCCATGACGGCGGCCTTGTCCTCCTCCAGCCGCTCGATGCGCTCGATCAGGCTCTTCAGTCTGCCCTGGGCCTCGGTTTGGGGGCCTTCCAGCCCGGCGGCGCCATCGGCCATGAATCGCTCCCTCGCGAATTGAAACACCAAAGGCGCGACCTTAAGTGCGCCGGGGGCGCGAGTCATTGCGGGCCCACATGTTGTCCACAGGAGACTCAGCTCTGTCCCTTCCGCAGATTAAGCCCGCCGCCGACCGCACAGCGGCGAATGGGCCCGTAACGCAACATCAGGCCGAGGAGGCCGTCCGAACCCTCATCCGCTGGGCGGGGGATGATCCCGACCGCGAGGGCCTGCTGGACACCCCCGGCCGCGTGACCAGATCATATCGCGAACTCTTCGCCGGCTATGAGACCGATCCGCACGAATATCTGGAGCGCACCTTCTCGGAGGTGGCGGGCTATGACGAACTCGTTCTGCTGCGCGACATTCCGGTGATCAGCTTTTGCGAGCATCACATGCTGCCCGTCGTCGGCCGCGCCCATGTGGGCTATCTGCCCACCAATCGCGTCGTGGGAATTTCCAAGCTCGCGCGGGTGGTGCAGGGCTTCGCGCGACGTCTGCAGATTCAGGAAAAGCTGACCGCCGAGATCGCCTCATCCATTGACCGCATTCTCGAGCCCAAGGGCGTCGGCGTGGTCATCGAGGCCGAGCATAGCTGCATGACCCTGCGCGGCGTGGGCACCCCCGGCGCGCGGCTGATGACCAGCCACCTCACCGGCGTCATCCGCGACGATATGCGCACGCGCACGGAATTCCTGCGCCTGGCGATGACCAAGTAGGGAAAGACCTCAAGGAGCGTGGGCGTCTTGCCCGCGTCTCCGGCGTCATCATCCGTTCTGTGGGCTGGACCCCGCCGCGGCGAAGCCGTCAAGACGCGGGCGGGACGCCCACGCTCCAGGTTAGCCCTGGCGGGCCTTATAGCGCGGATTGGTCTTGTTGATCACATAGAGTCGGCCC
>Ga0116230_10006198_pt1 | contig 11773 bp, 10 predicted proteins | sample S1TSphfallax_3_FD_88678 | JGI IMG/M metagenome (GOLD analysis project Ga0116230, IMG submission 88678) | Host-associated microbial communities from peat moss isolated from Minnesota, USA - S1T2_Fd - Sphagnum fallax MG | ecosystem: Host-associated > Plants > Peat moss > Unclassified | place...
AAATAGCAAGATGTTTCAAGAAGGAATCTTCAACACCATCCTAAAGCCAATATTGTGAGTATATGATATCGACTACATCAAATATTTCATGCAAAATGAATCAACTATCTAATTATGCCAAGAAGGATCTAGCAATTCCTCCTACAATAAAACCAACTCAAGAAAATCATATGCAAACTGCTAGCATCCACACACTTTTAAAATAAATCTTTTGCAAAACAAACCAACTCAAAAAACATGGGAAAAAAATTCGTAAATCCAAAGGGGCATTCAACGCACTCATGTGAAATCAACAAAAAAATGACATAATTGGTTAATAAAACACAAAACCAAAATTTGAGGAAAAAAAATTTAGATTAAGGTTGTGACAAACTTGTAATTGTTGTTTCGACAACATTCACAGACCAATCTCAAACCTCCTTTCTTACACATATTTTAACCCTTGTCATTCAATCATTGCCACTTTATATTATACTATGACCATCTTAACTAAACTAGGCATGGAAATCCATCTTGGTTTCACATTTTTCAAAAGCTTAAACCATTTAATTTTCATGATGTTAACTAGTTTGATGAGCTCCAAATGCATCTTTGTTGCAAAAGTATTGATAGAAAACTTGAAGTAAACCTCTTCAATTGATGCACCAAAGGAAAAGTATAAACAAAGTTTGCCCTACAAGATTGGCATAGTTGGAAACATAATGCATGCTGAAGCTCAAAAGACCCCATGATTTGTGACCATGATTTGTGAATCTAATTTAAGACACCATATTTCAAACTTTGAAAATCATTCGTACCATCTACATCGAAACCATTCATCTTTGATGCTATAAATTTTTGATTCAAACCTTGTTTTTATAACAAAAAATGCATTATGCATTTTGTCAAATTGTTAACATCTATTGACCACCTATGCAAGAAACAACAAGGGAATGTGAACTCAATTATCTACCACATAGATGTGAACAAATAACCATCAAATTGGTTATCAATTGAAGTCACCTTGTCATTGGTGATTGAAAAATATTTAATTCTTATCATTATCCCTTTAAAAAGCTTTCAAAACTTGAAGGTGAAAATGTTTACCACTTTCCCACCCATAAGCATCACTCCAATGCTTATTGGGCATATTTTCCACCTTTAGGTGGTTGAAGATAAGCTTCAAAGCTTGTATTTAACCATGGGCAACCCATTCTACAAAATGTGTAAAAATATAACAAATTGCATAGCCATACCATCACCCACTTGTCATAAAACAAATTGAGGTCATCGAATAACAAACAACATGAAGTTCAAAGAATGCATGTTATTATTTTCATTATAAACAATTTTTTTTTCAAACCTTTATTAAAGACAACATGTTCTACTTATTGATTTCCCATGTGCTTTTGCAAGTTGTCTCACTTAAGCACAAAATGCTTGGCCCCGTCGATAATGGTTTTGGAAACAATACAATTCACAGAAACCAAGACCTTGTTAACCATTTCTCACTTTACCCAATTAACATTACTACAAAATGTGTGTGTAATTCACTAGTCTTTGTTCACTAAAGCAATGAATTCACTCAAAATTCAATGAAATCACTTGGTGTATAGGGACACCTTTTGTTGTAGTGTAAACTATGCCACCCAAAAAAACATGTTATTTCAACTTGCATCATAATTCATCCAAGTTTTTTTCAATGGAGGCTTGATAATAATATAATTCATGATCTACATTGAATAAAAAAACAAGGGGATGGGTTCATGTGGTTCTCAAAGTTGATGGAAACTAGAATTATTTTGCTTTAAATTGAATCATTTTATTTTTCACTTTTGGTGATTGAAGCTTTCAAAAATCACTTCATTATCAAAATTTGGATTATTTTTGGGCAAATTTTTTTGCCAAAATCAAAATTTTCCTACATTCAATTTATAGTGCTTGTAGCCATGAATATGAAAGGTTGATTTTAAAAATTCGCTTCAAATCTAATTTATTTAAACCCACCCAACATACTTCTTTTTTACATGTTTCAAAACAATCACATGTTCCTTAAATAAGGATAAAATTCAAATATATATTAGTCAAGTAGAAAAAAATAAAATATTTCTAAAATATTTATTAACTAGGTAAGGAAAAAAAATAAACAACAAAAAAATAAAATTAAATAAGGTACATATATTTGCCTCATTATATATTTATGAATAACATTAAGGTAAATGATATCCCAACACAAAAAAAACCTTTTGTTGTCCACATGGCAACATCTAGAAAGAAATTTGATCCACGTTAACAAACTAGGTCACAATGACCCCCAACTATCTCATTATTCCAACACTCCACCTTCTAATGCAAATTTGAAAAGGTTCAACAATGTTAAATTTTTTTGTTTCATAACAAGATGTAGACAACTTTATTTTATTTTATTTTTTCTTTCTTTTTAAATTCCTAGCTTTTGTGGTATTCAACAACTTTTCAATAACACCAATAGTTCAGAAGATTTTTATGGACATGTGTTGAAAGTTGTAATAGACCTTTGTAAATCTCAATGTGCTATTTGTGAAATTCCACCATTTTGTTCCTAGCATTTCATGTTGAATCAAATGGACATTTTGGACCCAACTTTCGTGCCTTCTTCCCTTTGGTTCATCTTAAGTCATATGTGTCTTGAGTTCATGAATTATGGTACCATTAAATGTCCATTTACTCCACACAAACATTTGGTTAAATGGTCATCCAAAGTTTTTACTTCACAAAAAAATGGGCCACCAAATAGTGGTATGTGTTAAGTGGTATCGATGATAATTTTATTATGCACCAATAGGAATCTAAATTTATTCAAGGCATAGTATGCAAGTTTCATGACCATGATAAAAGAATGAAAGTTTTGAAATAACTTGGATAACTTCACAATTTTTTAAGCTACTTTTATTCATATTAACGTCATAAACCAAACAATGAAAACATTCAATGTAATTGAAACCAAAATTATGTTCAAATATTTGCATAAAGCCATCACAATTTGAACTCTTTAATGGGGCAATACTACACTTATAGTTTACTTTGTAAATCCTTGTGTATAGCTTTTAATTACAACATGAAAATGACTATGGTGCTTAATGGTGATTAACTTGTGATGATGCAATTTATTGTAACCATCACAAATTTAACTTAAATTTAACTTCTCTTCATTGATACCCTAATTTATTATTCTAATATGTTGTATTCATAAATTTTCAATGGTTTTTTCGTTTTTCTCTTCATATGTTATTCACCACCATGTGGACCTAATCCAAATCATGTTTCCAAAGGCATTAAAATCCCAAAACAATGAAGCCCAAACCTTGTAAAGATCTCCAAATTTGTTTTGTTTATATTTTGGTGTTTAAGTAGGCCCAATGTTATAAGAATTACAACAACGACACCATCATCAACCACACATCACAACAATTGTTATCAACTTCACATAACAACACCACACTAAGGGTGCCATTAAAAGATAGTAATCATTATTTACAATGAGTGTTGGAATGAAAACAATAATACAAAATGCAATCCATGTAATGTAGATATTGTCTAAAGTAGTATTAGTGTTGGTTGAAGCTAGTAAGAGTTTAGAAGTGACAAAGATTGTTAGAATTTGAACAAAAAGTTAAAGATATTATGTTTGACAATGGATGTGGCATAAACAATGTTTTCATCATAGTTTGTGAAAAAATGAAGCTAGTATTTTGGAACAACAATTGATAATACTCTTTATAAGCTATTAGTGGGTTGCACTATATGCCCCATTGTTGTTCTTGTGGTGGGGTTTTGTGTGCTTCGTTATTTCAAGACAAAGAACAAATATGAATATTCGAGTGTTGGTTGATGTTAGTTTTCCAAAGCTTAGACATTGGTTTACAACTATAGTGTAAGTTGCTTACATGCTTACATAAAACAATCTTTGTTTTTCTAACTCTCATATGGTGATAGCTATGTTGGCCATCAATAGCAATAGCAAAGCTACAATGACTATGTGACTTGCCACTACCATGGGGGTAAAGGATAGGGTTGCACACCATGCCCATTGATACAATAATTTTATTAGCCATGTCTTTTTAACTAGTTTTTTGGTGGATAATGTTTAAGGTTTTCGTTAAAAAAATCATTTTTAACTTTCTATAAGGGCAATAGAGGTAGGGCAATGGAATTTTGTTAATTGTTACCCTACAACCCTGAAATTATGGGAAGATTATAGGTACTTGGTAATAGAAATTTTCAAATGATTATTGGTATGCTTGATATATTTAAGGTTTGAATTGTAGTTTCTACTTTTGGTCCATGACCAACTCTTCCACCTAGAAGGTGTTATGTCAATGATAAGGTAAATGTAGCTTATATAGGGGACCAATTCTTGAACCTTCTTCTATTGGGCTTAAGGTGTAGGATTTAGGGTTACAACTAGGCATGATGTGGGTTTAGGGCTTTAATTAAGTGGCATGACTCAAATGTCATTGGGAATGGCAAACTATAAATTTTTACCATCCCCAAAGTGATGACGGGCATCATAGTCATAGTTGAATGTCGAGATGGCCTTCATGGACCATAACAATTTAACTTTTCTTCACCATCTTATCAATTTCATCCCTTGTACTTTGCCTCAACTAGTTTCTTCACCATCACAAGGTACATTAACATTTTTTACCCTTAGTTTGTTCCATTAGCCACATGTTATTCCCCATCCATTAGTGTTCATGTTGGGGCCTACCCTTCGTGTCCCCATGTTCCATGTCTTGCACATGGTCATTTTTACATAATAGGGGCAAGATTAGTTCATCATTAGTTAGCATGTCCTATTCAAAGACAATCGTCAACTATAGGGGTTGCACTGCCCTCAATATCATTAAGTTCCCCCGTTCTTCCATTCGTGCATGGATTGCATTTATAGATATCATTGTTGCCTTCCATCTAGGTTCCCCATGCCTTCGTTCATACCACCATATTTCATATCCTCTTTGTGTTGATGTGCAACATGCCTTTCATATCCCTTTAGTTCATATGGCCGCTAATTCATTTGACATTACAACTTGACATGCATTTTTGTTCTTCCCTTCTTGGTGTTTTCTTTAGGTTTTGTTCGCCACCAAAAGACTCACATTTGCTTCAATCAATACATAGCAGGCAATTGGGAAACTTTGTAGGAAAAACACACAAAATTAAAGCTCAGGTTTTAATTTCCCAAAATTTTTCGAAAATAACTACAAAGATTTTTTCACCTCCATCAACATGACTATGTCACACACAAACATTAACACATTTGGGGGAGTAGATTTTAGTAATGTGTGTGTTAGATCTAAACAATTCGGGGTCCCATCCGATGAAACCATGGCAACCTTTCAACCTTTTCACCCATTATCAAAAGTTGACTTCCCCCTTTTTGTCAATGATTTCCATTTAAAGACAAAGGTTATTTCACATTATGAGGCATTTTTTTTTGTTTCAACATGTTCACCACATCTTATATCTAATAGTCTTTCAAGTATGGTGTATGAGCTTTTATAATATTATTTTGTCCCATATGATTCTATGAGTGGTTTTGATTTTTTTTAGGTATGTGAGCACATTGTTCATGGTCATGTTCCCCCATCTATATCACATTTATTTGCAACATCACGATTATTAACTTTGAAAAAACAAATTAACAACATGTGACCCATCACAATTGGAAAGGTCATATATTGATTAGTCAACCGCATATTTGTTGCATTCGTTCAAGGACACATTTGTGAAACATTTTAGTCCTCATTAGTTTAGTGTGTTGACATGAGGCAAATGTGAAATAGTGGTCTATGGGTTTTCTATTATTTTGGCTCTACATTTAGATTGGGTGGTACTACATGTGGATGTCCATAATGCTTTAAATTTCGTATCACGAAGAACCATTTTCAAGAGTTTCAATCTTTTACTGATACCTTGGATTAGTTTTTCCCATTTGTTCAACAATTCTATGGGTGCATGTCCCCATTATATTTTTTGCAAGTTATTTTATGCGGGGATTTCATAGTCATTTTGTCCAAGTTTAATACACAATGGGGGGATCCCTTAGGTGTAGTGTTGTTCATTTTAACACATTTTCGCATTCTCCCTCCTACTACAACAACCCACCTTACTCATGTTTTTTCGTCATTCACTAATGATACACATATTATTGATCATGTTTCAAATGTGATACTTGTATTTTCACATTTTCAAGCAAAGTTTGCAACATTAAAACTTTCCAAATTTAGTTGGCAAAATGTGTTGTTTTGTCTCCAAAAGGATTGGACCTATCCATATCACTTCCACCATACTTTCTTACACCTTTTCCACATGTTTTTGTATTATATGTGCACCTACGAGTTTTATGCCATTTGTGGAATCCTTTATTGCACATGCATTTTAGAACGATTTCAACACCATAATTAGCTTCATTATGCTTGCAAATCCACATGTGATTTTTGCATTGCTTTTGTTTTGTTATGCCCAACACTTAAGTTATTTATTACATATTATATTTCTATCTTTAAGTATCTTGTGACATTATGTTAAATTCAATTCACATACCATGGTTATGTTGGAAAATTTATTGGGTTTAAAATCTTTTAGCATTATGATGGGTCATTTGGCTTGTTGTCAAGTCAATTTGCTTGTTTCTTTAAGGGGGTTTGGCCTTCCTTTAGTGATTTGACTAGTTGCCTTTGACTTCTTGGATGTTGGGTTTTGATCATTCTTGCACTTGTCACTTGTTTCCAATAGGATGATCACCTTATTCTTTTCAATGTAATGGCACATGTTGAGATTGATATTTTTCCTTTCTAGTTGGCATTATGGGATACCCAAACTTTATAACCCTAGGCTGTTCATTTTTAAGTCCCTCCTTTTGAAAATCTTGTGTTATAATTATATCTTCATTTGCATTATTCTTTGATGGACCACCTACATAAACAAAAGTTTTTCACATTTCTAGTATATGTTCCCTTGAATGTTATGTGAACACGATTTCGATCTTGTGCAAGTTTAGTTATGAATGCTTGGTTATTAGCCCGTCCTACCACACCTACATTTTGTTTTTTTTTACTCACTTGATTACATTGTTACAAACCCACTTTGGTTTGTCGCATCGTACTGTTACACATCTTTCACATTGTCAATGTAGACATACCATTGATGGTTTAGGTATCCACTTGATTTAGTGCCTATGTGGGAGTGAATGCAGTGTAGTTCATGATATTCTTTAAGAAATTGTGGCAATTATTGTTTTGGAAAGTGAAACAACATGTACAAAGAGAGGTTTCAAACCTTTTCCCCACCACATTCGACAACAAGTTGATATTTTGAACTTTGGAATTTGCTTAAAAACCTTAATGGATGTTGTCATAGTTAATTTGATTCGCTTGAATATGGTACAACATGCATCATCCATAACAACTATGCATGCATTGACAATGGTCGATTAGGGGAAAAAATGATCATATGTAGATTGCACATCAAAAGATGACTTCATTCCCCTTGCTATAGAAACTTATGATTATTTTCATTCATGTTTCAAATTTTTTTAACTTCTTGTGTTGAGGCCACTATAGCCCATCGTTAATCGTCTTTTTTAGTTCCCATGATGCTTATTTCTTATTATTGGCAATGTGTGTCCATAACCTTCTAGCATGTGCATGCCATAATCATTCTTCAACATGTTGCTACACTTGGGAGGCATTACTCATCTCTTCTAGACATCGCAGTTATTGTACCTCCATCACTAGCTGATATGTGGCAAATTGTGCCTTTTTAACTTGTGGTCTTTTATTTTCTTAGTGTATTATTAGTGATGTTTTGATTATTTTATGCTTTCATGACTTGTGTTTTTGAGCTTCTATTTGCCTTGTACTTCTTATGGATGGGTTCCCATCCTTGCCTTTTTGTTATTCAAGGGTTTTCTTCTTGTAAACATGAAGGCAAGTGTGTGATAACATCATTGAAATAAGAATAGTCTAAAGGACTTTGTTATCAAAGTCTATCTTGAATCCAATCCACAACTGAAATTGGAAGTATGTGTGAGTGATTTTTGTCCTACAATTGTCGATGTAGCAGATGGATACTTCAATAGAGATTACAAAGTATTATGTGGAGCCTCCTAGATCATACTATCTCATACCAATATACAAAAGGAGTAGGAAGCATTATCACATTCTTCATGTGTATGGAAGACCTGACAAGTATTGTGTATTGTGCCAATGATGAGGATGCACGTGCAGCCACCAACAGTGGCATCCCGGTAGTGTACATGGAGGTGGCAAAGAGGTGTATGACCAGGGGTTTCAAAGCAAAGGACTCACACATTCTCAACTCAAAGGACTACTTGGTGGGCTATGGAAGGAAGGAAGACTGTCACAACTCCTGCAACTGCTTACTATGGCTATGCTGATGGATTTGAATAATTGCAAAGGAAACATGATACCTTGCTGGTAGGGACTTGAGGTAATACCAGCCTTGTATCAGTTTTAAACTGGTCTCAATAGTAGGTATATATATATATATATCTGCTTCATACCAGCCAAAAATCAATCTTGGACCTAATACCAGGACCAGACTGGTATTAAAGTCTTTAAAAAAAACCCAATACCAGGGGAAAAAAATCTGATACCAAGACCACATGAAGATGTTCAAAAGTCAATACCAGACCAACACTGGTCCAAACTCAAAACATAGATATGGAGCTCCTATTACTGTTGACCCTGCATGGTTGTGAGTAACTGAAATGGTTAAGTATATGTGTGCACAATGGGATATAAACCTGTTGTTTATGGGCTGAAAATGATGGAAGCTTTTGGGGCATTTGTGTTCCATATATTTTCAATAGTTTTTTAATTTGAAATTCCAAAACTATTTTTGCTTTTGTTAGGCTTTTCACAATAGGGATGATGGCTTTCATGGAAATCTGTAGACTAGAAAATTGTGCAATCATTGGAGAGTCAAGCTGAAGGTACTTGGTACAAGTTGCTGTGATATGCAAGTGTAAGGATGCCTTACTCTGGGTGAAATTTTACCAGTTCATTATGTACTAGAGAAAGATGAAAAGCTGTCAATCATCAATACAACAAAGCATCCAACAAAGGGGGAGAAAAAGGTACAAGATGGAAGGACCCAAGTCTTGGCAAGTGAAGAATCCTCCAAAGAGGGTGAACAGCTACAGGAACAGGAACAAACCAAGTACCCAAAGAGAGAGAGAGAGAGAGAAAGGAGAAAGTGTGAATCCTATCAGCCTGTGAATCCTCCCAGTCTAATGTTGAAAGAATGTGAAAAAGAAACAGAGTACAAAAATTTGCAATGACAATTAAGCTGGATCAATTCCAAGCAGAATGTTGAAGCAAGTATGCAAGCAAGAGAAAAGCATGAAATGTGCTCAATAGATTCAAAACTGTTTGTACATGGCACTATCTGTTAGTGAGGAAAAAACCATGAAATCTGCTGCTCAATATAGATTCAAAACTATTGTACATGGTGCAAACCTGTCAGCAAGGTGAAAAGGATGACATACATACGTGTTGTTGGTAGCATTGCTCTTGCAGCAAAAAAACACAATGCTTTACAGACATTGGGCTAAGTAAGTAAGTCAAAATCAAAATCACCTCATCACCTTCTCTGAGAAAGAGTGATAGACAGAGACACAAAGAGACAGAGAGAACCTTCTCTGTGTGTGCATGAGAGAGAGAGAGAGAGAGAGAGAGGAGGGGGGGGGGGGGGGGGGGGTGGGGGAGGGGGGGGGGCGGGGGGGGGAGAAGGGTGGTGGCATAGCCATTTGAGGTCAAGGGCATCAAGAAAGCTCAAAAGTTACTGCATGCCTTCTTCAACATTTGCTTTGAGTACTGTAGGGTTTTGATGATGATAAGAACAGCAGCAGCAATTGGGGGAGGGTTTAGGGTCAGTGCCTGAGGAGCTTCTGAAGCCGGTTGACCTTCATGAGAAGCTCTTCACGAGAGGCTTCAGTCTCAGCAAGGTGAATGCTCATGAGGAAGAACCGATCTCGAAGATCCTGCAGCTCAGTTTCTTGCATCTTGGTTCGTTGTCAAAGATCCAGAAGTTCAGCTATGATATCATCTACATTCCCAAAGTTTTGCAAGGCCGCCACTTGCACATTCTCCTGCTTTGAGAAAACAGATTGCAGCTGCGATTTGTACATGTTGTTCACTTCAACTGCCTCTGCGAGTTCTGTCTCAAGAAAGGCAATCCTTTCTGCCAGCTTCCCTACTGGCTCCTCCAAGGAGTTGGGATCCATGTTTGATGATGATTGTAGCCTGTCATCCATGAGCTGCTGATTGAGCTCCTGCAAGTGGTTCACTTCTTTCTGCAGCATGTCCTTTGTACTGAGTTGAAACTGGAGCTCACGCTCCCGTTGAGCAAGGAGTGCATTCTGTTTCTGGAGTCGTGTGAGTTCCATTTGCAGTTGTTGATCGGTACCTTCTTCATCGGAACCCCCTTGCAGCAGCTGCTCATTGGCAAGCTCTAGACACTCAATCTTGTCAAGAAGATCAGTCTCTTTTTCACGGGCACTCAGTTTCAAACCCTCGATTTCCATGCTCTTCGCCTTGAGTGCCGCTTCCAGAAACTTGGCCTTTTCTCGGAGCTCACTGATGTCTTGTGCTGCTGTTTCTCGCGGACTGATGATTCTCGGAGAGATTTGGCCCATGAAGAAGCTGTTGTTCTTCGAGAGCGACCTTGTGAGCAGAAGGTTAGCAGCCTGCTGTTGCATTTTGCTACCAGGTGGGAGATTCTTAGCAACTGTATCCGTCCGCTTGCCCAACTCTTCTTGTTGCAACATATCTTCTCCTTCTCCTTCCTCTTCTTCTTCTTCTTCTTCGTCGTGGGGACTCTTCGTGTGTTTGTACTCAACGCCCTGCCATCTCACACGCTTGGTCTCGTATTCCCCAATCATCGTCTTCTTCTTCCCTCCACCATTTCCCAGCACCTTAACTTCATCTTCCAAAGCTCCCTGGAGAAGCTGCTTCGTAGACACTTGATGGTTGAGCCCCGTGGAGACGACTAGCTCCTCTTCCAAAGCACCCATGCGTCGTTCAACAAGCCAGCCCCTCTCACTCACAGGAACCAAACCAAACCAAATATTTTGCAACAAATGTCAAGAGCTCCGGCACCTCCTTCTGCTCCTCAAAACACCAAACCCTTCTTCAAACGAGCCGAAACCAAACCAAAAAAAAGGAACACAAGCCCAAACCCTCTAACTCTCAAATTAAGTATTCATCATCATCATCTTCTTCCTCCTCCTCTTCTTCTTCAAGATTCAAAAGACTTGACTCGCTTCAAAGAAGAAGAACACCAACAAGCTGCACAAGAAGATGCAATGCTGTTGTGTTCCTTGAAAATACGTCCACAAGCCACAAACTCCAAGAGCATTTTTTCTTTTCCCCCAAACTCTCTGCTCACACAACCTTAAGCAAAAGAAAGTAATAGCAGCTTCCAAATCAAACGACGATCCCTTACAACAACTCTTGTCCTCTCTGCAAATCCCGCTCTGCTCAGAGCTTTTTCGTAGCTGCAGTACGTTGCGAGCTCGCGTACTCGCTCGCTTGCGTCCCTTTCTTTCTATCTCTCTCTCACTCTCTCACGCGCACACAGAGAGGACAAACCTTAACAGCAAGGGCCGCTAACGTTGCTTACCGTTGGGCAAGATCGCTAGCAGGAGATTAGCAGCTGCTAGTGAAATTGTTAGTTTGCCTGTTAGTGAGCTTGCAAGCGCCCGGACAGCCCAGGACAAACCTTAGGG
>Ga0116230_10006201_pt1 | contig 11772 bp, 9 predicted proteins | sample S1TSphfallax_3_FD_88678 | JGI IMG/M metagenome (GOLD analysis project Ga0116230, IMG submission 88678) | Host-associated microbial communities from peat moss isolated from Minnesota, USA - S1T2_Fd - Sphagnum fallax MG | ecosystem: Host-associated > Plants > Peat moss > Unclassified | place: USA...
AGTGAAAAACATACCAAGGCCATGATTCTGAATTCTTCATGGAAAAGGAATGTTCAAATAGGGGTATATCCACTTAAGTCCCATCACCCATGTGCTGGAACAGGTGAAGTATTTTTTAATTTTTTTTTTCAAGTCCAGAGATTGAAGCCTGGAAAGAGTGTAACATCCTATGGTGCACCATGCAGGATGGATGAAGAGTGGACATGAAACACTTTTTCAATGTATTAGCTAGAGGAATACATTGAAAAAGTTCACCACATTGAAACACTTTTTCATGGTTCACTATAGCTTGAGTGTTAGCTATCCACATGTAGCTACATTCTACCCACAAAGTGCTTTTCTTATATACCCACCTACATAGTAACCACTTAGATTGCATACCCACCTAAACCTATGATACGTACCCACTTGTATATCTTGTTATCTATGTAGGGTAGGAGAGAAGTAGTAGTGCTTATAGGATACATTACCAAGGTGGAATAATACATATTTTAATAATCCTATAATGATATTCCACCTTGGTAACTCAGTTGTGATCCATCCAAAGTGAGGTGATAACAAGTTTCCATAGGATGGTATTGTCATGGGCACTTGGTTGCATAATCCATAGAGACCCATTGTGTGGTTTGCAAGAAAGTCATTCTTTGCTTAGGAACCAAATCGGGCCATGCTTTTAAGCAAGGACTATGCCTTCATTTGGGTCTTCAACAACTTAATGTAGCTTGGACCATGTTGTGACAAATAGGTATGTGATCTTCAAACTTGTCCAACAAAAGTGTTTAATAACTTAGAACTAGCTTAAGATGGATGAACTTTTGAAAGCTCTGGAAGTAGGTAAGGAAAAGGCAAATGATTTGATACAATATTTATTTTCAAAGATCTATTTTAATTTAATTGTTTGGACATTTCATTTATTTCCCTCCTGTGTAATCTTTAGTTGGAATACACTCCGTGATTTTTTTTTCAATCTTTTTGTGTTGTGCCATCGGCTAGCATCTGAAGAAAAAGTTAGCATTGAATGGCAACATGATAGGTATATATATAATTTTTATAATCCTGCCACTATTTGGTGACCTGCAGGAAAATGCCTTCTAAAATTTCACTAACCCAATCCAAACCTTTGCTTCTTTTACAATTTTTTTTCAAACATTCAAAGAAATAAAAATCCTTTGTAGGGTTGCAAACCCAATTTGTTTTTTAGCATTTCAGGGAAATTTTGAACAAACAAAACACTGGTTTCAAGATTTTTATTTATGTTAAGTAACATAGTAGACCATTATGTATACAACAAATAATGTAATCTGACATGTAATTGCAATTTGAAACTGAACAAAGAATACTGTAAAGCATGATGATGGCATGAACCTCGTGTGTAATTTACACCTTGAATCCTCCATTCACAACCAGGATGTTTTTGATTCTAACGTCTGACAAAGAAAGTCTCACCCAAAATAGCCAAGCCAGGATCTACAAGTGTGCAAAGGAGTATCATGAACATGTAACATGATACTCAAAACCAAGCAACTTGGTTATAAATAGATATGTTCAATAGCAATAAGTGCAAAAAAAACTAATAAAATATAGCCATGCGACAGGCGTGGGAGAACACCCCACTTTGGCTCCCTGGCTCCTTTAAGGACAAGAACCCAAGAAAATTTCCCAGGCATTAGGGGACAATAATTGGCAACCACGTTTCAAGCCTCTAGCTCGCCACACACAACAGCTCCAAGATAAACCCTTTGAAAATGATTTTTCTGTGTTTTATTTTTGGTTGGGGTTTAGGCATGTTGCCTAGTTGATATAAGTGGTGAAACACTAACTACACTACACTAAACTCTGATTTATGTTTTTATTATTAATTTTATCTAACTGTCTTCCCCTAAGCTCGGTTTTGTCATTAAATATTTCTTTAAATATTGAAACCAATTTTTGTAAAAATATGAAAACCTCACAATTCTGACCTTTTATTTTTTGCAATGAGCCACTTTGTGGGCCCATTGCAAAAAATAAAGTTGAAACTATGGAGGCTCCCCAAAATAGAAAATTCTATGGAAAGATGGAGTGCTTCCCCCTTTGACCCAGCTGAGAAGGGGAGAACTTCAGGCAAAACATATGGGATTAAATCAAGGTGCTATTGGGAACACCCCTTGGGGAACACATTGGGAACTTAGGGAACATACTGAGAACCTGATAAGAACTCATTGGGAACTTGAAGGGAGCATGTTGGGAACAAAGGAAAAATGAAAAAAATCCTTCCCCCTCCCCAAAACTTAAAAGAAAAAAAAACAAGGCACTTCGAGTGCATGCCAAGCCTTCCCATTGGCTGTATGAAATTTCTATTTCCAAAACTGTTCGTCAGCATTTTTGGCGTGGGCTAATACCCGCATTATAAACTGGGGGTACTTATTTGCAGGTTATGATTCAAATAATTTCACTAGGTAGAAAACAACTGTAGAATTGTATATCATGAAATAATAATAATATTGAAACTATAAGATTAAAATAATTTCTAAATGAATAATTATTCCTTTTGTCCATATGAATGCTGACCCTAGGCTAAGGTGGTAGCCTTTAAAAATAATTTAAACTATTCAAGGCGAGTAGGCTTTTTTCTTCCAAGTTACACTGTTCAAGGTTCGCAACAAAATTCAGGAAACTGTGGGCTGAATTAAGTACCTATTGAGAAATTAGGCCAAAGTAGGTGCCTAGGTTTTTTTTCTTTTCAATTTTGTGACAACTGAACTCGGGATCATCCACAAGAAGATTTAGCCAAATCTAGCTATAGAAAGATACAGAAGTAGAAAGTATTTAAGAATCCTTCTGTATTTTGGGCAACTGATGGAACCTGTGTTGTAGAAATTTGGTGATGTATATAAAAATTGGAAATCTAGCTATTTAGGGCCTTTTTTTCCACAAAAATCCTTTGTAATATGTATTGTTGAAATCAAAAAAATTCAGGTGGAAAAAAGTGAATACTCGCCAAATAGAAAAGCAGTACTAGTTAGTGTTGTTGTTTTGGTGAATTTTCGCACAGGCGTAAAAAAAAAATGCTGTGCAAATTCTAGAAAGGGTTTTTCTGGAAAAAAAGTCGCCAAATTTTGAAGGGAAAAAAGAGTTAAAAGTCACCAGATTTAGATAGTGAGTTCTTGTACGTCGCTAGAAGTAGGCAGGATTCCCAACATTTTGTACAGTCCTGTCCAACCTCTAGCCAACTTTGGCTCAGTCCTCTGGTGGATGATAGCCAGTCCACCTACCTGACAAAATTGAGAAAAAAACCCTGCTACTAGGTGCAAGTTGCAATTTTTAAAAACTAGGGAAAACGAAAACAAACAAAAACAAACAAGGCAAAAGTATCGTAAGTGTGTCACATTGTGGCCTTGCCATTTACATAAAAAAGTATCTTAAGGCAAAAGACGAATTATGGAAATTCAAATATTTTATCATGCAAAAATATAATCTTCAAAAGAATCCTCTTGAAGCAACCAAAATCCTTCAAGATATCATAACTCTATAACTAATCTCAAGTTTCAACAGAAGCCAAAATATCATCTCTCAAAAGTCCTCATGTAAAAATAGACCTACTACCCTGCGGCCAAAATCCCTTAAGCTACTATACTCTATAATGAATCTAAACACAATATCCTTGCCTTGGTAGGCAAGGCCAAAAAACAAAAACAAAGACAAACAAAAACAAAAGCAAAGCGCCTCGTCGTCGTCTACCCCGAAAAGAGTCCATAAAAAAGCTGTTCACACGAGATTGCACTCCCAACCTGTGCCGTGCCGTGTGGTACTCTGTTGTGCGGATTCGCAAAGCCGACCTTTGACGAGTCATGATCGAGTGAGTATGTGATTGATTGAATAAATAAATGAATGGCGCGAGCAAGCAAGCTAGCTGAATCTTGTGAAGTTACGATTTGCAAAAATTCATCTTCCGGGTTTTAAACAAGTTTTCTCTCACGCTACAATTGACATGATAGTGTTTCTTTTGTAGTAGAAAACTGCAGTTGGTTGTTGGTTGTTGGTTTGGTGTACACACACACACACATGGATCATGGGCCGACCAACCATTCTTTGCACAGTCTCGCAGTAGCTGCAAGTAAAATTATTCCAGTGCTGCTGAATCTGCAGTAATTCCCCAGACCTGTTTCTAGAGAACCTGAAGAGAGATTTGGGGATGAGAAGAAGAAGACGAAGAGGAGAGTGACGGAAGTCTAGGGAGTTTTTTTAGTGTAATGGGTTTGTAGATGGCAGCGACAGAGAGGGGTGGCTGCAGTATTCGTTGTTGTTGTGAGGGTGATGGGAACATAAAATCAACAGATTTTGGACGCTTTGGCATCATCGCATCATCTGTCAAATGAAGACGACGATGAGGACGCGGGCCTTATGGCGGAGGAAGGTGGTACGGCTGCAGGAGGAGGAGCAGCAGCGCCGCACCAGGCCCACGGATCAACTGGCCAGGAGGCTCCGTGTGTTGGACCTCATCTCCATCGGTTAGCATCTTTTTGAATCCTGAGCTCTGCCGGCTTGATTGACGTCATAAGTCTTTGAATTTGGAGATCCTAGGAGCATTTCGTTATGCAATCGAGTGTTTTTGGAATCATGGGTCCAGGAATATGGAGTGCAATAACATAGAGAGAGATGTGCAACAATTGCAGGGGTAGGATCCACACTAGGAGCAGGGGTGTACGTTTTGGTGGGAACTGTGGCTAGGGAGCGAGCAGGGCCTGCACTCACACTGTCATTCCTCATTGCTGGAATTGCTGCAGCTCTTGCAGCTCTATGCTATGCAGAACTTTCCAGCCGCCTCCCTTGTGCTGGTAGCGCTTACCATTATGCCTACACATGTGTGAGCGAAGGGTACTTTGTTTGATCCCTTCTTCTTCTTTTTCTTCTGCTGCTGATTGTTTTTCTGTTGAATATTCTGGTGCAAAACACCAGCTAATTGCAAGTCTAGAAAACTTGCTGGAATTGGAGACATGTCTCACCACTTCATCAAATCAATGGCATAAGCAACTAGAAATAGCATAAGTGACGAATTCAATTTAACTAGAAAATGACATAATTGACTAACCTAATAAAAAAGGATGAGTCATAGATTCCATGTTCTGATGAAGTACACAACTCCTTTTTGTAGTTTTTACAATTTAGGTTTAGTGGTGTGTGAAGCAATCAGAAGGTGGGTGGCTAAAGAAAATTCTACAGAGTACTGATGGGTGTGTGTGACATGTGCAGCATAGCTTGGATAATTGGCTGGGCTCTCATCTTGGAGTACACAGTGGGTGGCTCCACTGTTGCTCGTGGCATCTCACCAAACTTGGGAATCTTTTTTGGGGGAGAAGAGCACTTGCCAGGATGGATAGCACGACAAACTTTTCCCGGGAGTGATGTTGTGGTTGATCCATGTGCCGGGCTATTGGTGCTGTTGGTCACAGCACTCCTGTGCATGGGCATTCGGGAGAGTGCAAGGGTGCAATCTATCATGGTTGTTCTCAATGTTTTAGTGCTTGTCTTTGTGGTTGGAGCAGGTTCATGGGCTGGCTTTTCTAGTGGGTGGAAAGGCTACCACCAGTCTCAAGGATACCTGCCCTATGGTGTGAATGGAATGCTTGGTGGTGCAGCAACTCTTTTCTTTGCATACATTGGTTTTGACACTGTTGCCAGTACAGCAGAGGAGGTGAAGAATCCGCAGCAAGACCTTCCTCTGGGCATTGGATTTTCTCTATTCATCTGTGGCAGCTTGTATATGTTGCTCTCTGCTGTGATTGTTGGGCTTGTCCCCTTCAATTTGATAGACCCAGACACACCTATGTCGTCTGCCTTTGATGAACATGGCATGCCCTGGGCCAAATACATTGTCGCAGCAGGTGCAATTGCAGCATTGTCAACAGCCCTTATGGGCTCAATTCTGCCTCAGCCCAGAATATTGATGGCAATGGCACGTGATGGCTTGCTCCCACACTTCTTCTCCACTGTCCACCCCATCACAGCTGTGCCTGTCAACAGTACTGTGATCACAGGCGTGGTTGCAGCAGCCATGGCATTCTTCATGAATGTTGATCAGCTTTCAGGCATGGTGAGCGTTGGGACACTGATGGCGTTCACAATTGTTGCAGTCTCACTTCTCATTCTGAGATATTTACCTCCAAATGCTTCCAAGCCAGTCATCCAAGTTTGGCCCCCTGACAAGGGTGCTCCCTCTGTGCACATTTCTCCATCAACTCCAGTTTATGCCTGTGAAGTCTCGACCCTGTTCTCGCCTGTGTTGTCAATCTTTTCAGATGCATCCTTGCAAACTCTGCCTGGCCATGGATCAATTGAAGACTTGAATGGTGTATCATCCGTGAGCAGCAGTGGGTCTCTTCTACTACAGGATGGGACAGGTGATCAGGAGGCAAATGCAGCCCCAAATGCATCTCCTGACAGTTCCAGATTGGCCCTTCATGAATCTTTGCTTTCTGTAGATGACACTACTACTAGTTTGCCTGAATCAAATGAGAAGTTAAGGCAACGGGTGGCAGTGTTTGCCATAACTGGAGCTTTCATTGGTGTTGTCCTCATCAGCCTGGCTGCTGCCGTGGAAGAGCTTCCCATGCCCATTCGATGGATTTTTGGATTGTTGGGCACTCCATCTTTTGTGGCTGCATCAACAGTTCTATTTTTGATTGAGCAAGATGAAGGCCATCACAAGTTTGGGCAAGCAGGAGGCTTCCATTGTCCATGGGTACCAGCATTGCCACTGGGCAGCATTCTTGTGAATGTTTACTTGCTCATGAGTCTTGGGATCCCAACATTGTTCCGTGTTTCAGCCTGGTTACTTTTGGGGGTAGTGGTGTATCTGGTCTATGGAATGAGCCACAGTCAGCTTTCAAGTGAATTGCTCAAGGAGGAACAAACCCACCAGTTCCAAACTGCTACCTGACACACAATTTGACAACAGTTGGAGCCAGATCCATCCTTCCACTCTAGTACTATTCCCGACACACAAATTATTATGTGGTAAACTGACATGGATTGTCACTGATGGCTTGAATCATATGGTGCATAAGATTGAATTATGGAGTTTGTGGCCCTTTGGCAGAAACAAAAGAAAGCTTTTTAAGTTATCATGGTCTCTGAAACTATGGCCAAGTAGAAGCGGAGTTCCATTTGCAACCCAATTGTCTGCTTGCCTACAATTGTTCAATTCTAGCAAAAGCCAATGATGCTGAATTTTGGCATTTTTAAAAGGATTTTACAATACTGATCTCAAGCAGAGATATCAATGTACAATGATGGTTAGAATTGTAGCATTTTTCAAGGGATTTCCAATACTAATCTCAAGCAGAGATGTTATAATATCATGGTTGCTGCAGCAAGCATACTGAGATGCTAACTGCTTGTGCAAAATGGGGATTGGTCAAAGGCTAGCATTTTATTGGCTGCCTTTTGTGGGTAACATTTTCAGGGAGTAGGTTTTGCACAATTTTAAAAACCACTGAATTAATAAGATGCCAAAGAGATCAGCTCTGACCTGAGTGCAAATTGAAGTCCAGATCTGCCCATGAATCAATCAAATGCAGACTTACCACAAACTTTGCACATGTAAACTTTTTAAGTAGTGAACCAGGGAATCAAATTGTAAGTGGGTGCAAGTGGTTGATCCTCAGCCCAGCCATATTTATGAAGAAGAGTGAGTGCAACACCATTAGTCCAACCGAATCCTGTCTGCAAGAGTGGTCACAACAAGCCCACTAGAATTTCAATGTCACACATCAGCACTAACAAAGGTTTTGTCAGGTCATACAAGATAGACTGATTCCCACTAATTGCATATTGTAAGGGGCATACTCTATGAACATTATAAGCACGAAAAATGGATAAAGTTCTAATGATAAGTTCTCAACTTAATGGGTGTAAATAGTTGGGTAGCTCATTTTAAAAGAGGAACAAAATTTGTACTACATGTGTACCTGAGTGTTGTACTCGCCTCCACCACCAACCTTTCCACAATATCTGGCATCATATTTTTCAACCATATGCCCAGTTTCCTCAAATGCCACATAATTGGACTTAAGCCAACGCCTGGAAATATCAATTGCCATCTTGTTGGCCTTTTCAGAGTTCAATGTGGCAAGCCCTTCTATTATCATGTGCTGCAGGGGAGCCCATGCATTTGGAAAGTCCCTGGTCCATACCCACATCATTGATCACTGTATTCATTCCATTCTGGTTGCAATCTGTTTTGAACTCAAAATCAATGTCTTTTCTTCAAAGTACAGAATGCAGCCATTGAGCACATATAATTGAAACTTCTGTATTGCTTAATATTCTTGAAGTTGCGAAGCTCATTTGAGCAAGTCTTAGTATCACTACTGAATGGTACTACATCTACAATCCCATTTTGCAGATGTTGGGATTGTAGATGTGAAGCACTAGGAGAAATTTCCTCATGTATTTGGAGGGCACCTTATATCCATGAATATCCCCTCTTAGAGAAGATGAGGGATCTTATGCCTACTCCTTAAGAGTGGGAGGGAAATTATGCCCTATTTATGGGTGTAAGGTCCCACCCACTCTTAAGGAGTAGGCAAAAGAACCTTCCCCATCCTTCATGTCATGGTCTATGTAGGTTTAAGTTCATAATAGTGTTTGCCTAATGCTTCACAATGGGTAGAGTCCATGAATGGGGGACATTCCCAAAATGTGGGGCAGCTAGGTCCCCTGGGGTTTTATCCTACACATAGCAACGGCAACTTCATATACAGGTTATGTTTGTTTTACAAGTAAGCAGGCAGACATAGGTAGCTGGATAGCGCTCTACAAACCATTGCTGCCCTGTTTCTCTAAGAGAAGTAGCTATGCCTCCTGGATGCATTAGTCCAGAATTGTTGAACGCCTCCAACACCCTTTCTATCTTTGCATCTCCTGCACAAACAAGCAACATAATTTCCTGTAAGATGACCTACCTCAGAAGCTATAGTTTTGCTGAGGTTTTTGGAAAACCAATCTGTTCCTTATATGTGACATCCCAACTGCTGACATTGTCCCCTTGAGCAATTGCAGAGCTGAGTTTAACTGTAGGACCATAATTGTTCCTCAACAGCTTATACGTGAAGGGGGAGAGCACTGACCTGGTGCCAATACTCCACACCAGAGAGGGATAAAATTGGAAGCAAAGATTTGCAAATTCAAGTGGCCACTATCCATGTCATAAACCACCTGCAACAGAAACAGCATAATATCAGGCTGGAGTTCTCATAGCAAACAACAGCAATTTGGAAAATCTACATTGTTTACTAAGGGTACATCTCCCTAGCACAACAGGCTCTGTGAAGAAAATCTCACTCTTTGTGAGTTGACTGATTGCAGTTTGGAGTTGTTCACAGGGAGCCAGTAGTCAAACCACTGAGACTCATCCTCATTCCAAAGGATGGTCTGGATTGCCAATCTCCGAGCATTGGCAGCCATAGTGAAGTATCTTTCTGTTGTGTCATCACCAGTAGCTCTTGCTAAAAAGGCTATGTCCAGCTCCATCTGAAAAGAGCTCACCAAGTGGTGAGAAGGCACACATTGAACTCCTGAATCAGTATCTATTGGACAATGTTCTCCTGCTCATGCAAGTCTGAGGAAAACTTTGCTGTTGTCTTGAGCACAACCCTTCTTGCAACCTCTCCTGAACTTCTTCATGGTATACATGTGATTCCACCCATCTCATCCATTCATTTTCTCCCATACTTACAATTGAAAGTAGGCATTCACACACCTGAAGAAGGAAGGCATTCAAATCCACTGGGATTATGGCAGATGTACGCAGAGAGAATAAATTTTGGTGGTCCCTGTAAATCCACATTTGAAACAGACACAGTCAAAAGAGGAGGAAAGAAATATGCAAAAAGCTGTTGTAAACCTTCAGATTCTCACTACAGAATTCTCAAACCAGAAAATATCCCAATACATTGACAAACTTACTCCATCCAGCGCGAACTGAAGTCCCATCCTGACTCTGCAGCAGTGGCTATGTCATGGTATAGCTCTGCTTGATGTGCCTTACTCAATCCCTTTGCAATTGCCTCATCCTGGAAAACAGCTCACCTTCCTTCTTCAGAAGTCACAATTGAACAGAGTGAAAAAGAATATTCCACCACCAAAATTCCATGTACAAACTTCTTGAATGCCTCAAGGATTGAAAGAACACTGGGTGTATGTTTTGGTTTACTATGATACAAGACTCAGGTCGTGGTGTGTTCCACTGGGCATAATAACGGCTCAGTCGGTGCTTGTTCTTTTGGTGGTCCTGTATCACTACTTCATGAGGCTCTGCACTCACACAATTAACTTTCAATAAAATTTGGAAGTGATCAAGCCTGGCATTAACCTGTTTATGCAGATCACCAACCCACTATTGATTTCATTCTCAAAGATGAGAAGAATTGAGTCCTGATAACAATTGCAGGCATCTGATAAAATCACACCTGTTGTCCAGAAGTTGTACTCCTTACGAAGAATTGGCAATGCTTGTTCCACAAGGGTAAGGTTGGCTGCTTCCAAATGAATTGCACAGACCATCATGCTGAGAAGTGGAGGCTGGCTTACTTGGGGATCAACATACAACAAAACAGAATCCCCAGGAATTGCCTTGTTCTTAGATACCTTGTGACCTGGATTTTCTGAGCAAATTTCCAGCAATTGCTTGAGTCTCCCAACAATGAAGCTGTAATAAATTGGGATCTCTCACCTGCGATTCTGATAGTATGTTCGAGCTCCATTTGCCACGAATCCATGCTTTCCTGCAAGTGCCAACAAGTTCTGCACCATGCCTTTTGCTGTCTCCAACATCTTACTCACAAGTAGACCCCTGCTCAAAAATTCAAAACAAACTTGTTTCCGTCAAATGGCAAGGTCATGCGGCATCAGTATAATAAGCACCTCCAGAGCTTGCTCCTGCAAGAACAAACAGGCTAAAATTGTGAATTTTTCCATTAACAACAACAACAACAATGATGATGCACAATGTCTGCACATGAAGAACCATATGTGCACACAGAGAACTGAACTTGTACCGGATGATCCAGTAGCTGTCCCAGTAGTACACTTCTCGGAAGCGCTCTCCAGGCACAATGACAGGATGTTGGAGAGGCAGCAAGGTATGCTGGTTGGGTTCCTCCTTCACACAGTCTGCGACTTGACGGGCAAGAAGTAACCACAGTGAATGGATCTTCAAAGCCCACCTTCGTGCTTCAGGATTGCACACACCAGGCAGGAAGTCTACAGGCTCTGGAGTGTAATCTTGTGGCCTACAGGCTACGAGATCACTCCCAGGTATGCCAAAATTCTCCTCCAGGAAGCGTTGCAATGTATCTGCATCACCATACACATGCTCCAAATCACCACCCACCACACAGGCACACAAGTACACTCTGGACTCAAAGACTCGGCTCCCCATATCACCCATTTAGCTCTAGACTCCATGCGCAGTTTCCACAACTCAAAGAAAGAAACAAAGAGAGAGAGAGAGAGAGAGACACACACACACACACACACACGCATACAGAGAGAGGTCTGTGACAAGATCTTGACACACAAGGGCTTCACAGAGAGAACTGAAGAAACCATGCCTGACGAGATTGTGCCGCTAGGCAAAGTTCGTGGCAAGGAAGAGAATGCCTCCGCTGTAGTGTCCACGGGATACTTCAGCGGCAAGTCCACGTAGTACTTGGGATCGAAATCTGGGCCTCCTCCCAAGGACGCAAGCGACGCTGCTTGGATGGCAATCAGCAGTTGGAGAAGCTGTAT